>OGSO01000023.1_pt1 | contig 161151 bp, 138 predicted proteins | sample 1573971 | NCBI WGS metagenome assembly OGSO01 (sample SAMN03295843, study PRJEB24534) | human gut metagenome | isolation source: fecal sample 3 from infant 6 | host: Homo sapiens | place: USA: Pittsburgh, PA | collected 2014-07
CTATAGCGCCGATGGTACTGCATGGGAGACTGTGTGGGAGAGTAGGACGTTGCCAAGTTATAAAGAGAATAGCAATAGCTATTCTCTTTTTTTATATAAGTTTTGTTATGGAACAAAAAATAAATATCTACGCCACTTTTTTACAAATAAAAATATGTACAATAATAGATAATATATTATATGATATATAATTGAGTAAGAAATACATAACTAATAAAGGAGGATAAGAATTATATGAGGCTGATATTGAAGTATTTAAAGAATTATAAGTTATTAGTAGTTGTTAATGTTATATCAGTATTTGGATTTGCTCTGGTAGAGTTAGGAATACCAACTATAATGGCAAAAGTAATTGATAGTGGGATAGCTAATAAAGATATTCAATATATAAAAAGGATGGGTGGAGTTATAGTACTTATTTCAATTTTAGGTGTTGCAGGAACAATTCTTTTAGGGTATTGTTCAGCTAAAATATCTACTGGTATAACTAGAGATATAAGAAATGATATTTTTAAGAAAGCTCAAGAATTTTCTCATAGTGAATATGATAAGTTTGGTATATCATCAATGATTACAAGAACTACAAATGATGCATTTGTTTTATTGCAATTTGTTAATACTCTTTTAAGAACGGCAGTATTAACTCCTGTTATGTTTGGAATTAGTCTAGTACTAATACTTAGAACTAGTGTAAAGCTATCAACAGTACTTGCTATTACTGTACCATTTATAGTTATAGGTGTTATTGTTATTGCTAAAATATCTGAGCCATTATCTGAAACTCAGCAAAAAAGACTAGATAAATTAAATAGAATATCTAGAGAAAATCTAACAGGTATAAGAGTTATAAGGGCATTTGGTAATGATAATCATGAAAAAGAACGTTTTGAAGAGACAAATGAAGCATATGCAAGTGTATCTAAAAAGTTATTTAAGCTGATGGCAGTGTCACAGCCATCATTCTTTTTGTTACTTAACGTAGCAATTTTAGCAATATTCTGGGTTTCTAGTAATATGATAGATGCTGGTACTCTTCAAATAGGAGAATTAGTTGCATTTATAGAATATTTATTTCATGCAATGTTTTCATTAATGCTATTTTCAATGGTATTTGTAATGTATCCTAAAGCACAGGTATCTGCTAATAGAATTGAGGAATTATTAAATGAAGAATCTTTAATTAAAAACCCTGAAAACGGAGTAAAGCAAACGGAAGTAAAGGGTGAAGTTGAGTTTGATAATGTAACATTTGTTTATCCTAATGGAGAAGAGCCAGTACTTAAAAACATATCTTTTAAATGCAAGAAGGGAGAAATGATTGCGTTTATAGGAAGTACAGGAAGTGGTAAAAGTACATTAATAAATCTTATACCTAGATTTTATGATGTTACCGAGGGTAGTATAAAAGTTGATGGTATTGATGTAAGGGATTATGACCTTAAGGCTTTAAGAAAGAAAATAGGTTTTATACCACAAAAGACTTTATTATTTACAGGAAGTATATCTAGCAATATAAAGTTTGGTAAGAAAAATGCAAAAACAGGTGAAGTAGTTCATTCTGCAAAAGTAGCTCAAGCATATGATTTCATATCAAAGAAGCCTAAACAATTTGAAGAAATAATAAGTGAAGGTGGTAAGAATGTTTCTGGAGGACAAAAGCAAAGGTTATCTATTGCTAGAGCATTAGTAAGAAAGCCGGAAATATATATATTTGATGATAGTTTTTCAGCCTTAGATTTTAAGACGGATTCAATACTTAGGGAAAGACTTAAGGAAGAAACAAAAGAGTCTGTTGTGTTAGTAGTTGCTCAAAGAGTTGGGTCTATAATGGAGGCAGATAGAATTGTAGTTCTAAATGAAGGAGAAATAGTTGGAATAGGAAAGCATAAAGAGTTGTTAAAAAATTGTAAAATTTATAATGAAATTGCATCATCTCAATTAACAAAGGAGGAATTAGAATATGAATAAGTTTAAAGTTATAGTTAAAAAAATTTCTCCTTTTATAAAACCTTACAGATGGGCATTTTTTGGAGCCATAATTTTTATAATTTCAGCTGCAATATTTAATGCATTAGCTCCAGTAACTGAAGGATTAATAATCACTCAATTAACTGAGGATTCTTTCAATATAATGAAAGGAATTGAGGGAGCTGGAGTTGACTTTGGATACGTAATAAAGGTAATGATAGTTTTAGGGGGCGTTTATGTTTCAAGTACTGCTTCAACTTATATTGCAAGTTTTCTTTTAACTAATGCAATTCAAAATACAGTAAAAGGACTTAGAAATGCTGTGCAAGATAAGATAAGAAGGTTGCCAATAAGCTATTTTGATGGGAATAGTTATGGAGATGTATTAAGCAGAATAACTAATGACATAGACACAATATCTAATGCCCTTCAACAAAGTTTTGTGCAAGTTGTTAATTCATTTTTATCAATTACCCTTGCACTTATAATGATGTTTACTATAAATATAAAAATGGCATTTATAGCTGTTTTTATAATTCCGTTAAGTATATTAGTATCAAGATTTATTGTAAGTAAATCACAAAATCTATTTTATAGACAGCAGAAGGCACTGGGAAAATTAAATGGTAAAGTACAAGAAATGTATACTGGTTTTAATGAAATAAAGCTTTATGGAAAGCAAGAAGATTCTATAAAAGAGTTTATGGAAACCAATGATGAACTTTGTAGAACTGGATTTAAAGCACAGTTTATATCAAGCACAATGTCTCCACTTGTTTCATTAGTTAGTTATATTGGAATTGCTATAATAGGAGCAATAGGAGCTATAGATGCAATTAGAGGAATAATTACTACAGGAAACTTACAAGCTTTCATAAGATATATATGGCAAATAAACCAACCTTTATCGCAAGTAACTCAATTATCTTCTGCTATGCAATCAGCTGTAGCAGCTATGGAAAGAGTAATAGAAATCTTAGATGAGGAAGAACAAATAAAAGATAAAGTAGATTCAATAACACTAAAGGATCCAAAGGGAAATGTAACCTTTGATCATGTTAAATTTGGCTACTTTGAAGATAAAACTCTTATTAAAGATTTGAATGTGGATATAAAAAGTGGTCAGATGGTTGCAATAGTTGGACCAACTGGTGCAGGAAAAACAACAATTATCAATCTACTAATGAGATTTTATGAGATTCAAGGAGGAGCTATTAAAATTGATGGCGTAGATATTAGAGATATAAAGCGTGAAGAGCTAAGAAAGATGTTTGGAATGGTACTCCAAGATACATGGCTTTATAAAGGCACAATAAAAGATAATATTAGATATGGAAGATTTGATGCAAGTGATGAAGAAGTTATAAATGCAGCAAAAGTTGCAAATGTACATCATTTTATTAAAACCCTACCAGATGGATATGATATGATTCTGAATGAAGAAGCTTCAAACATATCTCAGGGTGAGAAACAATTACTTACTATTGCTAGAGCAATATTAGCTGACCCTGCCATTTTAATACTTGATGAAGCTACTAGTTCAGTAGATACAAGATTAGAACTTATGATTCAAAATGCAATGAAAAACGTAATGAGCGGTAGAACAAGTTTTGTAATTGCTCATAGATTATCTACAATAAGAAATGCAGATTTAATATTAGTTATTAATGATGGAGATATTGTTGAAAAAGGTACACATGAAGAGCTAATGAATTATAGAGGATTCTATGAAAAATTATACAATAGTCAGTTTGCAAATAAATAATAAAAAAGACTCAATGAATAACTTAAGGTTATTCATTGAGTCTTTTTTTATTAAATTATAATAATATAATTTTAAAAAAATAAATTGACAAATTAATATAAAGAATTGTAAAATTTATAACAAAATATTAAAGTGCTAAGGTTAACTAGTATTTTTATATTAAACTATTAAAAATATAATAAATTTATTGAAGAATATTGACAAAGGACAAGCCACCTACTATTATATTAATTATATGGTACAATTTTGGTAACTAGGTATTATAAGGAACATCTAGATAACAATGGGGTAGTTAGACGTAATTAACTTGTCTGATACCCTTTTATTATAAATACCTTAGTAATGAATATAGTCAGTATATTTATAAAAAGATTAACATAAAATGTTAGTTAATATGAATATATTGAATTATATAAAGCAATAATCATACATAAAAAATAAAGGGGGATAAAAACATGAAACGTAAAAAAATAGCTATTGCGTTATCAGCTGCTCTTTCTGTATCTGTATTAGCAGGATGCGGAGGAAGTGATAACGGAAGTAATGGTGGTACTACAGATTTATCATCAGATGTTGTTACAACATATGAAGCTAAGGATATGACTAATAATCCTGAAGTTGCAAAAAATAGAAAGGATACTTTAGTAATTGGTACTATTGCACCAGATGGAGTATTTAATCCATTGTATGCAGAAAGTGCATATGACATGTATCCAACTGAATTAATGTTTGGTGCATTAACAGCACCTCAAGCTGATGGTTCTATGGGAGAATACTTAGCAGGATTACCAGAAATTTCAGAAGATGGTCTAACTTATACTTATAAGATTAAAAAAGACGCAAAGTGGTCTGATGGAACAGATGTTACTGCGAAAGATGTAGAAATGGCAATAAAGATAGCTTGTGATAGCAGCTATACAGGAATTGCAGACTATAGAACAGGAAGAGTAAAAGTTAAGGGAGCTCAAGAATATTTTGAAGGAAAAGCTGATTCAGTATCAGGTGTTGAAATAGTTGATGATAAAACTGTTAAGTTTACATTAGTAGAAAAGAGTTCTTCAGCTGAAATAGTATTAGGAGGTACTCAACCAGTTAATGCAGCGTACATGGCTAAGTACTATTCTCAAGGACATACAGATAAATTAAAAGAAACATTTACAAATCCAGGTCCAACATCAGGAGCTTATAATTTCAAGAGCTACAAAAAGGGACAAGAATTAGTTCTAGAAGCTAATGATAATTTTGTTCTTGGAAAGCCTGGAATTAAGAATATAGTTTATAAAGTTACTACTGAAGCTACAAAACTTCAAATGTTAGAAGCTGGAGATATTGACTTAGTTGATCTATCAGTAAGTGAAGATAATGTAAGTCATAGTGAAGATTTAGGATATCTTGGATACAAGTTATATCCAACAAATGGTTACGGATATATTTGCTTTAACCATAATAAACCACAATTTAAAGATCCAGCAGTTAGAAAGGCATTAACAGTTGCTTTAGATAGACAAACTATAACTTCTTCAATCTTTAATAAGTATGCTGAAGTTATAAATGTTCCTCAAACAAAAGCTTCATGGGCTTACTATGAAGGTGATAATAAATACGAATACAACTTAGAAGAAGCTAAGAAAATCTTAGATGAAGCTGGTTGGAAAGTAGGAGCAGATGGAATCAGAGAAAAAGATGGAGTTAAATTAACAATTAACTTTACTGGTACTTCTGATAATGATGTTGTAGATTCAATACTTTCAGTATCTAATGATGACTGGAAAGAACTAGGAGTTAAGTACACTAGTGAAAAGATGGACTTCACTGCTATGAGAGAAAAGCAACAAGGTAACGATTGGGATATGATGTTCATGGCTTGGGGATTAACTAATGACCCTAACGATATGGATGTTTATGGAACAAATGGTTCTCAAAATAAGACAAATTACAGCAATGAGAAGGTTGACAAATTATATGATCAAATTAATAAAGAATTAGATAAAGAAAAAGCTAAAGAGTTATATAAACAATTATATACTGAATTAAATAATGATTTACCATATATATTTGTATATCAAAGAAGTGATATGTGGGCTTACAATGGAAGAGTTAAAGGATTAGAAAACTCACCATTTGTTCACTATACTTGGAACCTTTATAAGGCAACTTTAGCAGAATAATAGTTCACTAATTAATTTGTGAGGCATTTCATAATGAAATGCCTCTAATAATTAGAAGAATAAATTAGTTTATTTTTCTAATTATTCAATTAAATGTAATTAACGAACTTAGAAATGGGGAGAGAAAATGTTACAATATACAGTAAAAAGAATATTGAAGATGATACCTACATTGCTAATAATCTCTATATTGTTATTTAAGGTTATTGACTTAGCACCAGGAAATTTTCTGGATACTAAGGTTAATCCTAATATGACAGTAGAAAAGTTAGAGCAGTTAGAAGCGGTATACGGATTTGATAAGCCTTTTGGTGAAAGATATGTAAACTGGCTTAAGAAAGCAGTAAAAGGAGATTTTGATGAGTCTCTTAAGTTAAGACAACCAGTAAGTGAAATTATAAAAGATTATGCTTGGAATTCATTTGTTTTAGCTGGAACAGCATTTTTATTATCTATATTAATTGCTATTCCATTAGGTATAGTGTGTGCAACAAAACAGTATTCTCTTGCAGATAAGGCAACTACAATACTGACATTTGTTTCTATATCATTACCATCTTTTTTACTTGGACTTATGCTTATAAATGCATTTTCATTAAAGATTAAATTATTTCCTATAGGGGGAATGACTACAGCAGGTTCTAATTTAACAGGAGCTGCTTATTACAAGGATGTATTAATTCATATGGTATTACCAGTTGTTAGTTTAACTATCTTACAAGCAGGATCTTTGATAAGATACGTTAGAACAGCTATGCTAGAAGTAATTAACCAAGATTATATAAGAACAGCTAGAGCTAAAGGGCTAAAAGAGAAGGTTGTTATTTATAAACATGCTTTAAGGAATGGATTGATTCCAGTAATAACTTATATTGGTATGAGTTTACCTGGTTTATTTGCAGGTGCTCTTATTACTGAAACAATATTTGTATGGCCAGGTATAGGTAGAATAGGATATGAAGCAATATTAAATAGAGACTATACTTTACTTATGGGATTTAATATGTTCATGGCTGTACTTACTTTAATGGGTAATTTACTATCAGATATTCTTTATGCAGTGGTTGATCCACGTATAAAATTAAAGTAGGAGGGGAAACGATGCTAGATAAATTAAAGAAAAACAAGCAACAAATAGAGGCAAAAGAAATAGATGAATCTAATGTTGATAAAAAAGATGCAACAAGTTATGAAATTGAATCCCCTGGAAAATTAATTATAAGAAGACTAAAGCAAAATAAATTCGCAATGATAGGATTGGCTTTATTAATATTTATGTTTATATTTTCCTTTATAGGACCGTTATTATCTCCATATGGTTATAATGATAGAAGCGCATTAATTAAAGCAGCGCCATCTTTAAAACATTGGTTTGGTACTGATTATCTTGGAAGAGATGTACTTACAAGAGTTATGGTTGGAGGAAGAATTTCAATAGCAGTTGGTGTAGTATCAGTTGTTATATCAGTTGTTGTAGGTACTTTAATAGGTTCTATAGCAGGATATTATGGTGGAAAAATAGATTATTTCTTAATGGCATTTACAGATATATTCTTATCAATACCATTCTTACCAATAGTAATTTTAATGGGAAGTATGTTGTCTGATTTAAAAGTAAATCCTAATATGAGAATAGTAGCATTGATGTTTATGCTTGGTTTACTTTCTTGGCCATCTATTGCAAGGTTGGTTAGAGGAGAAATATTATCTTTAAGAGAGCAAGAATTTATGCAAGCTACAGAATCATTAGGACTTAAAGATACTAGAAAGATTTTAAAACATTTAATTCCAAATGTTATCCCTACAATAATTGTTAACGCTACTTTAGGAGTTGCATCTGCAATACTTACTGAATCAGCATTAAGTTATTTAGGTATGGGAGTAGTTGAACCTACACCATCATGGGGAAATATGATTTCAGCATCAAATAAAGCAATTGATTTACAAAAAAGACCATGGCTTTGGATGCCACCAGGTGCTTGTATGGTAATTACAGTAATGGCAGTTAATCTTTTTGGGGATGCCCTAAGAGATGCACTTGACCCTAAGAAGAGAAGATAGGAGGAAGAGGTATGAGTGAAAATTTAATAGAAGTAAAAAACTTAAAAACCTTTTTCAAAACAGAAGCAGGAATAGTTAAAGCAGTAAATGATGTTTCTTTTAAGGTCAAAAAAGGTGAAACTGTATGTGTTGTTGGTGAATCAGGATGTGGTAAATCAATAACAGCTATGAGTATTATGGGATTAGTATCTAAGGATACTGGCTTTAATGATGGTGGACAAATTTTATTTGAGAACAAAGATTTATTAAAAGCAACTGATGCAGAAATGAGAAGTATTAGAGGTAAGGATATCGCAATGATATTCCAAGAACCAATGAGTTCTCTTAATCCAACATTTACAATAGGATTTCAAGTTATGGAGCCTTTAATTTTACATGAAGGTTTAGATAAGAAAACTGCTAGAAAGAGAGCAATAGGATTATTAGAAGAGGTAGGAATACCTAGAGCTAATGAAATTGTTGATTGTTATCCACATGAATTATCAGGTGGTATGAGACAAAGAGTTATGATAGCTATGGGGCTTGCTTGTAAGCCAAAACTTCTAATTGCAGATGAACCAACAACAGCATTAGACGTTACAATACAAGCACAAATTTTAGATTTAATGAGAAAGATAAAAAGTGATCTTAATACATCAATCTTATTAATAACTCATGATCTTGGGGTTGTTGCAGAAATGGCAGACTATGTTGTTGTTATGTATGCAGGTAAGGTTGTTGAAGAAGGTGGAGTTATGGAGATATTTAAAAATCCATCTCATCCATATACAAAGGGACTTTTAAAGTCAAAACCTATAATTACTGAAAGAAAAGAAGAATTATATTCTATACCTGGACAAGTTCCTAATCCTGTTGGAATACCTGATTCTTGTTATTTCAGTGAAAGATGTGAATGTTGTAAACCAGAATGTAAGAATACAATTCCACATTTAAGATTAATAGAAGATAACCATAAGGTAGCTTGTTGGTTATATGAAGAAAATACATCAAAGGAGGAAAATTAGTAGATGGAACAAGAAGTTATACTAAGAGTAGAAAATCTAAAAAAATATTTTCCAATAAAGGGTGGATTTTTTTCTAAAACTATAGGTAATGTAAAAGCTGTTGATGGTGTATCTTTAGAGGTAAGAAAAGGAGAAACTCTAGGAATAGTTGGAGAATCAGGTTGTGGTAAATCTACAACTGGTAGAGCCATACTTCAATTACTTAAGCCTACAGGGGGAAAAGTATACTTTAAAGACCAAGACTTAAGTAAATTAAGTAAGAAGGAAATGAGAGCACTTAGACCTAAGATGCAATTAATATTCCAAGATCCATATTCTTCACTAAATCCAAGAATGACAGTTGGACAAATAATTGGGGAAGCTTTAATAGATCATAAAATGGCTACTAAAGAGAATCTAAGAGAGAAAGTTTTAGAAGTAATGGATCTATGTGGGCTTGCTGAATATCAAATAGATAGATTTCCACATGAATTTTCAGGTGGACAAAGACAAAGAATAGGTATTGCTAGAGCACTAGCACTTGATCCAGAGTTCATTGTTGCAGATGAACCTGTATCTGCACTTGATGTATCTATTCAAGCACAAATTATTAATTTATTAGTTAAACTACAAAAAGAAAAAGGATTCTCATATATGTTCATATCACATGATTTATCTGTTGTTGAACATTTATGCCAAAGAGTTGGAGTTATGTACTTAGGATCAATGGTTGAACTTGCAGATAAGGATGAATTATTTGATAATCCTCTACATCCTTATACAAAGGCATTACTTTCAGCTATTCCAATACCAGATCCAACAATTAAGAGAGACAGAATTATATTAACAGGGGATATACCTTCACCTGCTAATCCTCCAAAGGGGTGCAAGTTCCATACAAGATGTCCATATGCTACTGATAAATGTAAGAAAGAAGCACCTGAATATAGAGAAATTAAAGAAGGACACTTTGTTGCTTGTCATAGAGTTGGAGAAATATAAAGATTTAAATAGATTATAAGGGGGCGCTTTAGTGGCAATATTTGAAAGAAACATAGAAAAAATAGAAGAAAAAAACAGAAAGAAGCGTGAACTAGAGGAAGGCATAAAAAAGCTTAAAGCAGAAAATCTTCCTGGAAGAGATATTATAGCCCTTATAGTTGCAATGTTTCAATTAGTACTGCCATTTGCATTAGGAATCATATTTATTTATTTTTTAATAATGTTATTTCTAACGCAGGTTTGGTTATAGATTTAATTAGGTCTCGAAGAATTGATTTTCTTCGGGGCTATTTTAATTATTATTAAGGGGGTAAAATATGAATGTAAGTATTCAAGAAAAGTTAGAAGAAGTTAAAAAGTACAACCAAAGAATAAGTGAACTTGGTAAACTAAGCTCCTTAGCATATTGGGATATGAAAATGAGTATGCCGTCTAAAGCAACTGAGCAAAGGGCAAACACTTTAGGATTTTTATCTGGAGAAATATTTAAGATGGTAACAGATGATAAAGTAAAGGAATTTATAGAGTTCTTTGATCCTATTATGAATGAATTAGAGTTAGTTGACAGATCTATGATAAAAGCATTAAAAAAGAACTATGATGAAATAAAAAATATTCCACAAGATAAATTTGAAGAATATACAGTCGCCACATCCTTAGGAGAAGCTGCATGGGAAGAAGCTAAAGCTAAAAAAGATTTTGAAATATTTAAACCAAAGTTAGAAAAGATAGTTTCTTTATTAAGAGAATTTACTGAGTATTATGGATATAAGGAAAATAAATATGATGCATTACTAAACCAATTTGAAGAAGGGCTTACAGTTAAAAAGGTAGATAAGTTATTTAATGAGTTAAAAGAAGGAATTTTAAATCTATTAGGTAGAATTAAAAATAGTAATAAGGTAGTTAATAGTAAATTATTAGAGGGAAAATATCCTATAGAAGCACAAAAAGAGCTAAGTGAATATTTACTAGATGTAATAAAGTTTGATAAAGAAGCGGGTAGATTAGATGAAACTACACATCCATTTACTTTAAATATGGGAAATAAGGATGTAAGAATTACTACTCATTATTATGAGGATAATTTATTATCTAATATTTTTAGTATTGTACATGAAGGTGGACACGCACTGTATGAACAGCATATTCCAGATACCCTTGTAAACACAGGACTTGATGGTGGTGCTTCAATGGGAATTCATGAATCACAATCAAGATTTTATGAGAATATAGTAGGAAGAAGTAAAGAGTTTTTAAACTTTATTTTACCTCATATAAAAGAAAAGTTCCCAAGTTTATCAGATATAACTTTAGATGAGTTTTATGAGGGGGTAAATTGTGTTAAACCATCTCTAATAAGAATAGAGGGGGATGAATTAACTTATAGTCTTCATATAATAATTAGATATGAAATTGAAAAAGCACTTATAAATGGTGAAATAGAAGTAGGAGATTTACCTAAGGTATGGAATAAGAAGTATGAGGAGTATCTAGGAGTTACTCCACAAGATGATGAAGAAGGAGTACTTCAAGACATGCATTGGTCTGCTGGAAATATAGGATATTTCCCAAGTTATGCTTTGGGAAATCTTTATGGTGGACAATTCTTAAATAAAATATTAAAGGATAATCCTTCTGTAATGTCAGAATTAGCTAATGGAGATTTAACTTATATAAATAGCTGGTTAAAAGATAATATTCATATTCATGGAGGAATATATACTCCTGATGAATTAGTTAGGAAAGTAACTGGAGAAGAACTTAAAACAAGGTATTTCTTAGAGTATTTAGAAGAAAAGTATACAAAGTTATATGATTTGAAATAGGTATAAAAATAGAGCACTACTATAAAAAAAGGTAGAGCTCTATTTTTTGTTTCTTAATAAATTTTATATATCATAGGTCTATTGGTATTATTAACAGTTTTTATTGAGAATATTCTTAACAAATAAAAAAGATTATTGTTAGAAATACTAAATATTATAAATATATTTATTAATATTTGTAAAAGATATATTTGTTGAAATAGTATATAAAATTTTAAAATAGAAAGAGGGAACAGTATGAGGAAAATGAAAACAATGGATGGAAATACAGCAGCAGCTCACATTTCTTATGGGTTCACTGAAGTTGCAGCAATCTATCCAATTACTCCATCAACACCTATGGGAGAAACTGTTGATGAGTGGGCAGCAAAAGGAAAGAAAAATATTTTTGGAGAGCCAGTAAAAGTTGTAGAAATGCAATCTGAAGCAGGGGCAGCAGGTGCCTTACATGGATCACTTCAAGGTGGTGCTTTAAGTTCAACATATACAGCTTCTCAAGGGTTACTTCTAATGATACCTAATATGTATAAGATAGTTGGAGAAAGGTTACCAGCTGTTATACACGTTTCAGCAAGAGCCATAGCTACATCTTCTTTAAGTATATTTGGTGATCACCAAGATGTAATGGCAACAAGACAAACAGGCTTTGCTATGCTTTGTGAAGGTTCTGTTCAAGAAGTTATGGACTTATCAGGGGTGGCCCATTTAACTGCTATAAAGAAGAGAATGCCATTTTTAAATTTCTTTGATGGATTTAGAGTATCTCATGAACTTCAAAAGGTTGAAGTCATTGAGCAAGAAGAACTTGCAAAACTTATAGATTATGAAGCATTAGAGGATTTTAGAAATTCAGCTTTAAATCCTAATCATCCTGTTATTAGAGGAACAGCACAAAATCCAGATGTTTACTTTCAAATGGCTGAGTCAATTAATAAATATTATGAAGATATACCAGATGTAGTTGAAAACTATATGAGCGAAATTACAAAGCTTACAGGAAGAGAGTATCATTGCTTTGACTATTATGGAGCAAAAGATGCAGACAGAATTATTATCTCAATGGGTGCAGTTTCCGAAGTTGTTGAGGAAGTAGTTGACTATTTAAATAAAAATGGGGAAAAAGTAGGATTAGTTAAGGTCAGGTTATATAGACCTTTCTCAGTAGAAAAACTTCTTAAGGCTATACCTACTTCTGTTAAGAAAATTGCTGTATTAGATAGAACAAAGGAGCCAGGGGCAATTGGAGAACCTTTATACTTAGATATTGTAAAAGCATTTAATGGAAAAGAGAATGCACCTATGATTATTGGAGGAAGATTTGGGCTTGGTTCAAAAGATCCTACACCATCAGATATTGCAGCTGTATTTAAGAATCTTTCAGAAAGTAAGCCAAAGGATAGATTTACTATTGGTATTGTGGATGATGTTACTAATCTTTCACTAGAACCAGTTAAAGATATAGATGTAGCTCAAGAAGGCACAACAGCTTGTAAGTTCTGGGGCTTAGGTTCAGATGGTACAGTTGGTGCTAACAAGAGTGCTATAAAAATTATAGGGGATCATACAGAAATGTATGCTCAAGCATATTTTTCATATGATTCAAGAAAATCTGGAGGAGTTACTGTATCACACTTAAGATTTGGAAAAGCTCCAATTAAGGCTCATTACGAAGTTGATAGAGCAGACTTTGTAGCCTGTCACAATCAAGCCTATGTATATACATTTCCAATATTAGATGGACTTAAAAAGGGTGGTAAATTTGTTTTAAATACTATTTGGTCGCCAGAAGAAGTGGAAGAAAAATTACCTGCAAATTTAAAGAGATATATAGCTAATAACAACATTGAGTTCTATATAATTAATGCTGTTAAGATTGCTCAAGAAGTAGGGCTTGGTGGAAGAATAAATATGATAATGCAATCAGCGTTTTTCAAAGTTGCTAATATAATTCCAGTAGAGGATGCTATTAAGTACTTGAAAGAAGCAGTGATTAATACATATAGTAAAAAGGGTGAAAAGATTGTTAATATGAATCATGCAGCTATTGATGCGGGGGTAGATGCTATAGTTAAAATAGATGTTCCAGATTCATGGAAAGATGCAAAAGAAGATGGAAAAATTGAAGAAAATATGGATGTTCCAGACTTTATAAAAAATATTTGTGAACCAATGAATAAGCTAGAAGGAAGCAAACTACCTGTATCAGCTTTTGTAAATGCTGATATGACTGATGGAACATTTATGTCTGGAACAACTGCATATGAAAAGAGAGGTATAGCAGTTAATGTTCCTGAATGGATACCTGAAAATTGTATTCAATGTAATCAATGTTCTTATGTATGTCCTCATGCAACTATTAGACCATTCCTTATAAATGAAAAGGAAAAAGAAAATGCACCTGAAGGTATGAAGATAATACCTGCTAATGGATTTAAAGGAGAGGCAATGTATTACATGATTGGCGTAACTCCTTTAGATTGTACTGGTTGCGGTAATTGCGTAGAAACATGTCCAGCACCAGGTAAAGCGTTAATAATGAAACCTCAAGATAGCCAACATGAACAAATTGAATGCTGGAACTATGCTGTAGAAGAACTTTCTATAAAACCAAATCCTATGAAAAAAACTACAGTTAAAGGTAGTCAATTTGAGCAACCATTACTTGAATATAATGGTGCTTGTGCAGGGTGTGGAGAAACTCCGTATGCTAAGCTAGTAACTCAATTATTTGGAGATAGGATGATGATATCCAATGCTACAGGATGCTCATCTATATGGGCTGCTGGTGGAAGTGCAATGGCATATACAGCAAATAAAGAAGGAAATGGTCCAGCTTGGGCTAATTCTTTATTTGAAGATAATGCTGAGTATGGATTAGGTATGCTTATAGCAGTAAAGACAATTAGGACTAGGATAGCTAATAATGTTAGAAAAGCATTAGAAACTGATATGTCTGAGGAAACCAAAGCTGTATTACAGGATTGGTTAGATAATATGAATGTAGGAGAAGGAACAAGAGATAGAGCTAATAAACTAGAAAAAGTTCTTCTAAATGAAGATAGCGAAATAGCTAAAAAGATACTTAATGATAAAGAATTCTTTGTTAAGAGATCACAATGGATATTTGGTGGAGACGGTTGGGCATATGATATTGGTTATGGAGGACTTGATCATGTGCTAGCTTCAGGAGAAGATGTTAATGTATTAGTTTTTGATACAGAAGTGTATTCTAATACAGGAGGGCAATCATCAAAGTCAACTCCAACAGCAGCGGTAGCTAAGTTTGCTGCATCAGGTAAGAGAACAAAGAAAAAAGATCTAGGAGCTATAGCAATGACATATGGATATATTTATGTTGCTCAAGTTGCTATGGGTGCTGATAAGAATCAAACTATAAAAGCTATTACAGAAGCAGAAAGCTATGATGGACCATCCCTAGTAATTGCTTATGCACCATGTATAGCTCATGGAATTAAGATAGGAATGTCAAACTCACAAGAAGAGGAAAGAAGAGCAGTTGATTGTGGATACTGGACATTATATAGATATAATCCAGAACTTCAAGGAAAGAAGAATCCTTTCAGTTTAGATTCTAAGGAACCAAAGGCAAACTTTAGAGATTTCTTAATGGGAGAAGTAAGGTATGCATCATTGGCACAAACATTCCCAGAAACAGCTGAAATGTTATTTAAGAAAACAGAAGAGGATGCCTTAGAAAGATATACTAAATATAAGAAATTAGCAAGTGAGGAATAATAGATTAGAAGGTTGCATTGTTATAATGTAACCTTTTTTCTTTTAAAACAAATTATCTTAAAAAAATTTAAGACAACATGTTAAAAGTTTACAAATAATATAAAAGGTAGTAAATTATAATAGAGGAGGGGTATAATGAAAAAGAAAATATCAATATTAATGTCTTTAATACTTTCAATATTCTTATTATTAGGGTGTGGAGGTAGTAAAGGTCCAAAAGAGTATGTAACTGACTATTTTAATGATGTAAAAAGTGGAACTGAAAGTAAGATAGCACAACAAATGATATCTGCACAGTTATCAGATGAGGACATGCCTAAAGAGGCTGCAGATGCAATAATAAGCATGTTAGGCAAATTAGAGGTTTCACCAACAGATGAAAAAGTTGATGGTGAAAAAGCTACAGTTAATGTAACTATTAAAGGGGTAAGTTTTAAAACTGTAATAGGTAATTTTATGGGAAATTTAATGGCAGAGGCTATGAAAAGTGGTGCTGCTAATATGACTGATGAAGAGACTGAAAAATTAGTTACTGATGTATTAGTAAAATCAATAAATGATGCACCAGTGGAAGAAAGAACTGGTGTAGTGAATCTAACAAAGTCAGGTGATGACTGGAAGGTTGTAGAGGATGATTCACTTTTAGAGGTGATTTTAGGTATCACAGAAGCAGATATGAATAGTTTATTAAAATAATAATTGACAAAATTTAGATACACATATACAATGAAATAAATGGTAAAAATATTTAAAAGGAGGTAGGATTATGTTTAATTTAATTAGTGTAAATATAAGAATAAAAGAATATTTCTATAGTCCTATCTTATTAGAGAAGATTAAATAAGATTTACCTTTATTGATTTATTTTGAAGTATTAGAGGTCATGGACTATAGTTCCATGACCTTTTTGTATAACTGCAGCAATGTACTTTTAGGTCGTGGTATTACCATGACCTTTTTTTATTCTTTAGAAGAATAAATCAAAAGTAGATGGACAAGAAAAAGGGGATGTGACATCATGAAAAGAATATTAAATTATTTACTTAAGTATAAAATGAGTTTAATTATTGGAAGCCTCTCAATGTTAGGGGTAATTGCAGTAGATTTATGTGTTCCTTATCTTCAAAAAGTTTTTTTAGATGAAGGGATAATAGGTGGGAAAAAGGAATTATTTGTACCAATTATAGTATTGTTAGTAGGAATATCCATAGTTAAAGCAATTTTAGGATATTTAAAAGAATATTTATATGATGCATCTAGTAGTAAGGTTAGTGAAGAACTAAAAAACGATTTATTTAACCATATACAAGAGCTAGAGTTTCAATATTTTGATGGTATGAATACTGGAGAACTAATGTCAAGAATAGGTGAAGATACAGATACTATATGGGAAACTATTGGATATGGATTAAGACTGTTTGTAGAAAATATATTTTATTTTGTTTTATCTACAATTATACTTTTTTATCTTAATTGGAAACTTGCTTTAGCTTGCTTTATGGTTATGATTCCGATTGGAATAATAGCTATAAAGGTTGAGAAAAAGTTTGGGGAATGTTATGAAAAGATAAGTGATAAAACAGCAGAAATTAATACAACGGCTCAAGAAAATATTGCAGGAGTAAGATTGGTAAAAGCATTTGCTAGGGAAAAGTATGAAATTAAAAAATTCTATAAATTAAATAAATCATACTATGATTTAAATATGGAGCAGGCAAGGATAATGGGGAATCATTTTCCTCCAATTGATTTTTTAACAAATATATCTCTAGTTATTATGATTATTTTAGGGGGATACTTTGTTTTAACTGAAGAAATAACTTTAGGTGTATTAGTAGCTTTTAGTGGTTATATTTGGAACTTGATATGGCCTATGAAAATGCTTGGGCAACTTACTGACTTATTATCAAGAACTATTGCATCAGCAAAAAAAGTATTTAAGATTATGGATAGAATATCTAATATTCAAGGAAAAGAAGATGGATATTTCCCGGAAAATATAAGGGGAGATATAGAGCTTAGAAATGTGTCATTTAAGTACAATGAAGATTTGGTACTAAAGAACATTAATCTTAAAATACCAGCAGGAAGTACAGTGGCAATCATGGGGACAACAGGCTCTGGTAAGTCTAGTTTGATGAATTTAATTGGTAGATATTACGATGTTTGCAATGGAGAGGTTTTAATTGATGGCGTTGATATAAGGGAATATAACTTAAATAAATTAAGAAGTAATATGTCTATAGTTCCACAAGATGTCTTCCTATTTTCAGATACTGTTATAAATAATATTAGATTTGGTAATCTTAATTCCACAAAGGATGAAATAGATAAAGCATGTAGAAATGCTTGTTGCTACGAATTTATAAAAGACTTACCACAATCTTTTGAAACTGAAATTGGTGAAAGAGGTGTAGGATTATCAGGTGGTCAAAAGCAAAGAATATCAATAGCTAGAGCTTTAGTAAGGAAAGCTCCTATACTAATTTTAGACGATTCTACATCAGCCTTAGATATGGAAACAGAACATGAGCTGTTAGCAAATTTAAGAAAAAGAGATAGCAATTCTACAACATTTATAATAGCGCATAGAATTTCAGCAGTAAAAAATGCAGATATAATAGTGTATTTAGAAAATGGTGAAATAAGAGAAATAGGAAAGCATAATGAATTAGTAAAGAAAAAGGGAATATACTATGATATTTACCGTGAACAATTTAAAGATTTTAAAGCCTTAGAAAGCGAGGCGATATAATGGCTAAGAACAGTACAAAACAAGATGAAAAGGTAACTAGAAGAAGTAAAAAAGATATAATAATTAGATTATCAAAATATTTAAAACCATATAAAAAACAATCTGTTATAGTAATTTTATTAATGTTTTTTGTAATGCTATGTTCAGTTATCAATCCTTATCTTTTAAAGGTAGCTATTGATGATAAAGTTGTTAATAAGGATGTTAGTGGATTAGTATTAATAGGAGTGGTTTTAGTTGTTTTAAATCTAATTGCATGGGTATTTTCAAGAATAAGATGGAATATGATTTCAGAAATAACTAATAATATTTTAATTAATATAAGACATGAACTATATTCTCATATACAAACTTTATCTTTTGAGTTTTTTGATAGTAGGCCAGTTGGAAAAATACTAGCAAGAGTGGTTGGAGATGTTAATGCATTAAAAAATTTATTTAATCAAAGTATTCAATCATTAATCCCTGAATTATTAAGTTTTATTTGTGTTTCAGTAGTAATGTTATTTTTAAATGTAAAGTTAACATTAGCATGTATGGCTTTATTACCCTTGCTAGGTGCTGCAATGGTGGTTATTGATATAGTTTCTAGAAAGCGCTGGGAAGTTTATAGAAATAAACGTTCAAATTTAAATGCTTTTACTCATGAAGATTTTTCAGGCATTAAAGTAGTTGAAGGATTTGCTAGAGAAGACCATACTAGTAATAAGTTTAAAGAGCTAGTTCATCAAGTGGTAGAAGCCTTTATAAAGGCTGTAAGAATTAATGATTTTTTCTGGCCTTTATCTGAACTTGCTTGGGGAATTGGAACAGTAGTGGTATTTGCAGTTGGATATAATTTAATCATTAATGGAGAAATAGAAATTGGTACCCTATTAGCTTTTTCTATGTATGTAGGAATGTTCTGGAGACCTATAATGAATATATCAAGCTTTTATAATACTTTTGTAACTAACTTATCAGCAGCAGATAGGATTTTTGATATTTTAGATATTAAAGGAAATATAAAAAATAAGGATAATGCAAAAGTTGTAGAGGATATAAAAGGCGATGTGGAATTTAAAAAAGTATACTTTGCATATGAAGATGGAATAAATGTTTTAAAGAATGTTAGTTTTAAAGTTGAATCAGGAGAAAGAATAGCACTAGTAGGAAGTACAGGAGCTGGTAAGTCTACAATAGTATCTTTATTAAGTAGATTTTATGATGTTACTTCTGGAGAAATATTAGTTGATGGTAAAAATCTAAAAGATTTGGATATAGAGTCTTTTAGATCTAACATGGGAATAATGCTACAAGATACTTTCTTGTTTTCAGATACAATTATGGAAAATATAAGATATGGTAGGTTAGATGCTACTGATGAGGAAGTAATGAATGCAGCAAAGGCAGTTAATGCACATGATTTTATTATGAATCTTGAAGATGGATATAATACTGAAGTTAATGAAAGAGGCTCAAGATTATCTCTTGGACAAAGGCAACTTATATCATTTGCTAGAGCGCTTCTTGCAGATCCAAGAATTCTAATATTAGATGAGGCTACATCTAATATAGATACAAAGACTGAAAGGTTAGTGCAACAAGGTATTGAAAAACTATTACAAGGAAGAACTTCCTTTGTAATAGCCCATAGATTATCTACTATTAGAGACTGCGATAGAATTATGGTTGTTGAAGATGGTAGGATTATAGAGCATGGCAATCATGAAAGTTTAATGGCTATTAAAGGAAATTATTATAATTTATATATGTCACAATATGAGTTCTTAAATGAAGGAGCATAAAAAAGAAAGGCGTAATGCCTTTCTTTTTAAAATTTTGTAGGGACCTGGAATGCAGTTTTACTTGCATGTTCCCCTCTAGTGTAAGAGTATTCTGAGGTTGGCGTATTAAATGACTTCATAGACGATGGAAATCTAATTTCTGATGAATTAATTACTCCGTCTGTTCTATGTTGTTTTTTATTTCCCATGGTTCATCAACTCCTTACATTTATAGTTTGTCTAAAAATCTTGAAGAGATACTAGTTAAATAAAGATACATTTGTAGGTTATAGGTTAGATTTATATTCTTTAAATAGTTTTCTACATTTTGTGATTTTTTAATATAATAAATATCTATTATTTATTGTTGAATACAGTTAAAGAATTTTATATAAAATAAATTAATTGGAATATTATGTTGAAAAAATAATAAAAGTGTATTAAAATGGTAGTGCAAACGTTAGTGGGAGGAATTAAGTTGTCAGATACATTCAGATGCATTATCAAAAAAGAAAAAGGAAACTTTTTTATTGGTGAAGATTATAACGGTAAAAAGTACAATATAGAAAAGAATACTAATATACGATGCAAAGTAGGGGATGATTTTTATTTTTATGCACGTAGAGTAAAAGGGTTTTTAAGAGACACGTTAATACCTATATCAGATGAAGAAGCTGGAGTGAGAATATAATAAATATAAAATAAAAAAAGGCGAGATATCTCGCCTTTTTTATTATCTTCTCTTAGTAGCAACTTCTACATTAACTTTTCTTTTGTTAATTTTATTACCAGAACAAGCTTCTAGAACTTTTTGTGATACATCTTTATCAACAGTTACAAAGGAGAAGCTTTCTAATATATCTACTTTATTAACTTTCTTTCCGCTAATATTAGCTCTTTCAGTTATATAAGTAACTAATGCCTTAGGAGTAAGTTTATCTCTCTTACCGATAGAGAAGAATAATCTTACGTCATTGCTTGATGGAGCCTCTAAAGCATTCTTACTATAATCAAAGCTCATTTCTTTATCAAATTGCATCTTCATAAGGGTTGCAACTACTTCAACAGGATTATTATTTTCACATAGTTCATTTGCAAGTATTAGATACTTACCAAAGTTACCATCGTTAAGTTCTTTTAATATTTCTTTAGACTTACTATTGAACTTTGAGTCAATAATTTGTTGAACTGTAGGAATTGGTAACTTAGGAATAGATCCTTTAGTTACATTCTTTATTTGCTTAATCATTGAATGTTCTCTTGGAGTAACAAAAGAATAAGCTGTACCTTCTCTATTAGCTCTACCAGTTCTTCCTATTCTATGAACATATGATTCAACATCTTGTGGTAAATCATAGTTAAATACGTGAGTAACACCATCTACGTCAATTCCTCTTGCAGCAACATCAGTTGCAACTAAGAAGTTTAATGAACCTTCTTTAAATCTCTTTAAAGTTCTCATTCTGTGCATTTGAGACATATCTCCATGCATACCTTCAGCAACGTAGCTCTTAGATTGAAGTGCTTCAACTAATTCATCAACACCTCTTTTAGTTTTACAGAATATGATTGATGATGCTGGAGTTTCTAAATCTAACACTCTGCAGAAGGCTTCAAACTTAGTTTTTGGATTAACTTCAAAGAAACCTTGAGTAATCTTTGAAACAGTCATTGAAACTTTCTTTATATTTACTACTTTATAGTCCTTCTTTAAATAGTTTTGAGCTAACTTTTTAATTTGTTGTGGCATTGTAGCTGAGAATAATAAAGTTTGTCTTTCCTCTTGAGATGGTAATTCCTTTATTATTTCTTCAATATCATCAATGAATCCCATATTTAACATTTCATCAGCTTCATCAAGAACTAAGAATTGTACATGTGATAGTGGAAGAGCCTTTCTGCCAATCAAGTCTAATACTCTTCCTGGAGTACCAACAACTATATCTACTCCTCTTTTTAAGTCTTTAATTTGTCTTGTGATTGAATCTCCACCATATATAGGAAGAACTTTTAACTTATCGTATTTAGAAAGTTTGTTTAATTCTTCATATATTTGGATAGCTAATTCTCTTGTAGGAGTTAATATTATAGAAGATATATCTTTTCCTCTTTTAATATTATTAATTATTGAGCATCCAAAAGCTGCTGTCTTTCCTGTACCTGTTTGAGCTTGCCCTATTATGTCATATCCTTCTATTGCTAAAGGAATAGCCTCAGCTTGAATTTGAGAAGGATTAATATATCCTAAGTCATCAATTGCGCTTAATAATGTTTCTTTTAATTTTAAATCTCTGAATGTAATTTCTTTCATGTAATTTTCCCTTCATGTATATATTTAAATAAATTTATTGTATCGACACTAACTTTCTAAGTATAGCTTACTTTGAACAATAATGCAAAGTATTTTAATTAGTAAATCTTTCTCTTGACTAAGGAAGAGTAACTTTGTATTCTTATAAATGAATTAAAGATAAAGTAAGGATAGGTGAATCATGGTGATAGTTGTTGGAGGGATGATAGGCTTAGGAAAAAGCTCAGTATCAAAGGTTTTAGGGGAACATTTTAATTCGGAAGTATTCTATGAAAGTGTAGATGATAATCCATTACTACCCCTTTTTTATAGTGAATCAGAAGAGGAAATTCAAAAAAAGAGATATCCTTTTTTGCTACAACTTTATTTCTTAAATACTAGATTTAAGAGTATTAAGGAAGCATTATACGCTGATAATAATGTTTTAGATAGATCTATTTATGAAGATTGGTATTTTGCTAAAAAGAATATGGAACTTGGTAGAATATCAGAATTAGAAATGAAGATATATGAAGATCTTTTAGAAAATATGATGGAGGAGTTAAAGGAAATACCAAAGAAAGCTCCAGACTTAATGGTTTATTTAAAGGGGTCATTTGATACTGTAATAAATAGAATAAAGCTTAGAGGTAGAGAATTTGAAGTAGATGATTCCCTAATGGAATATTACAAGTTCCTTTGGGAAGGGTATGATTACTGGGTTAATAATTGTTATAGTGCTTCAGATGTTGTAATTATAGATATGGATAAGTTAGATATAGTAAATAGTGAAGAAGATAAGAAAGAACTTATTAGATTAGTAGAAGAAAAATTAAAGAATAGGCAATAGTAGCAAAAGAGAAAAAAGTTAAATTTGTTATTATTTATTTAATATTATGTAAAAAAAAGTATTGGATTCAATACTTTTTTTTATTTACTTTTATATCCTAAGTCATAATAAAAATGTTAAAATGATATCATCGAGTTTTCAAAGTATAGAGGGATGGTGTGGGAATGTTATCAAAATTCAGTGTAAAAAAGCCACTAACAATTATAGTATCAGCAATATTAGTAAGTATATTAGGATTTATTTCATTTTCGAAAATGACTACTGATTTACTTCCAAGCATGGATTTGCCATATGTTATTGTTATGACTACTTATCCGGGTGCAAGTCCTGAAAAGGTAGAGTTATCAGTTACAAAACCACTAGAACAAGCCTTAGCAACTACAAGTGGAATCAAGGGGATAAACAGTATATCTAGAGAAAATTCTAGTATGATCATGTTAGAATTTGAGCAAGGTATAAATATGGACAGCATCATAATTGAGATGAATAGTAAACTTGATATGGTAAAGGGACAATTAGGAGATGAAATTGGAACTCCTATGTTCATGAAGATGAATCCAGATATGATGCCAATTATGGTTGCTAGTGTAGACTATAATAGCAAAGATGTAAAAGATTTATCTGAGTATGTAAGCAATGACGTTATTCCAGAATTTGAGAGAATTGAGGGAGTAGCATCAGTAAGTGGAACAGGATTAGTTGAAGAAAGCATAAAAGTTCAATTGAATGAAGATAAAATAAACCAGATAAATAATAATGTTTTAGCTACAGTTGATAGTTCATTAGCAGAAGCTCAAGCCAAGTTAGACCAAGGTAAAAAGCAAATTGCAGAAAGTAAAAAATTATTAGAAAAAGAAACACAATTAAAGACAGAAGAGTTAGTGGAAGGTAGCTTAGCTATTCAGGATGGAAAGTTAAAGTTAGAAGATGCACTAGAGAATTTACCCAAAACTAAGGAAGAGTTAATAAGTCAAAAAGAACAATTAATAAAACAAAAGGAAGTTTTAGATAAACTAATAGAATTTTTTAATGGGTTAAATATTCCTGTTAGCGATGAAATAAAAGCTTTCTTAAATCAAATATCAGCTGGAGTAGATACTATTGATAAAGCAATAGCTTCAATTAATGAAAAAACTCCAGATTTAGAAAAACAATTAGAGAATTTAGCAGAAACTCAAAAGCAAATTGAAGTGGGGAAATTAACTTTAACAAGAGAATTAACAAAAGCTTCAATTACTTTAGATAACGCTGAAGTTGAATTAAATAAAGCCTATGAAGAATTTGAAAAATCAAGAGATGAAGCATATAAAAAGGCTGGCATAGGTAGTGCAATAACAAAGGATACTATAAGTAAGATATTAATGGCAGAAAACTTTAGTATGCCTGCAGGTTATTTAGTAGAAGGGGACGAACAAATTCTTGTAAAAGTAGGAGATACATTTACAAGTTTAGATGAATTAGAGAATTTGGTATTATTTAATGTTCCAGTAGATAATGTTGGAAACATTAAGTTAAAGGATATTGCAAAGGTTGAAATGGTAGATAACTCTAGTGATATGTATGCAAAGATAAATGGGAATGATGGAGTTATTCTTGCATTTCAAAAGCAAAGCACTTCATCCACAGCAGAGGTATCAGACAAAGTAAATGAAAAAATAGAACAACTTCAAGAAAAGGATAGCAATTTACATATTACTCCTCTTCAAGACCAGGGGGTATATATTAATATAGTAATTAGTTCTGTATTAAATAATCTTGTTTTAGGTGGATTATTAGCAGTAGTAATACTATTTGTATTCTTAAAAAATATAAAACCAACAATAATAATAGCTTTAAGTATTCCAATAAGTTTATTATTTGCAGTTGCAATGATGTACTTTAGTGGAGTTACAATGAATGTTATATCATTAGCTGGACTAGCTCTAGGCGTTGGTATGTTAGTAGATAATAGTATTGTAGTTATAGAGAATATTTATAGATTAAGAAATGAAGGCATGGGTATAAAAAAGGCGGCAGTACAAGGAGCATCACAAGTAGCAGGTGCAATAGTAGCATCAACCCTTACAACAATTTGCGTATTCTTACCTATAGTTTTTACTGATGGATTATCAAGACAGTTATTTACTGATATGGGGCTTACAATTGCATATTCATTAATAGCAAGCTTAATAGTAGCTTTAACTTTAGTACCTACAATATCTTCAAAGGTATTAACTAATCTTGATGAGAAAGAGCATGGGTTATTTGATAGATTTGTGAATTTTTATGAAGGGTTACTTAGAAAAGCTCTTAGATATAAGTGGGGGGTATTAGGTGCAGTAGCTATATTGCTGGTTATAAGTTTTATTGGTGTTATGACAAAGGGAATGATATTAATGCCAGAAATGGATAGTCTTCAAATTTCAGTTACTATGAGTATGGAGAAAGATACTTCTCAAAGTGATTTGAGAGAAATGAGTAACAAGGTAATTGAAAGAATTACAGAAATAGATGACGTAGAAACTGTTGGGGCTATGGAATCTGGAGCAGGAAGCTTGATGGGAGGACAAAGTAAATCTATTTCTTATTATGTTCTTTTAAATGAAGATAAAAAAGCAACAAGTAAGGAAGTTTCAAAAGAAATTGCAGAAAAAACTAAAGATTTAAATTGTGACTTAAAAATAAATTCCTCTACTATGGATATGTCTGCTTTAGGGGGCTCTGGTGTTGAGGTGAAAATAAAGGGAGACAACTTGGATACATTAAAATCCATGGCTAAAGATATAGCTGGAATTCTAGAAAGTGTAGAAGGAACTAAGGAAATTCAAAATGGATTAGATGAAGGTTCTATGGAAACTAAGATTACTGTAGACAAGAATAAAGCTATGGAACATGGACTTACAGTAGCACAAGTATATCAAGATATAGCTTCTGCAATAAAGAGTGAATCAAATTCCACAACTTTAAATTTAAATTCTAAAGAATATCCTGTGGTATTGATTAATGATGATGCAAAATCATTAACTAAAGAAAAGCTAAATAATTATGAAATAATTTCAACTGTTAATGGCGAAGAGAAGAAGATAAAACTAACTGATATTGCAGTTATAAGTGAAGAGGAAAGTTTATCAAGCATAAATAGAGAAAATCAAGTTAGAAATATATCTGTAAAAGCTGGGGTTGATAGTGATCATAACGTTGGATTAGTTAGTGATGATGTAGAGAAAAAATTAAGTACTTATAATGTTCCAGAAGGATATACAGTAGAAATGGGTGGAGAAAAAGAATCAATGGATAGCACATATTCAGACTTAGTAAGTATGTTATTGCTTGCAATAGTATTTATTTATGCTATCATGGTTGCTCAGTTCCAATCATTCCTATCACCATTTATAGTTCTATTTACAATACCATTAGCATTTACAGGTGGATTACTTGCATTATTATTAACAGGTTTCAATTTAAGTATGATAGCAATGCTTGGATTCTTAGTTCTTGCAGGTGTTGTAGTTAATAATGGTATAGTGTTCGTAGATTATGTAAATCAATTAAGATTAGAGGGAGTAGATAAGAAGGAGGCTCTAATAATTGCTGGTAGAACAAGAATTAGACCTATTCTTATGACAGCATTAACAACAATACTTGGATTATCAACTTTAGCTATGGGAATTGGAATGGGATCAGATATGATTCAACCTATGGCAATAGTAACTATAGGTGGATTAACATATGCTACTATATTAACATTGTTTGTGGTTCCAATAATGTATGATATTCTTCATAGAAAAGAGTTGAAACCTATAGAAGTAGATTAAGGATAAGAAAGATAATATAAATAAGGAAGTCACTCCAATCTGGAGTAACTTCCTTATTGTATTTTTAAAACCATTTGCTACGCTGGTGGTTCTAAAGAGCTTTTAGTGGTAAGTAGAAAATAGAAAACCTCCGTTGTAAAGTTATGGTAGGTTTAGCGACCAAAACTATAATACAAGGAGGTGTGTCCATAATGGACAATAGTAGTTTAACACATAGCAAATGCATGCAAAGATCATATAAATATGCTTGTTAGTATACCACCGAAATTGAGCGTAGCTCAATTTATGTGATATCTAAAAGGTAAGAGTTCATTGATGATATTTGATAGACATGCAAACTTGAAATATAGATATTGCATATGAGCAATTGAGTTTAAAACAATATATTGACCAGTTTACGGGTGAGGTGGTAAAAGGAAGCAAAAAAAGCACCTTTTAGGTGCAGCATGTAAAAGTATGCGGTTGGCAAACTGTTTCAGTGTGCGAGTAGCACAGCCTTATAGGTGCAGAACAAACCACCCGTTTTACGGGTGGTTCTGATTATCTTTATTAACTTTTTTATCTATATTATCTTAAACTTATTTCCATGGTGCTGCATCTGATGGCATTCTCCAATCACCTCTAGGAGAAAGTGATATACTACCAACCTTTGGTCCATCAGGAAGAGCGCTTCTCTTAAATTGTTGAGTGAAGAATCTCCACATAAATTTGTCTAACCATTTTTGAATTTCTTCATCACTATAATCATTTTTAAATGCTTCTTTTGCTAGGAAGTATATTCTTTCCTTTGAAGATCCATGTTTAATAAAATGATATAGGAAGAAATCATGTAGTTCATATGGTCCAACTATATCTTCTGTCTTCTGGGCGATTTCACCCTTGGCATCCTTTGGTAAAAGTTCTGGGCTTACAGGGGTATCTAAAATATCAAGTAAAGTTTCAGAAACTTCTTTGGAAACTTCCTTTTCAGCAACATATCTAACAAGATATCTTACTAATGTTTTTGGGATAGAAGGATTTACTGAGTACATTGACATATGATCACCATTATAAGTACACCATCCTAATGCAAGCTCTGATAAATCACCAGTACCAATTAGTAACCCACCTTCTTTATTAGCAATATCCATAAGTATTTGAGTTCTTTCTCTTGCTTGAACATTTTCATAAGTTACATCATGGATATCCTTATCATGGCCAATATCTTCAAAATGTTGAAGAGCAGCTTTTACTATATTTATTTCTTTTAAATCACAACCAAGTTCCTTGCATAGAGTAAGGGCATTATTATAAGTTCTATCTGTAGTTCCAAAACCAGGCATTGTAATAGAAACTATATTTTCCATAGGTAGATTCAATAATTTAAATGTTTTAACAACTACAAGTAAAGCTAAGGTTGAATCCAGACCACCTGAAATTCCAATAACAGCTTTCTTTAAACCAACATGTTCAAATCTTTTTGCTAATGCAGCAGACTGAATGTCAAATATTTCCTTGCATCTTGTTTCTCTTTCGTGCTCATTAGAAGGAACAAAAGGATGCTTATCTACAAATCTATCAAAAGATTTTAGCTTTGTATCATCATAATTAAATTTTATGATTTTAGGTTCAATATTAACTTGTTTTGAAGAGTCTCTAAAGCTTAAGTTCTTCATTCTTTCGGCTTTTAATCTGAATAAATCGATTGTTCCATAAATTACGTCATTATCTCTTTGGAATCTTTTATTCTCTTTTAATAAGGTACCATTTTCACTAATTAGTAAATGTCCACTAAATAAAAGGTCAGTAGATGATTCATGAACACCTGCAGAGGAGTATACATAGGAACATAAAGCTCTAGCACTTTGATTAGAAATAAGAGATTTTCTATATTCCATCTTACTAACTAATTCATTTGATGCTGAGAGATTACCTATTATATTAGCACCCATTAAAGCTAAATATGAGCTTGGTGGTATGGTAACCCACAAATCTTCACATATTTCAAAAGCATAATTAAAATCTTTACATGAGAATATTAAATTAGTTCCAAATGGAATATCTTCTTGGAAAGGAAGAGATACAACCTTATCTCTAACACCTACTCCTTCTGAGAACCATCGTTTTTCGTAAAATTCACTATAATTAGGAATAAATGATTTAGGCACTATTCCTAATACCTTACCTTTAAATAAGACAAAAGCACAATTGTACAGTGTAGCTTTGTGCAAGAATGGTGCACCAACAGCTATTAAGATATCTAAGTCTTTTGTAGAAGAAAGTAAGTTCTCTATACCTTTTAGAGAGTTATTTAGCAAAGTGTCTTGAAGAAAAAGGTCTCCACAGCTATAAGAAGTAATAGATAGTTCGGGAAAAACTATCATTTTTGCATTATTCGACACGGCGTCATTAATGCAAGTCAGTATGTTTTTAATATTAAATTCAACATCACTTACTCTAGTAACAGGGCAAGCTGATGCAACTTTTATGAAATCCATAATAATTCAACTCCAATTAATATATTCTTACTAGTGTATTATTTGAAAAAATCTAATTATATAAACATAATAAGATGAAAATATTAGAAAATCAATGAAAACAAAAGAAAGGGAGAGAGATATTCTATAATACGGTATTAAATAACTTATAAAGGGTAAAAATAAACTTTGTATAAGGTTATTTGTTCTTGTATAATAAAAGCATAAAGTAAATAATATATAAATAAAATAGTAAAAGTGGTATAATAATATCATGTATGGGAGTAAATCCCAGAGGAGGAGGGAAAAATAATGATACCTGCTATTATATTATGGTTGGTTATTGGCGTAGGGGTAATACTACTTGATATTGGTACAAGTTTATTCTTATTTGTATGGTTTGCAATAGGATCTGTAGTTGCAATTATTGCTGCTTTAGTTGGTTTAAGTTTTGCATGGCAGCTAATATTGTTTGGAATTTCAAGTATAATTGCAATTTCAATAGGTTATCCTTGGTCAAGGAAAAAGTTTAAGAATACTGTTAATCGTACTAAGCTTATGGAAGAAGAGTATATAGGAAAAACTTTTATCGCCTCAGAGGATATAGATTATAGATATAGATTCAAGGTCAGTGGAATCTATTGGACAGGCGAAAATAAAGGAGAAAAAATATTAAAAGGCCAAAAGTTCCAAGTAGTTGGAATTGAAGGAAATAAATTAGTTATTGAAGGAATAAGGGAGGAATAATAATGGTTGGATTAATATTATTAGGGGTAGGATTATTAATAGTTCTTATAATAATTCTATCATCAATTAAAATTGTTAATACTGGATACTTATATGTAGTTGAACGTTTTGGTCAATTCCATAGGATATTAGAACCAGGTTGGCATTTTACTATACCTTTTGTAGACTTCGTTAGAAAAAGAGTATCTACAAAGCAACAAATTTTAGATGTACCACCTCAATCAGTTATTACTAAGGATAATGTTAAGATATCTGTTGATAATGTAATATTTTATAAATTACTTAATGCAAAAGATGCAGTATATAATATTGAAGATTATAAATCAGGTATAGTTTATTCTGCTACAACAAATATGAGAAATATACTAGGTAATATGAGTCTTGATGAAATTCTATCAGGTAGAGATAAGATTAACCAAGATCTATTAAGTATTATTGATGAAGTTACAGATGCTTATGGTATAAAGATACTTTCAGTTGAAATTAAGAATATAATTCCACCAGCTGAAATTCAAAATGCTATGGAAAAGCAAATGAAGGCTGAAAGAGATAAGAGAGCTATGATTCTTCAAGCAGAAGGTCAAAGACAATCTCAAATAGAGAAAGCAAATGGTGAAAAGCAAGCTAAGATTCTTCAAGCAGAAGCTGAGAAAGAAGCTAATATTAGAAGAGCTGAAGGTTTAAAAGAATCTCAATTATTAGAGGCTGAAGGTAAAGCTAAGGCTATAGAACAAATAGCTATTGCAGAATCAGAAGCTATAAGAAAGGTGAACCAAGCGATTATTGAATCTGGAACTGATGAAAGAGTAATTGCATTAAAGCAAGTTGAAGCTCTTAAAGAAATGGCTAATAATCCAGCTAATAAGCTTATTTTACCAAATGAAACATTATCATCTCTTGGTAGCATAGCAGCAATAGGCGAAATGCTTAAGGGAGAAAAATAAGAATTATTTAAAAGTACTGTAGTTTCTACAGTACTTTTATTAAAATTAGGGAAGTAGAGAGGAAGTTCATATGTTTATTTATAAATATGAAAAGTCAACTGGAGGTACATTATTTTTAAATGCAAATCATAGAGAAATAATAGATAGATGTGCAAAGGAAGGGTGGAGGTTTGTTAGTGCAATACCTACATACCAAAATGGTGAAGGAAAAGTAAGAGAATTTGATTTGGTTTTTGAGAAAGAAATAAAATAAAAATTAATTGTAATCACAAATTTTGTGGTTACAATTTTTTTTGTTAAAAATGTTGATTTTATTGCTTTAGTGTGATAAAGTAATAAATAGATAAAGAAAATAAATTGGGGGTATAAATATGAGTTTAAAAAAAATAGTTAAAAAAGGTTTGTTACTTACAATGATAGGGGCTATGGCTTTAGGGCTAGTGGCTTGTGGCGATAATAAGGAAAGTGAAACAAGTTCCTTAGATAAGGAAGAATTAGTATTGGGATTTGATGATACTTTTGTTCCAATGGGATTTAAGGATAATAATGGGGAATATACAGGTTTTGATATTGAAATGGCAAAGGAAATATCAAATGTTATGGGTAAAAAAATAAAGTTCCAACCTATAAATTGGAATATGAAAGAATCAGAACTTAACAATGGTAATATAGATTTTATATGGAATGGTTTTTCTATTACTGATGAAAGAAAGGAACAAGTTGAATTTTCAAAACCTTATTTAAGAAATAGACAAGTTATTGTAACTTTAGTTGGATCATCTATAAAAACTAAGGAGGATTTAAAGGGTAAGGTTGTTGTAGCTCAAAGTGAATCTAGTGCTATTAATGCTATTGGAGATTATAAGAACAATTTTAAGGAGTTAGTTACATTTGATACTAATGAGCAAGCTTTAAGAGACCTAGAGGCGGGAAGAGCTGATGCTATTGTAGCAGATGAAATTTTATTGAAATATTATACAAATAAAAAAGGTTCAGATAAATTTAATTTTCTAGAAGACAACTTTGGTGAAGAAGATTATGCGGTAGGTATGAAAAAAGGCGACACAAAGCTTGTGGAAGCATTTAATAAGGCTTATGACCAAGTTGTAGAGTCTGGAAAGGCATCAGAAATTTCAAAGAAATGGTTTGGTGATGATATAGTGGTAAAATAATTAATTTAAGGAGGAGTACTCTATGGAGACTATGATAGTAGAACTTATGCCACAGTTAGTTCAAGGCTTTGGAACGACATTAAAAATATTTATATTAACCTTAATTATGTCTATTCCGTTAGGGTTAATAATTGCATTAGGAAGAATATCAAAGTTAGGTTTTATAAGATGGATAACTGGAATTTACGTTCTTATAATGAGAGGTACTCCTCTAATGCTTCAAATTATATTTATATTTTTTGGATTACCTTTATTAGATATAGGAATATCAAGGTTTCCAGCAGCTATATTAGCATTAGTATTAAATTATGGGGCATACTTTGCAGAAATATTTAGATCTGGAATTCAATCTATAGATAAAGGACAGTATGAAGGAGCATATGTATTAGGATTATCAAATAAACATATATTCTTTAGGATAATACTTCCTCAAGCTTTTAAGAGAATATTACCGCCAGTGTCGAATGAGATAATAACTTTAGTTAAGGATACTGCTTTAATTTATGTTGTAGGGTTGGACGAGCTACTAAAGGTAGGGACTATAGCTTTAAATAGAACAGCATCATTATTTCCACTAGTAATAGTAGGGGCAATTTATCTATTATTTATTGGATTATTAACTAAGATATTATCAAATGTAGAAAAGAAATTTAGTTATTATGAATAGAGGTGATATTTATGCTAAAAGTTAGTGGGTTAACTAAGAGCTTTGGAAAAGTAGAGGTTTTAAAAGGGGTAGACTTAGAAATTAAATCAGGAGAAATATTAGTTGTTGTGGGGCCTTCTGGTGGAGGTAAGACTACTCTTTTAAGGTGTATTAATGCACTAGAGGAAGCAGATTCTGGGAATATAGAAATTAATGGCAAAGAATTATGCCATAGTGGTAAGTATATAGATAAAAAGGGGCTTAAAGATATAAGAAGAGATATAGGGTTAGTTTTTCAGGGATTTAATTTATTTCCTCATATGAGTGTTTTAGAAAATTTAATAGAGGCACCTCAAAAGGTATTGGGGATAAAAAAAGAGGTTGCTATAAATAAGGCTAAGGAAATTTTAGGATTTTTAGGACTTGAGGATAAAATTAATAGCTATCCATTTCAGTTGTCAGGTGGGCAAAAGCAGAGGGTTGCAATAGGAAGAGCATTAGCATTAGAACCTAAGCTTATATGCTTTGATGAACCAACTTCAGCTTTAGATCCAGGGTTAACAGATGAGGTGGCAAAGCTTATAAAAAGTTTGAGTTTAACTGGAATGGCTACCCTTATAATAACACATGATATGGATTTTGCTAAAAAGGTAGCACACAGGATTGTATCTATGGATAAAGGAAAGTTAATTGAAGGTTTAATTTTTGAACAAATTAATTAGGGGTAAGGGGAGATTTGTAATATAATCTTCTCTTTTTTTATAAAATAAATTTTGGGTAACAACTTATTAATTGAAGCAAGTTGGTATAAAAAAGTGAGAAAAATATATGAAAAATCGACAAAATGATATGTAATTATATAATTTATTTATAAAATGAGAATTGTAATCGTGGAAAAAGGTCGAAAAATTAGTTATAATAAATTAAATTAAGCTTGTACAAAAGAGAAGGGATTGATTAAAAGTGGCTTTAATTGGAATATTAATTATTATTGTAGGGTTCGCATTAAAACTTAACACAATTGCAGTAGTTATATCGGCAGGTGTTGTAACGGGGTTAGTAGCTGATATGAGCATTGTAGAAATACTTAGAACCTTAGGCGAAACTTTTGTAGCAAAAAGAGAAATGTGTTTATTTCTTTTAACATTACCAGTAATAGGTTTGTGTGAAAGATATGGATTAAAAGAAAAGGCAATTATGTTAATAAAAAAGGCAAAAGGATTATCTACTGGTAAGATAATTAGTGGGTATTTATTTGTAAGAGAAATTGCTATTACACTATCAGTTAAATTAGGTGGACATCCTCAGTTTGTAAGACCTCTTATAAATCCAATGGCTCAAGGAGCAGCTATAGCAGAGTATGGAGAAATTGATAAAAAGGACGAAGATAAGATAAAAGCTTATTCTGCAGCATCAGATAATATAGCAAACTTTTTTGGACAAAACGTATTTATGGCTAACTCAGGAGTTTTATTAATTGCAAGTACACTTGGTACTTTAAATTTACCAGGGCTTGGAGAAACTGTTGATACACTAGCAATAGCTAAGGCATCTATTCCGGTTGCAATAATAGCCTTTATATTAGGTGTATTACAAAATTATTTATTAGATAGAAGCTTAAAGAGAAAGTACGGAATAAAGAAATAAACTAAGGAGGAAAATCTAGATGGATATAAAAGCACTTTCAGATATATTATTGAACATATTCTATGTCATGGTTGGATTAATGATGATATTAACTATGATATATACATTAAAAGATAAAAAACATAAAACTAGATATGGTACAGCGGCATTTTGGGGAATATTAGCAGTTATATTTATATTTGGACAGTTTATTCCAGCTGAAGTGGTTGGAGGGTTGATAATAGTTATAGCTATATTATCAGGATTTAATCAAGTTAATATGGGTACAATTAAGCAGTTAGATAATACTTTTTCTAGGGTTAAGGCTGAAAAGATAGGGTTAAAAATATTCTTACCATCACTAGTTATAGCTTTCGTTGCACTTGCAATTGCTCAATTTACACCTATATCTGGTGTGGCAGCTATAGGTATTTCAGCAGTAGCAGCTCTTATATTAACGCTTATAATTACAAGATGTTCAGTTTCTGAAGTAGTGGAAGATAGTGATAGAATGCTTCAATCAGTAAGCTCTACAGCAATTTTACCTCAGTTACTAGCAGCATTAGGTGCATTATTTACAGCAGCAGGTGTTGGAGATATTATATCTAATATGATTTCAAATGTTATTCCAGAAGGTAATATTTGGCTTGGGATAACAGCATACTGTGTAGGTATGGCATTATTTACAGCAATAATGGGAAATGCTTTTGCAGCATTTACTGTAATAACAGTTGGTATAGGTGTTCCTTTTGTATTTATGCAAGGTGGAGATCCAATAGTAGCCTCAGCTCTTGCAATGACAGCAGGGTTCTGTGGTACATTAATGACTCCTATGGCAGCAAACTTTAATGTTTTACCAGTGGCACTATTAGAAATAGAAGATAAAAATGCAGTTATAAAAGTACAATCTGTATATGCCATAGTTTTACTTGCAATACATATTCCATTAATGTATTTCTTAGCATTCTAAAGATAAAGGAGAGATAGATATGAAAGTTTTAATAACAGGATTTGATCCATTTGGTGGAGAAAAAATAAACCCTGCATTAGAAGCAGTTAAAAAGTTACCTAATGAAATTTCAGGAGCTGAAGTTATTAAGTTAGAAATACCTACAGTTTTTAGAAAGGCATTAGAAAAGATAGAAGAGGCAATACAAGAACATAATCCAGATATAATAATATCTATAGGTCAAGCAGGTGGAAGATTTGGAGTTACTCCTGAAAGAGTAGCAATTAATATGGATGATGCTAGAATAGAGGATAACGAAGGGAATCAACCAATTGATATAGCTATATTTGAAGATGGAGAAAATGCATATTTTTCTAACTTACCTATTAAGGCTATGGTTAAGGAAATGCAAGAAGGTGGAATTCCATCATCTGTTTCAAACTCAGCGGGAACATTTGTATGTAATCATGTAATGTACGGTGTATTATATATGATTCATAAGAAGTATACAGGTAAGAAGGGTGGATTTATACATGTACCATATATTCCATCACAAGTAGTTACAAAGCCAAATACTCCAGCAATGTCCCTAGATGACATAGCTAAGGGATTAGAATTATGCATTAAGGCAGCTGTTGAAAATGACACGGATTTAAAAGCTGTTGGAGGGACTATCTGCTAATGAGTCAAATAAAAATGTTTGCTTATGGAAGTTTAAGAGAAGGCTTTTTCAATTATGATAAATACTTAAAAGGGAATGTCATATCTAATAGAAGGGCTAAGATTAAGGATGTAGTATTATATCATATGCCCTATAAAGGATATCCAGCTGTTTTAAGTGGTTTAGGTGAAGTAGTTGGGGAAGTTATGGAATTTTCTAATTATGATGAAGTAATGGAGGCAGTTGACAAGATGGAGGGAGTTCTTGGAGAAGGCAATCCTAACAATGAATATAATAAAGTCTTGGTTGAAGTAGAATTTGAAGATGGTACAAAAGAAAAGTGTTATTCATATTTTTATAATAAAAGTATTGATACAAGATTCCATGATGAAGCAGTTCTAGTTGAACATGGGGATTGGAAAAAGCATATGACAAAATAGGAAGAACTTAAAAACTCTTTCTTTACTAAGAATATTCGTAAGAAAAAAATCTTACGAATATTCTTTTTTTGAAGTAATTTAGCTAAATGCTAAATTCATATATAATTTACAACAATAAAATGAAAAAAAATACAAAATAGTATAAAATGTATAGTGGACTATTGTAACAGCTTGGGGGGAGCAAAATGAGTAATAAAAAAAATGGAATATCAGAAATAATTAATCACAGACATAGTTTAAGGTTTAAGTTGGTTGGAGAAGCCACCATTATAGGAGCTTTAGTTGGAATAGTAATTGTATTAAATAGAATATTAATTACTAAATTATCTCCTTTATTTAAAACTTTATATAGTGATGCTAGTAGTAGTTTCTTGAACTTATTAAAAGTTTTTTGTGTTGTAATTTTAGTTGGAATAATAGTAGGAATTATGGTGAAGAAGGAGCCTATGATATCTGGAAGTGGAATACCACAATTAGAAGGTATTTTAGGAAAAAAAATAAAGATAAATTGGTTGAAGGTATTATTTTATAAATTCTTCGGAGGAATTCTTAGTTTGTCTGCTGGACTTTCAGTTGGAAGAGAAGGTCCATCTGTACAAATGGGGGGAGCTGTAGGAGAAGGGTTTTCTAAGGTTTTTAAGAGAATAAATATTGAAGAAAAGTTTTTAATAACAAGTGGTGCAAGCGCTGGACTATCAGCAGCATTTAATGCTCCACTATCAGGAGTAATATTTGCATTAGAAGAGGTGCATAAAAATTTTTCTCCGTTAGTTTTATTGTCAGCTATGGCATCATCTCTAGCAGCAGATTTTGTTTGTAAACAGTTCTTAGGCTTAGAACCAGCTATGAGTTTTAAAAATGTAGATGTTTTTCCATTGAAATATTATTGGCTTTTATTGATTATGGGAGTTTTTGTGGGTATTTCAGGAATGATATTTAATAAGGGATTGCTTAAATCTCAAGATATATACGGAAAACTAAAAAAAGTACCTGTAGAAATTAAGGTTGCTATTCCTTTTCTTTGTGCAGCAGTGGTTGGAATAATGTCCCCTATATTATTAGGTGGAGGACATGATTTAATAATATCTTTAGTTAATGAAGGTTTTACACTTAAAATCTTAATCATATTTCTTTTGATAAAGTTTATTTTCACCTTTGTTAGTTTTGGATCAGGAGCACCTGGAGGAATTTTCTTTCCATTATTAGTATTAGGGGCTTTGGTAGGAAATATATTTGGAGTTATTGTTTGTAATGCCTTTGGATTACCAAGTGAATATATTGTAAATTTTATTATATTGGCTATGGCTGGGCATTTTGCTGCAATAGTTAAAGCACCAATAACAGGGATAATTTTAATTACAGAAATGACAGGGTCATTTGAGCATATGTTAGCGCTAGCTTTTGTAGTTATTATTTCTTACTTAACAGCTGATATACTTAAATCAGAGCCAATATACGAAAGTCTTTTAGAAAGAGTATTAAAAAATAATAAAAGAGAAGCAGTTCTTCAAAAAGGAAATAAAACCTTAATAGAAGTGGCTGTATTCATGGGAAGTATTATTGAAGGTAAATACTTAAAAGAGGTAGATTGGCCTGAAGATTGTTTATTAGTGGCTATTAAACGAGGTGATAAAGAAATAATACCTAAAGGTAATACAAAGATAGAAGGTGGAGATTTTCTTGTGGTTTTAGTTGCTGAAGATAGAGTAAGTCAAGTTTTAGAGGAAATAGAAAGAATAGCTACTAAGGTTGTTGGCTAAAGAGTGGAGAGAGAGATGGGGAATGTGCTTAGTTTAGAAGGTATTAGTAGAGAATTTAATAATAAGGAAGTATTAAATAATGTTAATTTAAGTATTAAGGCTGGAGAAGTATATGGATTAGTAGGAGTTAATGGCTCTGGAAAGAGTACACTGATGAAAATTATCATGAATACTTTAAAAGCAACTAAAGGAAATGTTTATTTATTTGGTAATAAGGTTACTGAATATGATAAAGATGTTTACAAAAGGATAAGTGCAATTATTGAAACACCAATATTTTATGAGGAGCTTACCATAGAAAAAAATCTTGAAATAGTATGTAGATATATGGACTTAAATCATAAAGAAAGAATAGAGGAAGTTAAAAAGCTTGTTGGATTACATGGAGTATTAAAGAAGAAACCAAAGGAGCTTTCTTTAGGCATGAGAGAAAGGGTAGCAATAGGAAGAGGTTTATTAAATAGGCCGGATTTAGTTATTTTAGATGAGCCTACTAATGGGTTGGACATTATTAAAATTAAAGAGATTATAGATTTAATAACTAATTTAAAAAGAGAAAGGAAAACCTCATTTTTAATATCTACACATATGCTTGATAAACTAGAGGTGTTAGCTGATAGGGTGGGATTCTTATATAATGGTTCTATTGGCTATGAGTTAGGTGGATATGATTTAATTGATGAGAAGAGAGATTATGTAAAGCTTGTTTGTGATGATGTATCTAAAGCTGCATTTGTAATTGAAGGAAAGCTGGGGATAAAAGGATATAAGGTCATAAATAATAATGTTATTAGGCTGTATGATTTAAAGGAAGATTATAATAAAGTAATTTTTGAATTAATAAAATCCGGCGTTTTTGTTGAGAGCTTCAATAGGAATAAGAGAAAATTACAAGAATTTTTTATGGATATTATATCGGGGGGCAATATTCATGATTAAATATATAAGAATAGAACTGGACAAAATAAAAAAGAAAAATTGTACATGTATAATGTTAGCTATTGTGTCAGTAATAACAATATTAGGAATTTACTTTTACTATAGCATAAATGTATCTAACAAAACTTTAGGAATTAGTGTTAATCCTTTTTCTTATGATGGAGTTCCAGGAATAATCGAGGTTTTGTACAGAGGTGTAATGATAATAATTGGGGGACAATTATTAAATAGGGCTATTATAGATGAATACGAAAAGGGAACTATTAATATACCATTTACTTGCGGAGTTAATAAGGTGAAATTTTTGGTGAGTAAGATTATATTAGTTTGGCTTTCTATTTTAGCGGCAACTATCTTGGGACAAGTAATATCAATAATTGTTTCTTCATTTATAGCTGTAAGTTTTAATTTTGCAAGTGCTTCTTTAATGTTTTCAGAATTAAAAGAATGTATTGTTATGACTATCTATAATGATTTATGTTTTTCATTTATAGCCTTTATTCCACTATATGTAGGAATGGTTAAAAAATCTACAAAGGCTTTAACTGGATTTTCAATAGTAATATTTTTAGTTACAACAACAGGGTATGAACAAGATTATTTAAAGATGTTTTCTATAGGAATACCTGCTATTCCTTTAATAATAGGTATAATTGGTATTGTATCCATAATATTATCAGTAAGAAGAGGAATAAAAATATAAAAATATTTAGGGCAGTCAGAAATGGCTGGCCTTTTTTGTATTATTTTTATTTAAATATCCATACTAAGTTGGTAAGGATGGTGTATATAATGGGAAAGAAAAGTTTAAAAGAATGTAAATGGGGAGAAAAAATAGAAGTTTCCCTTATGATAAACAAAATTTTAGATAGAAATGAGAATATGCTTTGGGCCTATGCAGGTGATAAATATAAAGAGATAAAATGTTTGTTTTCTTCAGATGTTTTATTAAATGAAGGGGATGTTGTTCTATTAAAGGGGCATTACGGAGAGCCCTTTAAACCTGATAAAGTTGAATGTGTTAAAGAATATAACATTGAAGATTATTTACCTACAGTAAAAAGACCTATTAATGACATAATGAATGAATTAGAAAATATGACAAAAGAAGAAGTAACATCAGAAGAAGGTAAGGCGTTAAATGATTATTTCTTTAAGAATGAGAATTTTGTAAGTAAATTTAAAAAAGCAATAGGAGGAGTATATAATCATCATAACTATTTAGGAGGTTTAGCTGAACATACATTAAACGTTATGTATTTAGCTAAAACTTTAGCTTATAGATATGATATAAAATACAAAGAGATTGCAATATTAGGGGCAAAGCTACATGATATAGGGAAAGTCTATGAGATGAATTATGATGGACCATTTTCATATACAACAACAGGAAGTCTTCAAGGACATATTGTAATGGGAGTAACCATGATTGAAAAAGCTTTTGTAGAAAGTGAATTAGATTTTAGTGAGGATTTTAAGAATAGAATAAAAGGAATTATTGTACAACATCATGGTAAATTGGAGTTTGGTTCCCCTGTTCAACCAAGAACTGTAGAATCTTATGTAGTACATTATGCTGATTATGTTGATGCAACTATGAATAAGTTAGATATAATTGGAGAAGGAATTGGAAAAGGTGAATGGAGTAGGTTTGACAAGAGGATTGAGGGAAGAGTACTCTATTAAAGCAAGAGAGGATGGATTAATATTAAAAATATAGGCGAAAATATAAGTTCTTAAGTTTTTAAGAACTTAAGAACTTAAGAACTTAAGAAGTTATAGTAAAAATGCGGTGTTCAATGAGTTTTGCTTTAGATAAAGTATAATTTGAAATACACAATAACTTTTAATGAAATACATAAAAGGAGCTATCGCTAGCTAATTTTTTTAATTGCTAATGCGATAGCTCCAATATTATTTTAATAACTCTTTAACGTAGTTTGGTAAAGCGAAGGATGCTTTATGTACGTCTTTGTTATAATATCTATCTTTTAAGTTTAAGCTGTTATAAAATTCTTCATCAAAATCATTAACTGGATGAAGCTTTTTTGAAGCAAATCCAAAGAACCAATAGCCAGAAGGATAAGTTGGAATCATATATTGATATACTTCACAGATTGGAAATATATCTTTCAACTTCTCGTTGGATCTTTTCATTTCCTTCTTATTCATATCATAATATGGACTTTCTCCTTGATTAACAAGAATACCTTTATCTGTTAATGACTCATAGCAATTTTTATAGAATTCTCTTGTAAACAAACCTTCACCAGGTCCTATAGGGTCTGTAGAATCAACTATTATTAAGTCATAAAGATTTTTTTTGTTTTCTACAAACTTTATTCCATCTTGAAAATATAGGTTAACTCTAGGATCATCTAATTTACAAGAAGTAAAAGGTAAATATTCCCTTGCGGCTTTAACCACTTCTTCATCAAGTTCAACCATATCTATTCTTTCGATTGAATTAAATCTAGTAAGTTCACGAACTGTACCACCATCTCCGGCTCCTATTACTAAAACATTTTTTATATCTTTATTTACCATTATAGGAACATGAGTTATCATTTCGTGATATATAAATTCATCTTTTTCAGTAATCATAGTCCATCCATCAATTACAAGGACTCTTCCAAAATCATAGGTGTCTATTACATCAATTTGTTGAAATTGACTCTTTTTAGAATAAAGAGTTTTCTTTACTCTCATTGAAAATTTAACATTATCTGTTTGATTCTCTGTGTACCAAAGTTCCATATTGTTCTCCTTTCTAAGCTGTTGGTTTATGAGTTACTTGTTCAAAAGTTGTGTGGGAAAAATTTTTGATTTTTTCTACCATGCCTCTTGCAACTTCTGTTGACTCACTTCTCTCAGAGCATAATTCTTTTTCGAGATAATCAAAGCCTATCCATGGATTAACTGAATCTCCACAAGTGTATAGATCTACTGATGCATATCCATATTCAGGCCATGTATGGATTGTTAAGTGTGACTCTTGTATAATTACAGCTCCACTTACTCCCCAAGGATTAAATTTGTGAAAACAACTAGTTACTATGGTTGCGTTTGACTTAATTGCTGCTTCACACATAATTTTTTCAATTTTTTCGTGATTCCCTAAAATATTAGAATCACAATTATAAAACTCTACTAAGATATGTCTTCCTAACTGTTCAAGTTTCAATTTAAAACCCCCTTAATTTTATATTTCCCTTAGGATAGGTAAGAAAAATTATGAAAAAATTTCGCAAAAGTTTAGTTAAACTAAACTTAAAGTTAAACAATATTAAACTTCACAAGATATAGTATACATAGATGGTTTGTTTTGTCAATAAATATTTATTCATAATGTGAATATGTATTAGATTCTTAGATAATAATATAAATGACCTTTTAGGTTGCGTAGGTTTCTTTGCCGGTAGTTGTAGCTATCGGTATTTTTTTGTACATAAAGGTTATGCCTTTATAAAAATATAGAAGTAAACATTCGTGTATACGTATATTAAAAAGTAATCTATATATAAATATACGGACATATACGAATGTTGTTATTTATAACTATAGTTAATATTGACAATAGATACAAGGAGTGTTAATCTTAAAATATAAATACGAAGGATAAAATAAAATTTAGATGTAACATTCGGTATGACAATTAATGGGTGGAGGTATTTAAATGATGAATATCAGATGTGTATTCGTTGAAAAGAAAAAAGGTTTTGACGTAGAAGCACAAAGTTTATTAAGTGACTTTAAGAGCAATTTAAGAATGGACAACCTACAAGAAGTAAGAGTTATTAACAAATATATTTTAGGGGCAGTTTCAGAAGAGTATTATAAAAAAGCATTAAATACTATATTTTCTGAATTAACTGTAGATAGGGTATATGAAGAAACATTACCACTTGAAAAAGGAGATATTGCTTTTGGAGTAGAGTATCTACCAGGTCAATACGATCAAAGAGCAGATTCAGCATCTCAATGTTTTCAATTATTAACTAGTGGAGATAGAGTAGAAGTAAAATCTTCAAAGGTTATAATTTTAAAGGGAGATTTATCAGAAAATGATATAGAAAGAGTTAAAAACTATTATATAAATTCTGTTGATTCTAAAGAAGTTGCTATAGATGATAGAACTATAGATACACAACTTAGCATTCCTAATGATGTTCAAATCTTAGAAGGGTTTAATGAAAGAAATCTTGAAGCTTTAAAAGAGTTCCATAGTGAACAAGGCCTTGCAATGAGCATTGATGATTTAAAGATGATTCAAGAATACTTTAAAAATGAAGAAAAGAGAGACCCTAGCATTACTGAAGTAAAGGTTATTGATACTTATTGGTCAGACCATTGCAGACATACAACATTCTCAACAAAAATAGAAAAAGTAGAAATTGAAGAAAATAAATATACAACTCCTATAGTAAAAGCTTATGATGCTTACATTAAGTCAAGAAATTTTGTATATGGAGAAAATACAGATAGAAATGAAACCCTTATGGATATAGCATGTATCCTAGTTAAGGAAATGAGAAAGAAGGGCATGTTAGAGGATTTAGATGTATCTGAAGAAATAAATGCATGCTCAATAAATATAGATGTTGAAACAGATAAAGGAATTGAAAAATATCTTTTAATGTTTAAAAACGAAACACATAACCATCCAACTGAAATAGAACCTTTTGGTGGAGCTGCTACTTGTTTAGGTGGAGCAATAAGAGATCCATTATCAGGAAGAACTTATGTATACCAAGCAATGAGGGTTACAGGTTCAGCAGATCCAACAGTTCCTGTAGAAAAAACTTTAAAGGGAAAATTACCACAAAGAACTATTACACTAGGAGCAGCACATGGATATAGCTCATATGGTAACCAAATAGGTCTTGCAACAGGAGAAGTTGCAGAGGTTTATCATCCAGACTATGTAGCAAAGAGAATGGAAGTTGGTGCAGTAATTGCAGCAGCACCTAAGGAAAATGTAGTTAGAGAAGAACCTACCTTAGGAGATGTTGTTATCCTATTAGGTGGTAGAACTGGTAGAGATGGTGTTGGTGGAGCAACAGGTTCATCAAAGGAACATACTACAGAATCAATAAATACTTGTGGGGCAGAGGTTCAAAAAGGTAATGCACCTACAGAAAGAAAGCTTCAAAGGTTATTTAGAATTCCAGAAGCAGCAAAGATGATTAAGAGATGTAATGACTTTGGTGCAGGTGGAGTATCAGTTGCAATTGGAGAATTATGCAGAGGGTTAGATATAGATTTAGATAAGGTTCCAAAGAAATATGAAGGGTTAGATGGAACAGAACTTGCAGTATCAGAATCTCAAGAAAGAATGGCTGTTGTAGTAGAAGCTAAGGATGTAGAAAGATTTATGAAGTTTGCTGAAGAGGAAAACTTAGAATCTACAGTCGTTGCAGAGGTTACTGATAATGAAAGGTTAAGAATGTACTGGAGAGGCAATAAAATAGTAGATATTCATAGAAGCTTCTTAGACACAAATGGAGCAACTCAAGTTACAGATGTAAAGGTAGTAGCACCAGAAAATTACCCATACAATGTTGGAACAGTTAACGTTAAAGATAAGTGGCTTGAAAATTTAAAGGATTTAAATATTGCATCACAACAAGGATTAGTTGAAAGATTTGACTCAACAATAGGGGCAAGATCAGTACTTATGCCATTTGGAGGTAAGTATTCAAAAACTCCTTCAGAAGGTATGGCAGCTAAGATTCCAGTTATGAATGGAGAGTCAAAGGATGCTTCACTTATGACATTTGGATATAATCCTAACTTAGGTACTTGGAGTCCTTTCCACATGGCATTCTATTCAGTAATTGAATCAATTACTAAGATAGCAGCTATGGGTGGAGATTACAGAAAAGTTAGACTTACATTCCAAGAATATTTTGAGAGATTAGGTAAGAAGGCTGAAAGATGGGGAAAACCATTTGCAGCATTGTTAGGGGCATATAAAGCACAAGTAGATTTAGGAATACCAGCAATAGGTGGTAAGGACTCAATGTCAGGAACATTTGATGATATAGATGTACCACCAACATTAGTATCTTTCGCTGTGGGTTATGAAAAGGCAGAGAGAATTATTTCACCAGAATTTAAGAAGATTGGGTCAAAATTAGTTCTTCTTATGAGTGAAAAATTAAGTGATGGAACAATAGATATGGATAAGTTCAAAAAGAACTTAGAAGTATTATATTCACTAATAGGAGATAAAAAGGTTATATCAGCTTCTTCATTAAAGTTTGGTGGAGCAGCAGAAGCACTTACAAAGATGTCTTTAGGAAATAGAATAGGTGCTAAGTTCTCTAATTTAACTGTAGAAGAGTTGTTTGGATTAAACTATGGAACACTTTTACTAGAAGTAGAGGGAAATGTTGATGTACCAACTGAATTTGCTGGTACAAGCTTTAAGGTTGTAGGTGAAACAATTAGTGAAGAAAGAATAGTTTCAGGAGATTATGATATAGACTTCACAATTGAGGAACTAGAAAAGTCCATAGAAGAAAAATTAAATGGAGTATTTAAGATAAGTACTGAGAAGAAGGAAGAAAAGGTTGAATCAAAGCTTTATACTGAAAGAAATACTTCTAAACCAAGGGAAAGAATAGAACATCCAAAGGTTGTTATTCCAGTATTCCCAGGAACAAACTGTGAAGATGATTGTGCAAGAGCCTTTAGAAAAGAAGGAGCAGAAGTTGTACAAGTTCTAATTAGAAACTTAAATAAAGAAGCATTAATAGAATCAGTTGATAGATTAGAAAAAGAAATTAGAACAGCTCAAATAATTATGCTTCCAGGTGGATTCTCAGCAGGGGATGAGCCAGATGGATCAGCTAAATTCATAGCTACAGTATTTAGAAATGAAAAGATAAAAGATGCTGTAATGGATCTTTTAAATAATAGAGATGGATTAATGTTAGGTATCTGTAATGGCTTCCAAGCATTAATTAAGTTAGGTTTAGTACCTTATGGTGAAATCAGAGATATCGAAGAAGATATGGCTACATTAACTTATAACAATATTAATAGACATATGTCTTCAATAATAAGAACAAGAATTTCTTCAGTTAAATCACCTTGGTTCAGTGAAGTAAATGCAGGAGATATTCACAATGTAGCAATTTCACATGGTGAAGGAAGATTTGTAGCACCAGAAAGTTTATTAAAGGAACTTGAAGAGAATGGACAGATAGCAACTCAATATGTTGACTTTAATGGAGAAGTATCATTAGATATGCCATACAATCCAAATGGATCAATGTTAGGAGTTGAAGGTATTACAAGCAGAGATGGAAGAATCTTAGGTAAGATGGGTCACTCTGAAAGAATTGGAGAAAATTTATATAGAAATGTTCCAGGAGAATTTGATCAAAAGATATTTAAATCAGGAGTTAATTACTTTAGAAAATAAAGTGGTTAGAAATATATAAATATAAAAATAAAACAATATATAAATATACCAATATATATTTATATAAATATGTAGGAAAAATGCTGGTTGAAGGTAATAGATTATTAATTAACTTAAGGAGGGAATTTTAAATGAAGGTAGCAATATTTTTTGGTAGCAAGTCAGATACCGATGTGATGAAGGGCGCAGCTAATGCCTTAAAAGAATTTGGAGTAGATTACAAGGCTTATATTTTATCAGCTCATAGAGTTCCAGAAAAGTTAGCAGAAACAATTGAAAAGATTGAAAAGGATGGTTGCGAAGTAATAATAGCAGGAGCAGGTCTTGCAGCACATTTACCAGGAGTTATAGCATCACAAACTACTTTACCTGTAATAGGAATTCCTGTTAAGGCAGCAGTTGAAGGTATGGATGCATTATTATCAATTGTACAGATGCCAAAGTCAATTCCAGTAGCAACTGTTGGAATTAATAATAGCTACAATGCAGGGATGCTTGCAGTGCAAATACTATCATTAAAATATCCAGAGATTAAAGAAAAATTAGTTGATTTTAGAATGAATATGAAAAGAAAGTTTATAGAAGAAAATGGAGAAGGAGTGGAACTATAATGGAAAAGTTAGAAATGATGTATGAAGGAAAAGCAAAGAAGATTTATGCTACAGGAAATGCAGAAGAGGTTATTGTATATTACAAAGATGATGCAACAGCATTTAATGGAGAAAAGAAAGATCAAATAAATAACAAGGGTATCTTAAACAATGCAATAACTTCAATGATATTTGAAATGTTAAATGAAAATGGTATAAAGACTCACTTTGTTAAGAAGCTAAATGACAGAGAACAACTTTGTAAGAAAGTTGAAATAGTACCACTAGAAGTTATAGTAAGAAATGTGGCAGCAGGAAGCATGGCTAAGAGATTAGGACTTGAAGAAGGGTACAAGCTAAAGACTACAGTGTTTGAATTCTCTTATAAAGATGATGAATTAGGGGATCCACTAATAAACTCTTATCATGCAGTAGCAATTGGAGCTGCAACTTTTGAAGAAATTAAAACAATTTTAGATATGACAGCTAAAATAAATGACTTACTTAAGGAATTCTTCTCTAAGTTAAATATTAACTTAATAGACTTTAAGATTGAATTTGGTAAACTTCCAAATGGAGAAATTGTTTTAGCAGATGAAATTTCACCAGACACATGTAGATTCTGGGATGCAACTACAGGAGAAAAGTTAGATAAAGATAGATTTAGAAGAGATATGGGTAACGTAGAAGAAGCTTACATTGAAATTTTAAACAGAATTAAAGGGGAATAGTTAGGATGAAAAAAGCTGACTTTCAATTAATACTAGATCCAAGTCTGGATAAATTTAAAGATGAATGTGGTGTGTTTGGGGTATACTCAAACTCACCTATGGATGTAGCAGGTATGACCTACTATGGATTATATGCTCTTCAACATAGAGGACAAGAATCTGCAGGTATTGCAGTAGGAAATGGTGAAGAAGTAGACATTCATAAGGGTTTAGGTTTAATAACTGAAGCTTTTACAAAGGATGACTTAAACAAATTAAAGGGGTATATAGCAATTGGACATGTTAGATATTCAACAACAGGGTCAACTAAGGTAGAAAATGCACAACCACTTTTAGCATCATCAAAGCTTGGTCCTATAGCAATGGCTCATAATGGTAACCTTGTTAATGCAGATGTTATAAGAGATTTATTAGAAGATGGTGGTCATGTATTCCATACAACAATTGATTCAGAGGTTATAGCAACATTAATAGCAAGAGGTGCTAAGAGAGGTATTGAAAGAGCTGTTGTGGATGCTATACAGGCTGTTAGAGGAAGCTTTGCTATGGTTATAGCAACAAAGGATAAGCTTATTGGAGCTAGAGATCCACATGGTATAAGACCTCTTTGTATAGGTAAGGTTGATGATGCATATGTAATGTCATCAGAAAGTTGTGCTTTAGATGCAGTAGGAGCTGAATTTGTTAGAGATGTTGAACCAGGGGAAGTTGTAGTTATTGATGAAAATGGAATAAGATCTATAAAATACTCTGAAAACACATTATGTCAAACTTGTGCCTTTGAATACATCTACTTTGCAAGACCTGATTCAATAATTGATGGTCTAGATGTTCAAGTAACAAGAGTTAAGGCTGGAGAAGAGTTATATAGAGAACATCCTATAGAAGCAGATATAGTATCAGCAGTACCAGATTCAGGTATACCAGCAGCTATAGGGTATGCAAGAGCATCAGGAATTCCATATGACACAGCCTTTGTAAAGAATAGATATGTAGGAAGAACATTTATTACACCTTCTCAAGAAATAAGAGAAAAGGCTGTAGCAGTTAAGTTAAATCCTTTAAAGGTAAATATAAAAGGTAAAAGAGTTATCTTAATAGATGACTCAATAGTTAGAGGAACTACTTCAAAGCATTTAGTTGATTCTTTAAGAAAAGCTGGAGCTAAAGAAGTACATTTCCTTGTAGCATCACCAGTGGTTAAGTTCCCTTGTTATTTTGGAATTGATACTCCATATAGAAGTGAACTTATAGGTGCAAATCATTCTATAGAAGAAATGGCAGATATGATAGGGGCAGATTCATTAGGATACTTAAGCATGGATGGAATGTATAACACATTTAAAGGTAAAGAAGGATTCTGTGTTGGGTGCTTTAATGGAGTATATCCAGTATCAACACCAATAGAAACTTCAAAAGATCATCTTGAAAGGTAGTGGAGAGAAAATGATAACTTACAAAGAATCAGGGGTTAATATAGAAGAAGGTTATAAATCAGTTAAGCTTATAAAAGACTATGCAGCAAGAACAATGAGTAATTATGTTTTAAATGGTCTTGGAAGCTTTGCAGGAATGGTTGAACTTCCAGAAGGGTACAAGAAACCAGTTTTAGTTTCTGGAACTGATGGAGTTGGAACAAAGCTTGATATAGCTTGCAAAAAGAAAAAATATGATACAGTTGGAATTGACTGTGTTGCAATGTGTGTTAATGATATTCTTTGTCATGGAGCAAAGCCACTATTTTTCTTAGATTATATAGCTTGTGGAAAGCTTGAAGCAGAAGTAGCTGCAGATTTAGTTAAAGGTGTATCAGAAGGATGCATTCAATCAGATTGCGCTTTAGTAGGTGGAGAAACAGCAGAAATGCCAGGTTTCTATAAAGAGGGGGACTATGATATAGCAGGATTTGCTGTGGGGATAGCAGATAAGGACGAAATAATAGATGGTTCAAAAATTGAAGATGGAGATGCTTTAGTGGGGATAGCAGCTTCAGGAATTCATTCAAATGGTTTTTCTTTAGTTAGAAAGCTATTTACAAACTTAGATGAAGAATTTAATGGAGAAGAAGTTTGGAAAACATTAATTACTCCAACTAAGATTTATGTTAAACCAGTTTTAAAGCTTATGGAAAGCTTTGAAATTAAAGGAATGGCTCATGTAACTGGTGGAGGATTTATAGAAAATGTTCCAAGGATGTTTAATGGCAGAGAGTTAACAGCTGTTATTAACAAGGGTAGTTACCCAATACCAGCTATTTTTGATAGAATGGTTGAACTTGGAGTTGATAAAGACCATATGTATAACACATTTAATATGGGCATCGGATTTGTTTTATGTGTTAAAAAAGAGGATGCTGAATCAGTAACAAAAGCTCTTATAGAAATGGGAGAAAAGGCTTATGTAATTGGTCATGTAACCTCTGGAGGTGAAGGTATTTGTTTAAGATAGCAGTTCTTGTATCAGGGGGAGGAACAAACCTTCAGTCCATAATAGATGCAGTTAAAGTTGGGGAATTAGACTGCAAAGTAGAAATGGTCATAAGTAGTAAAGATGGTGTCTATGCCTTAGAGAGAGCAAAGAAAGCAGGAATAGATACATACGTAGTTAGCAAGAAGGAATATGGGGAAAATCAATCAAATAGAATTTTAGAATTAACAGAAGGAAAGGTAGATTTAATAGTCCTTGCAGGCTATTTATCAATACTGGATGGGGAAATTTTAGATAAGTTTAAAAATAGGATCATTAATATACATCCTTCCTTAATACCTTCATTTTGTGGCCCTAAAATGTATGGACTTCATGTACATGAGGCTGCAATTAAGAAGGGAGTTAAAGTTTCTGGCTGTACAGTTCATTTTGTAAATAATGAAGTAGATGGGGGAGCAATTATTTTACAAGAAGCTGTACCAGTATATTTTGAAGATAGTGCGGAAGATCTTCAAAAAAGAATATTAGTAAAAGAACACCTGTTATTACCAAAAGCAATAAAGTTGATTTCAGAAGGTAAAGTTAATGTTATAGATGGAAGAAGTAAAATTTATTAAATTGGAGGCCAAGTTAATGAAAAAGAGAGCGTTAATTAGCGTATTTTACAAAGATGGCGTATTAGAATTTGCTAAGTTTTTAGAAAAAAGAGGAGTTGAAATTCTTTCAACTGGTGGAACTTACAAACATTTAAAGGAAAATGGAGTTAATGTTATTGAAGTAAATGAAGTTACTAACTTCCCAGAAATGTTAGATGGAAGAGTAAAAACATTACATCCATTAGTTCATGCAGGAATCTTGGCGATAAGAGATAATGAAGAACATATGAACACTTTAAAGGAAAGAAACATAAACACAATAGATTACGTTGTAGTTAATTTGTATCCATTCTTTGAAAAGGTTAAAGAAGACTTGACATTTGAAGAAAAGGTTGAGTTTATTGATATTGGTGGCCCAACAATGTTAAGAGCAGCAGCTAAGAATTTCCAAGACGTAGTTGTAATTTCAGATAAGAATGACTATGGTAAGGTAATGGAAGAAATAGAGGCAGAAGGTGAAGTTTCTTACAATACAAAGAAGAGATTAGCTGGTAAAGTATTTAACTTAATGGGAGCATATGATGCTGCTATTGCTAACTTTATGTTAGAAGGAGTTGAAGAATATCCAGAATATCTATCAGTTTCATTTAAGAAAAAGCAAGGATTAAGATATGGAGAAAACTCTCATCAAAGTGCAGCTTTCTATGAATCCACAACAGTAGAAGGTGCTATGAACACATTTGATGTATTAAATGGTAAAGAGTTATCATACAACAATTTTAAGGATATGGATATTGCTTGGAAATGTGCAAATGAATTTGATGAACCGACTTGTTGTGCATTAAAGCATAATACTCCATGTGGTGTTGCAACTGGTAAGGATGCTTATGAAGCATATATGAAGGCTTACGAAGTTGACCCAACATCAATCTTTGGTGGAATAGTTGCTTTTAATAGAAAAGTAGATAAGAAAACTGCTGAAGAAATGGTTAAAATATTCTTAGAAGTAATAGCAGCTCCAGAATATGACGAAGATGCTTTAGAAGTATTAAAAACTAAGAAGAATTTAAGAGTTCTTAGAATGCATAACACTCCAAAGGATGAAAGATACATGGTTACAGTTGATGGTGGTATCTTAGTTCAAGAAGAAGATAAAAAGTTAATTGAGGAAATAAAGGTTGTTACAGAAAAGGCTCCTACTGAAGAAGAAATGAAGGATTTAATCTTTGGTATGAAGGTAGTTAAGTATGTTAAGTCTAATGCTATAGTGGTAGCACATGATGGAATTGCACTAGGAATTGGTGGAGGACAAGTTAATAGAATTTGGCCAACAGAAGATGCATTAAAGAGAGGTAAAGGAGCTACAATTTTAGCTTCAGATGCATTCTTCCCATTTAGAGATGTAGTAGATCAAGCAGCTAAAGCTGGAATTAAGGCTATAATTCAACCAGGTGGGTCATTAAGAGACAAAGAATCAATAGATGCATGTAATGAACATGGAATAGCTATGGTATTTACAGGGCTAAGGCACTTCAAACACTAATTAGTGAAGAATTAATAGTTTTTGGGAGGATAAATATGAAGTTATTATTAGTTGGGTCAGGTGGAAGAGAACATGCTATTGCTTGGAAGCTTGCACAAAGTCCAAAGGTAGATAAAATATATGTAGCACCAGGGAATGGTGGAACAGCTTTAGAAAATAAATGTGAAAATATCAATATAACAGATATAGATAAATTAGTAGAGTTTGCAAAAAATAATGATATACATCTAACAGTGGTTGGACCTGAGGACCCTCTTACTAAAGGAATAACTGATAAGTTTAAGGCAGAAGGATTAAGATGTTTTGGACCAGATTTTGAAGGTGCAAAACTTGAAGGAAGTAAGAGTTTTTCAAAGTTCTTTATGAAAAAGTATGGAGTTAAAACTGCTGAATATGAAGTATTTACAAACCCAGAAGAGGCTCTATCATATCTTTATGATTGTCAATATCCAATAGTTATAAAGGCAGATGGACTTGCGGCTGGAAAGGGTGTAGTTATTTGCGAAAGCAAAAAAGATGCTATGAAGGCTGTGCAAAACCTTATGATTGATGATGCTTTTAATGGAGCAGGGCAAAAGATAGTAGTGGAAGAATTCTTAGAAGGTGTTGAAGCTTCAATCCTTTCTATATGTGATGGAAAAAGAATAATCCCATTTATATCCGCTAAAGATCATAAGCAAATATATGATGGTGGTAAGGGACCTAATACTGGTGGTATGGGAGTTCTTGCACCAAATCCATATGTTACTAGTGAAGTAATGAGAGACTTTGAAAATAATATTATGGTTAATACTTTAAGGGGAATACAAGAAGAAGGCTTTGACTTTAAGGGGATTATTTTCTTTGGTCTTATGATAACTAAAAAGGGAGTATACCTACTAGAGTACAATGTTAGAATGGGTGATCCAGAAACTCAATCAGTGCTTCATTTAATGGAAAGTGACTTATATGAAGTTATTGAGGCTGCCATGGATGAAAGATTAAATGAAATCCAAGTAGAGTGGAAGGATGAAGTTTGTATAAACGTAGTTCTTGCATCTAGTGGATATCCAGGAGACTTTCCAAAAGAATTCCCAATTACAATAGATGAAAGTATAAAGGATAATGTCTTTTTAGTAGCAGCAAAGCTTGAAAAGGGAGTTTTAAAGACTAGTGGAGGAAGAGTTCTTTCTGTAATTGGTACAGGTAAGACTTTAGAGGAAGCTAGGGAAGAAGCTTATAGAAATGTTGAGCTTGTTGATTTTATGGGAGCTTACTGTAGAAAAGATATTGGGATATTTGAATAAGTAGTAGAGATTAGGAAGAAATCCAGTGATTGCTGGATTTCTTTTTTTAATATCTAGGAAAGTATAAAATTTCAATTGGCTATAATTGAAAGGTATTATTATAATTTCATATTAAAAAAATATAAAATCAAGGATAGTAATTTTATAATTTCCTTACCTTTAGTACGCGTGGGGTGGATATTTGTTTTGATGTGACTTGGAGCGTAGCGACGGAACAAACAAAATAAATATCCACTCCACCTTTTTTATGTATATTATCAATATTTTTATCTTTCATAAAAATATTGTGTATTATTTATCGACTATCTGTATAAAAAAAATTAAAAATCAATATGCAATATTGATGAGAAAATATATATTTTTTAAAAATTATAGTAAAACGTAAGGAGGAGTAAATAAAAAAACATATATGTGTGTTAAAAATGAATTTAATGTATAGAAAATGCTATCTTGTTCAAAAATCTCATTTGATGATAGAAAATACAAAATCTATAATATAAGTGTAAATTACATACAAGGAGGTAACATATGAATACAGAAACAATTGCAATGACTTTGATTGCTTATTCTGGAGATGCAAGAACTTTAGCGTTTCAAGCACTACAAGCTGCAAAAAAAGGAGATTTTGATAAAGCAGATTGCTTAATGGAGGAAAGTGAAAAAGCATCTACACAAGCACATAAAGCCCAAACAGATCTTTTGGTTGCAGAGGCTAATGGAGAGAGGGCAGATATAAATGTTCTATTGATTCACTCACAAGATCATTTAATGACAAGTATGTTAGCACAAGAATTAATTAATGAAATGATTCAAATGTATAAACAACAAAAAAATAAATAGGAGGAAATAAAGATGAGAGTTTTATTAGCATGTGGAGCGGGATTATCAACAAGTATTTTAATGAAAAAAATGGAGAAATATTGTGAGGGAATAGGGGAAGAATTAAAAATTGATGCTGTCCCTGTAAATAATGTAGAAGGATATCAAAATGATTATGATTGTGTATTGATTGGTCCTCAAGTTTCTTATCGTTTAGATGAATTAAAAGAAATTTTAACTATCCCTGTGGCAGGAATACCTTCTTTAGATTATGCTATAGGAAATGCAGAAAATGTTATGAAATTAGCTCATAAGATTACAGGAAAATAATTTAGGAGGAGAGAATATGAATAATAAATTAGAACAATTTGCTAATAGCGCATTTATGAAAAAGATCCAACAAGTAAGCGTGAAATTATCTAAAAGCCCTGCCTTTGGCACAATTAGTCAAGGTATGGGAGGAACAATGGGACTTATAATGATTGGTGCTGTTGTACAAATTATTTGTGCTGTTGGTGGATTGGTATTTGGCTGGAAAGCTGGTCATCCAATTTATGATGTATTGTATATGCCTTATGAATTAACAATGGGGTTGTTAGGACTATTCATGTCATTTACATTAGCATATAACTATGCAAAACGTTTAGGAGTAAAAGCAACAATCCAATCTGGATTTACATCTATGGTATGCTTTATCCTAGTTTGTTCACCACTTATGTCAACCACAACAGAAGCAGGTACTACCATTCGTTCTTTAAATGTTAGTGCTTTAGGTGCAAACGGAATCTTTTGTGCAATTTTAATTGGTTTATTGTCTGTTCGTATTACAAAATATGCTGTGGATCATAATTGGATCATTCGTATGCCAGATGTAGTTCCTGAAGGAATTTTAAATAGCTTTAACTCTATTATACCTTCCGGATTAAATATTGTAGTTTGGTATGGTCTAGCTGTTGCAATTTCTAACTTTACCAATGGAGCAATGACATTAGGTACATTAATCACTACAACCATTGCTACACCTTTATCTTACCTTGTATCACCATTGGGAATGATTGTAATTGTTATGGTTTTCTGCTTGAGCTGGTTCTTTGGTATTCACGGTGGTAGTGTTGTATTTACAGCGATTATGCCAATTTATATTGCTGCATATGCAACAAATGCAGAAGCTGCAGCTGCAGGACAACCTCTTGTATTTAATCCAATATTCTTATATGGTTGTTTAACTGTTCTTGGTGGTTCTGGAAATACATTACCGTTATGTATTATGGGATTAAAGAGTAAATCTAAACAGATAAGTGCAGTTGCGAAAGCATCTTTGGTTCCAGGTATTTTCAATATTAATGAGCCTGCAATTTTTGGATTTCCGATTATGTATAACCCAGTTCTATTGATTCCATTTATTTTGAATTCCTTAGTTGTTATGCTTTTTATGTACATTGGATACTCATTCAACTTAATGGCATTGCCTCAAGTATTGATTATGACAACTTTACCTGTTGGAATTCAACAATTAATGTCTTCTTTGGATTGGCGTAATGTTATATTCTGTGCTTTAATGTTACCAATAGTATATTTAGTGTATCTTCCATTTTTTAAGATTTACGAAAAGCAATGTATTGCAAAAGAAGAGGCAGAAGCTGCTGAACTTGGAGAGTAATTAAGAAGGAATCATATTGTCAATTAAAAGAAAAAGAGAAACTTCCGTAATAAAATAAGGAGGAAATGAATATGAAACATGAATTAGGGATTTCTGTATATCCAGATTTAATGCCTTTAGAAAAAATTGAAAGCTATTTTGAGTTGGCAAGTCGTTATGGTGTGTCTAAAGTGTTTTCAAGTATGTTTTCAGTAGAAGGAACAAAGGAAGAAGTTTTAGATTATTTTAAAAAATTGATTGTTGCAGCACATAAAAACAAGTTAAAAGTATCTTTAGATGTTAATCCTATGTGTTTTGAAAAAATGGGAGCTAAACCAGATGATTTGAGTGTATTTAAAAGCATTGATGTAGATTTTTTACGAATGGATTTAAGCTATGGTCCAGAAAATGATGCAAAGTTGGTAAGAAATCCATATGGAATTACAATAGAATTTAATAATTCTCCTCAAATTGTTAAAGGTTTAATAGAAAATGGTATTGATCCAAAAGACTTTTTGGTTTGTCATAATTTTTATCCACAGAGATATACAGCAATGAAATGGAATAAATTTGTAAATAAAAATAAAGAATTGAAAGCTTGTTCAAGAGATGTTCGTATAGGTGCTTTTATTTCTTCAACAGCACCTAATACACATGGTGTGTGGGATGCAATATGTGGACTTCCTACAGTTGAAAAGTTGCGTATGCTTCCAATTGATTTGCAAGCAAGAATGTTATTAGCTACAGGAGATGTAGATGATATTTTAATTGGAAATGCTTTTGCAAGTGAAGATGAGTTTAAAAAGTTGCAAGAAGTATTGAAGGAAAATGAGAAGTTAAGTAAAGAATTGGATCCAACTTTAAAAATGTTGGTTGATCATGGAATTATTAGTTTAGACAAGCCTGTAAAAAAATTACGTGTAACACTAGATGAAGAAATTACAGAAAAAGAGAAGGAAATATTATTTGACTTTTTCCCACATTTGGAAATGGGTGATAGTTCAGAGTGGATTTGGCGTACAAGAATATCTCGTTTTAAATATAGTCAACCAAATGAGATTTTAACACCACGACATTATGATAAAGAAATGTTTAAGGTTGGCGATGTTGTTGTTGTAAACGATAACTACAAACATTATGCTGGAGAAATTCAAATTGTAAAAATTCCTATTGTTAATGATGGAACAAGAAACAGAATTGGATATCTTGACTCAGATGAGTATCAAATGATGGAACTTGTATATGATGGGGATTTAGTTGAATTTTTAGAAAAGTAGATTGGAGGGTATTTATATGAGTTTTCCAAAGAATTTTATGTGGGGGGCAAGTTCTTCTAGTGCACAAATAGAAGGTGCTTATGATGTGGATGGAAAAGGACTTACAACATGGGATTATGATAAGAAACGCATAAATCCAGGGTGCTGTTCTTTCAAATATGCCTCTGACTTTTATCATCATTACAAAGAAGATATTGCACTTATGGCAGAAATGGGATTTAAAATGTTTAGAATGTCAATTTCTTGGGCAAGAATTTTGCCTGATGGTGAAAGTGATGTAAATCCTGAAGGTATTAAATTTTATAAAGATGTATTTAAAGAATGTCATAAATATGGAATAGAACCATTGGTTACTATTTATCATTTTGATTTGCCAGCAGCTCTTGAAGAAAAATATAATGGTTGGCATTCTCGTAAAACGTCAGAAGCATATTTAAAGTATTGTAGAGTTATTTTTGAAAATTTTAAAGATGATGTTCATTATTGGTTAACGAATAACGAATATAACGTAATGATTTATTATGGTGCAGTAGATATGCTGACAGGAAAAGCAAATGATTTAAATGCTTTATACAATACAGGGCATATTCAGTTAGTAGCGATGGCAAAAGCTATTTCACTATGTCATGAAATGTGTCCAGATGCAAAAATTGGACCAGCACCTAATTTATGTGCCTGCTATCCAGCAAGTGCAGATCCTAAGGATACGATTGCTGCTATGAATATGGAAGATCTTCGTAACAATATGTGGGTAGATCCATTAGTTTTTGGTAAGTATCCAAAATCAATATATCATTATTTTGAATTAAATAATATCGTATTAGATATTCAAGATGGTGATATTGAGGCTTTGAAAAATTGCAACCCGGATTTTATAGGTTTTAATTGTTATGGAAATGAAACAATTGAACATTGCGACTATTATGAAATAGATTGGAATAGTATGGTTGGTGCTGATAATCGAGATATGAGTTATTTGGTTAAGCTAACAGAGAAACCAGGAGTAGGAAAAGCAGTATCTAATCCATTCTTTGCCAAAGGAGAGGATGGGCATAAATTTGATCCTAGTTGCATTCGTGTGACAGCGCGAAAATTGAGTGATAGATATAATTTACCTTTGATTATAACTGAAAATGGATATGGACGTCCGGATAAATTGGAAGATGATGGAAGTGTTCGTGATGGTTATCGAATCGAACATTTAAAAGGTATGATTTCTGAAATGGAAAAAGGAATTGATGAAGGTGCTTTATTATTTGGTTATTGTCCGTGGAGTGCTGTTGATTTGGTATCTACTAGGGAAGGAATCTCAAAACGTTATGGATTTATTTATGTAGATAGAGATGAAGATGATGAGAAAGCGATGCATTCGCCAATGAAACGTTATAGAAAAGACAGCTTTTATTGGTATAAAAAAGTTATTGCATCAAATGGAAAGGATTTAGGTGAATAGCAATGGGATTTTCAAAAAATTTTATGTGGGGGGGAGCAACTGCTGCTAATCAATGCGAAGGAGCATGGAATGTAGGAGGTAAGGGAATGACTGTTTCTGATGTTAGTACTGCTGGAACGGTATCAGATCCTAGATATACCACGTATATTACTAAAGATGGTAAGCCAGGAAAGGCTATTATGTTTCAAGAATTACCTGAAGGAGCTCATCGTGCAGTTTTAGATGAATATTATTATCCGTATCATGAAGGAATTGACTTTTACCATCATTATAAAGAAGATATTGCTTTATTTGCAGAGATGGGATTTAAAATTTTCCGTATGTCAATTTCATGGGCCCGCATCTTTCCAAAAGGAATTGAAAAAGAACCTAATAAAGAAGGTTTAGAATTTTATAGACGTGTATTTGAAGAATTGAAAAAATACAATATTGAACCATTGGTAACTATATTCCACTATGATATGCCTGTTTATTTGGAAGAAGAACTTGGTGGATGGGGAAATCGAGAGTTGATTGACCTTTTTGAAAAATATGGACGTGTATTATTCAATGAATATAAGGGTTTGGTAAAATATTGGTTAACGTTTAATGAAATCAATAGTCCTATTTTGTTGAGAAACTATATCCCAAATTATCCAACATCAAGAATGAAAGAAGCACTTCAAACATTACATCATCAATTTGTTGCTAGTGCTAGAGTTGTACGTGCTGCGCATGAAATCTCACCAGATATGAAAGTAGGAGCAATGTTAGGTGGAGTATGTAGTTATCCATTAACATGTAATCCAGATGATGTATTAGCAACTCAAAAACGTCAACAAGATGATTTCTATTATTGTTGTGATACAATGGCTCGTGGAAAATATCCATATTATGCTCAAAGACTTTGGGAAGAATATGATGTGAAACTTGAAATAAAAGAACAAGATTTTATAGATATTCAAGAAGGTAAAGTTGATATGATCACATTCTCATATTACTCTACAGGTTGTACAACAGTAGATGAAAATGCAGAAAAAGCAAAAGGAAACTTTACAACTGGTGCAAAAAATCCATACTTACAGTACAGTGAGTGGGGCTGGAGCATTGATGGAAAAGGTTTACGATACTTATTAAATGAATTATATGGCCGTTATCAGTTACCACTTATGGTTGTAGAAAATGGATTAGGTGCTGTAGATCAGCTTGAAGCAGATGGAACTATTCATGATCTATATCGAATTGCTTATACAAGAGAGCATGTCAAAGCAATGAGAGATGCAATTCATGATGGAGTAGATTTATTAGCATATACATATTGGGGATGTATCGACCTTGTTAGTGCATCTACTGGAGAAATGAAAAAACGTTATGGATTCATTTATGTTGATAGAAATAATGATGGATCAGGAACTCTAAAACGATATAAAAAAGATTCATTTTATTGGTATAAAAAAGTTATTGAATCCAATGGAGAGGATGTGGATTAAAAAAGGCGAAAGATATCTTTCGCTTTTTGTTCTATTATGATAAATACAAGGATAAAGAACTATGGAATTATTTTAATTGGCTCATTTTTGTTTTGTGCAGGATTAAATTGGTTTATTGTTCCTTTGGGACTTTATAATGGAGGAACAGTAGGGATTTCTCAAATTATCCGTACGTTATTAGATATAAATATTGGTTTTGACATTGCGGGAATATTAAATTTTATGTTAAATATTCCATTGTTAATGTTAGCTTTTGTACATTTTGGAAGATCATTATTTTTTAAAACATTTTTTAGTATTATAACACAAACCATTATTTTTACTTACTTACCAATTCCTACTCAGCCTATCATAGAAGAATATGCTGTTTCATGCCTTATGGGTGGAATTTTAGCAGGAGCAGGTGTTGGAATTACGTTAAGAGCTGGTGGTTCTGGAGGTGGTTTAGATATATTAGGATTGTATTTTACTAAAAAGAGTAAAGATTTTAGTGTAGGACGTTTTGCATTGATTATTAACGCAATCATATATAGTGTATGTGCTATTTTATTTGAATTACCTGTTGCTATTTATTCTATTTTGTATTCTATGGTTTACTCAATGGCAATTGATAAAACACATTTACAAAATATAAATACAAGCGTTATGATTTTTACAAAAAATAAGATTATTTGTGAAACAATATTACATGAATTAAATCGTGGAGTAACTTATTGGAAAGGGGGAGGTGGGTATACAGAAGTTGATACCTATGTTTTTTATAGTGTACTGTCAAAATATGAAGTAAGAATATTACAAGAAAATTTAAAGATACAAGATCCAGATGCATTTGTTGTTGTGACAGAACAAGATCAAGTATTAGGAAATTTTGAAATAAGATTGTGATAAAAGAAAGGTGTGTGAATAATGTGAAAAAATTATTTTATAATGGAACAATTCTCACTATGGATGAAAAAATGCCCAAAGTAGCTGCTGTTGCAATTGAAGAGAATCGAATTATACAAGTATATAATGAAGTCCCATTAGATTGGAAATATGAAAGCTATGATTTAGAGGGGAAAACACTTCTACCTGGCTTTATCGATGGACATTCTCATTTTGTTGGTTGTGCTAATTCATTGGCACAATGTGATTTATCCAAAGCCCAAAATTTTTATGATATTGTGGATATTATGAAACAATTTATAAAAGACCGAAATATTCCAAAAGGAAAATGGGTCATTGGTATTAATTATGATCATAATTTCTTAAAAGAAAAACGTCACCCAGATTGTAATGTCCTTAATGAGATTAGCAAAAATCACGCCATTCTTATAATACATGCTTCAAATCATATGGGGGTTGTAAATTCATTTGGACTATGTAAAGAAAATGTAAATGATGATGTAAAAGATCCACAAGGTGGTAGATATGGTAGATTTGATGGGACAAATACTTTGAATGGATATATGGAAGAAAATGCTTTTATTAATTTTCAAAAATCTATATCTTCCTTGGATATAGAAATGATGAGAAAAAATATAATTTTAGCGCAAGAATTGTATGCAAAATATGGTATTACAACTATTCAAGATGGTTTTCTTACCGATTCCTCATATTCTTTGTTAAAACTATTTGCTGAAGAAAAACTTTTAAAAATTGATGTTGTTGGATATGTTGATTTAGAAAATTATCGTAATATATATCAAAATCATTCAAAAGATTATGTGTATAATAATCATTTTCGTTTAGGAGGATATAAAATCTTTTTAGATGGATCTCCACAAGGAAAAACTGCATGGATGAAGGAACCATATGAACATAGTAAAGAAAGGGGATATCCAGTTCATTCAGATGAAGATATATATGAATTGATCAGCAATGCTTTAGAAGATCATGCACAGTTATTGGCACATTGCAATGGCGATGCTGCAGCTGAACAATATGTAAAACAATTTACAAGAGTTATGGAAAATCATAGTTACATAGATTCTTATCGTCCAGTTATGATTCATGCTCAATTGGTAAGAGAAGAGGAATTAACAAAGATGAAACGAATATCTATGATTCCAAGTTTTTTTGTTGCGCATACATATTATTGGGGAGATATTCATTTGGCAAATTTAGGGAAAAAAGAGCCTCTCGTATTTCTCCTGTAAAAGATGCTATTCGTACAGGTCTTACATATACATTCCATCAAGATACACCTGTATTATTTCCTAATGTAATGAAAACAATCAGCTGTGCAGTTAATCGAATTACAAAAAATGGAGTTGAATTGTCAAAAAATCAAAGTATTAGTGTTATGGAGGCTTTAAAAGCTGTAACAATATATGCAGCTTATCAATATCATGAAGAAAATAGTAAAGGAAGCATTGAAAAAGGAAAAAAAGCAAACTTTGTAATTTTAGAAAAAGACCCTTTAGAAGTAGAGTTAAGTGAGTTAGAAAAAATACAAGTGGTTGAAACAATCGTAGATGGTGTAACAATATTCAAAAAATGATATAATGTAAAGGTATTCGCAATTTAGAGAAAAGGAGAGATTATGCGTTGAAATTAAGCAAGGATATAGTTTTAGAATATATACAAAATCAATCATTACATCAATCAGAGGATGTTCATTTTACAACTCAAGAACTTTCAGATGTTTTACAGATGCAACGTTCAAATTTAAGCAAGCTATTAAATGAATTGGTAAAGGAACATCGAATTAAGAAAACTAGTGGTAGACCTGTTTATTATTCATTAGTAAAAGAACATGAAGAATCATGTTTTCATACGATGATTGGTTATAATTCAAGTTTAAAGCAAGTTGTTCAGTTAACAAAAGCAGCTTTGCTATATCCAAGCAATTCATTGCCTATTTTAATTACAGGATCAGATGGATCAGGAAAAAGCTTACTAGCAAGGCTGATTTATGAATTTGCGAAAGAAACTAACATTATTAAACAAGAGGCTCCATTTATTAAAATTAATTGTCGATATTTAGTTGAAGAATCTAATGAGAAAATTAGAGAAATTTTCTTTTCAAAAGATTATGGGGCGATGAAAAAAGCACAAGGAGGTATCCTATTTGTTGACCATATCAATCGATTATCTCATGATATTCAAAGTGACCTTTTAAATTATGTTGAGATAGCACAAATATCTTTAAGTAATATGATTTTAGTTTACTCTGTTGATGACTCTATCAATCCTTCTTATTTGAGTCTATATTCTTCAAAGTTTTCAATTGTTGTGGATTTACCAGCACTATCTAAAAGGAGTTTTGAGGAAAGATTTGATATGATTCAACTTTTTTTTCAAAAAGAAGCAGAATGTATTCAAAGGGATATTAAGATTAATGCAGAGGTATTACGTTGTCTAATGTTGTATCCATGTCAATCTAATGTAAAACAGTTGAAAAAGGATATTCAGTTAGGCTGTGCAAATGGTTATGCTAGAAGTTTTGGCAAAGAAGACAATCAAATAGAGCTTTTTATTCATGATTTTTCGAATTGTGTTCGAAAAGGTTTTTTATCATATCGTAAATATCGTACAAAGATTGAACAAATCATACCAGATAATTATTTGTATATTTTTTCAGCCCAGGCAACAAATGCTTGCCATGATAATAATACAAAACAATCCGATGGAAATTTTTATAATATGATTGATCGAAAAGTAGAAGAACTGAAACAACATGGAATAGATGAAGAAGATATCATGGGAATTATTCAAGCTGATCTAGACTATAATTTTAAACAAATTAATTCCAGTATTGAACAAAAAGAAATTGATAAAGAATTGATTTCTAAGATTGTTGATTCTAAAATTATTCAGATGGTTGATACGTTTCTTAAAGAGGCATCAATACGATTTGAACGTATTTATCCAAACTCGCTTTTTTATGCGATTTGTTTACACTTATCTGCGATATTAGAAAGAAAAGGAAAATCACAAAAATTATCCAATGAACAAATTGTTATGACAATAAAAGAATTTAATGAAGAATACATTTTTTGCTCAAAATTTACAACTACACTAGAAAAAGAATTTAATGTACAATTTTCTATTTATGAAGTGGTATTTTTAACAATGTTTATAACACAGGACAATTTGAGTGAAACATCAAAAAATAAACCAGTTGTCTTGGTAGCAATGCATGGAAGTAGTACTGCATCTAGTATTGTGGAAGTAGCAAACACATTGGTTGGAGATGGAAATATTTATTCCTTTGACCTTTATTTGGATAAGGATATGCAAAAGGTTTATGAGGAATTAAGCCAAACAATTTTAGAAATTCATCAAGGAAAAGGAGTATTGATGTTATATGATATGGGTTCTTTAAGGTCTATGGCAGAAATGATAAGTTTAGAAACTGGAATTGATATTAAAACTGTTTGTATTCCAGCTACCCTAATTGCTTTGGATTGCTCTCGTAAAGCAAGCTGTTATAATTCCTTAGATGATATATATATATCAGTTATGGACTCTTATCAACAAATGTATCCAGAAATTCAACAATCTTATCAGAAACAAGAGAAACCTCAAGTTATTATTACTTTATGCATGACAGGAGAGGGAGCAGCAATACAAATAAAAAATTATATTGAACAACATATTTATTTGGAAAATACAGATATCATACCTTTAGCTATTTCTGATCATGAATATCTGTTGAAAAAAGTAAATCAAATTCAAAAAAATCAAAAAATTGCTTGCGTGATTGGAGCTTATAATCCAGAGTTATACGGGATACCATATATTCCTATTTCTAAATTGTTTGATACTTCTCCAGATAAACTAGATATTTTACTATCTTTAGAGACAGCAGAATCCGTTATGTCAGTTAATTATGATGCTATTTATGCATATCTTCAAGAGCAGTTAGATGGATTTGATTTTAAATTATTAAAAGAAGTTCTACCAAAGGTCATTCGCCAAATAAAGAAAGTAGTGCATGGTCTATCATCTGATCAAGAAGTAGGTTTATTTATGCATATTGCTTGTTCTATTTATCGTTTGCAAAATGAAAATAAATCTGTAAAAAATGGACAAACCAAACACATTATTTTGAAAAATAAACGTCTATACAATGATTTGAAAGAGATTTTACATTTAATTGAAGAAGAATTTTACGTGGAATTTAATGATGATGAATTGGCAAATATAATTCAAATTATAAGACAAATTTGAGTTTATGAAAAGTGAGTTTTTCAGAAAATTAAAAAAATATGAGTTAAGACAAATTGAGCGGCATAACACGATATGCTGCTTTTTATATTTTATGATTTCATTAAATTTGTCCTTGATGTAGAAAATAAATATATACTGTATAGATTAATATAGGAGTATACCTACTAGAGTACAATGTTAGAATGAGTGATCCAGAAACTCAATCAGTGCTTCATTTAATGGAAAGTGACTTATATGAAGTTATTGAGGCTGCCATGGATGAAAGATTAAATGAAATCCAAGTAGAGTGGAAGGATGAAGTTTGTATAAACGTAGTTCTTGCATCTAGTGGATATCCAGGAGACTTTCCAAAAGAATTCCCAATTACAATAGATGAAAGTATAAAGGATAATGTCTTTTTAGTAGCAGCAAAGCTTGAAAAGGGAGTTTTAAAGACTAGTGGAGGAAGAGTTCTTTCTGTAATTGGTACAGGTAAGACTTTAGAGGAAGCTAGGGAAGAGGCTTATAGAAATGTTGAGCTTGTTGACTTTATGGGAGCTTATTGTAGGAAAGATATAGGGATATTTGAATAAGTAGTAGAGATTAGGGAGAAATCCAGTGATTGCTGGATTTCTTTTTTTGTTTATTGAGAAATTATAATTTTATTATTAGTAAGGAAATGGTTATAATTTTAAACTTTAAAAAATAGTTGATAATATATGAATTTTTTGGAGAGGGTTAAGTGGTTGATTATTTATATGATGTATCTATAAATGGGGTAAACGTTCCTGTGCTGGAATGTGGATATGGGAATAAAACGAGAATAATATTACTTAAATCTATATCAGATATATATGGAAGTGATTATAAAAGTTTATTAGGGAAAATAAATACTAATAAAGAAGATTTTGAGGGGGATTGTTATAATTTAAGGGACGAAGTAACTGGAAATAGTATATTAAAGGATCAATTAAAAATTCATTTAGATAAAAGAACAGTTTATTTTTATGCATTAGATATAGATGGATTTCAAAAATTAATGTATATGCAAAATAAAACATATAAAAAGAATATTAAGTTGTATAATCAAGTTATATCTAAATATTTTAATGAGGATATGAGACAAGATAATAAAAATGGTAAATTTCTAGATAGTGAATCTGTTGGAAACATATTAGAATTTAAGAAGAAAAATGAATTGCTAAAAATAATAAATTCTTTGTTGTTAGTACCAAAGTATGTTAAGAATAATAATTTGAAGAGTAGGAAAAATTTTATTAAAAATAGCGTTGAGAGGATATCAGTAAGGTTAATGCTAGGTAGCATTGGAGCAGAGCATGAACTTAAAATTCCTAAAGATAAAATGGATGTTTGTATAAAATTGTTCTCGAATGCTATTTATGTAGAAGATGCAGTTTTAGATGAGATAATTGAGCTTTCTAGAGAAATTAATGAGGAAAAATATGAATATTTGAAAATTTTAAACGAAAAAAACAAAAATCAGCTTAAAAAGATTAAAGAACAGATAAATAAATAGTGTTATTTATTTAGAAGAAGAACTTATTAAGTTTTGTAGAGGCAATGGTGATGCTTCGCCTCCACCATGAAACCTTTAACAATATAGAAATGTGTTGTCCAGGGTTATTATTTTAGAATTAAGAATAATGAATCCACTTAATGATTTAGTTCTTAATAAATGCAGTGTTAAAGAGAACCAAATTAGAACCTACTGTAGAGTATAAAATCAACAGTAAAAGTTTACAAAGGGGGTTGTATGAAGAATAAAATGATGCTATACTCAAGTTGTAAGATGTGGTTTGTTATTATTTAGTTAAGCAAGACCTATTTGCGAATCCTTAGGGATTATTATGCAAATAGGTCTTTTTTTATATAAATTCTTTTGAGGAGGCAGAAAAATGAAAATTTATAGTCCATGTTTAGGAGTAGTAAAACACTTAGAAAATGTTAATGACGTTGCATTTGCACAAAAACTTATAGGAGATGGTATAGCAGTTGTTCCTAAAGAAGGTAACATAGTATCACCAATAGATGGAGAAGTAGCTATGGTGTTTCCAACAGGACATGCTATTGGATTAAAAACTGATGAAGGAGTAGAAATACTTATTCATGTTGGAATAGATACAGTTGAACTTGATGGGAAAGGTTTTAAGGCCTTTGTAAAACAAGGAGATAAGGTAAAAGTAGGTGATAAGCTTTTAAAAATAAATTTAGAGGAAGTAATAAATGAAGGATATGAAGTAGACACAATGATTTTAGTAACTGATATTGCTAATTATAAAAAGGTAGTGCAAGTACCAGAAGAAAAGGTTTCTGAAAGTGATTTGATTTTTAATCTTGAATAAAAGGAGTAATGGAATGATTATTCATAGAATTCTTAATAATAATGCAGTAATGTGTTTTAATGAGAATAATGAGGAAGTTATTATAAAAGGAAAAGGTGTTGCCTATAGAAAAAAGGCAGGAGATGAGCTTGATAAAGAAAAAATTGAAAAGGTTTTTGTTTGTGATTCAAAGGAAACTACTACAAGATATCAAGAAATTTTAGCCTGTATTCCAGTTGATTGTATTGAATTTAGTGAAGAAGCAATTGAGATAATTAAAAACAAAATAGATAAGAAACTATCTGATAAAATTTATGTAACGTTAACTGATCATATTTCAAATTTACTTGAGAGAATATCTCTTGGAATAGAGTTTAATAATACACTATTTTGGGACATTAAAAGAATGTATCCTGAGGAATATAAGGCTGGTGAAGAAATAGTTGAATTATTAAAGGATAGATTCAATGTTAAGGTAAGTAAGGATGAGGCTGGTTTTATTGCTCTTCATATTTTAAATGCTCAAATGAATAGTGAACTTAAGGAAGTTCTTGAAATTACTCAAATGATAGATGATATTTATAACATTGTATTAAATAAATTTTCCTTTGAAATTAATAAGGATAGCTTATCCTACAGCAGATTTGTAACGCATTTAAGATTTTTGTTCCAAAGATTATTAGAAGGGAAAGATATTGAAATTGAGAGAAGTACAAATCTTTTAAATATGATGAAGAGTCAATATCCAAAGCAATATGAATGTATTGAAGAAATTATGAGGTATATATCTAAACATGATAGATTTAATATTTCTGAGAGACAAGATGATGAGGAGCTATATTTATTATTACATATTATAAAACTTACAGCCAAAAGCTGTTAAGATATATTAACTGGATGGTGACAGGTAATGCTGGCTAGACCTTTATTTTTATTATAAAAATGGAGGGATTATATCATGGAATTAACAAATGTATCAAAAGAAATTATTGACAAGGTAGGTGGAAAGGAAAATATTCTATCAGTAACTCACTGCATGACCAGGTTAAGGTTTAAAATTAAAGACTTATATAAGGTTAAAGAAGATGAACTTAAGTCGATTAGTGAAATTGCAGGAGTTGTAAATAAGGCTGGTCAACTACAGCTTATTATTGGACCACAGGTAGTAAACTACTACGATGAGGTTGTAAAGTTAGTAGGAGATATTAGTGAAAAGGAAGCTGAGGTTCAAGTTAAAGGAACAAATGGAGAAAAGAAGTCTATAAAAAATATTTTAAACAATATATTAGGGACTTTAGCTGGATGTATGACACCACTAATTCCAATTTTACTTTGTGCTGGGCTTTCTAAAACTATTGCATCTTGTATAGGACCACAACTTTTAAATTTAGTATCTGAAACAGATTCGTTATATGTATTATTTACATTTGTAGGAGATGCAGGATTTTATTTTTTACCAATATATTTAGGATATACAGCAGCTAAGCAATTTAATTGTAATCCAATTATGGGATTGTTTTTAGCAGGAATATATATTCACCCAACTTTAATTAATATGGCTAATGAAGGTACATCATTTAGTGTTTATGGAATACCAGCAGCTGCTCAAAATTATACAGGTTCAGTTATTCCAATAATTTTATCTGTTTGGGTAATGGGGTATGTTGAAAGATTATTGAAGAAGCATTCGCCAGAATTATTAAAGGTATTTGTAATTCCTTTTGGAACACTACTTGTAATGTTACCACTTGCTTTATGTTTATTTGGACCAATTGGTTCTTTCCTTGGAAACTACATTTGTAATGGAATTTTAGGTCTATATGATATTGCTGGGCCTTTAGCTTTAGGTATTGTTGGAGCAACTTTTTCACTACTTGTTATGACAGGAATGCACTCATTGTTATTTAGTTTCTTATTTATGACCTTCCCAATTGTAGGATATGATAACTTTATTTTACCTGCAATACTTGCTTGCTCATGGGCTGGAGCTGGTACAGCTTTAGCTTGTATAGTTAAGTTTAAGAATAAGGAAAAGAAGGCTATGACTTTTGGATATTTTATTTCTTGGATATTTGGTGGGGTTGGAGAACCTTTATTATACGGATTAAATGTGCCTTATAAAACACCAATGTATGCAGGAATTATTTCTGGATTTATTACTGGAGTTGCAGCTGGTTTCTTAAATCTTACAGAATATGTATTAAACCCATCTAATGGTATATACTTACTTCCAGCATTCTTTGGGGGAGATAAGAGCAATTATATATCTTTAATATTAACCTTAGTAATTGGCTTAGTATCAGGATTTTTAGTAATGTGGTTTATGAAATTAGATGAAAATGTTAAATAAGGAAGGTGAAAAATAAAATGCAATACTTTAAACATGAAAAACTAAAAGAACATTTATATAGAATAATAGATATAACAGGAGTATGTTGCTATTTAGTAGTTGGAGAAGAAAAGGCATGTTTACTTGATACTTGTGGAGGTATAGGAAATATTAAGGAATATGTTGAAACAATAACTGATAAGCCAATTATGGTTGTTTTAACTCATGGTCACTTAGATCATATAGGAGGAGCATCATTATTTGAAGAGGTTTATATGCCACATGAGGACATGCCTGTACTAAAGATGCATAATGACTTTGAGTTTAGAGTGAATGACACATTAAAACATGACCCTACAGGAAAGGTAAGAAGAGAAGATTTTACACCTGATATAACTGGTGAAATTAAGAATATTAAGGATAATGATACTATTGATTTAGGCGGAGTTACTATTAAAATGATACAAGTAAAAGGCCATACTCCTGGAATAATTTGTCCTTTTATAAATGAGGATAGAACAATTATTTTTGGTGATGCCTGTGGTGTTGGCGTACTTTTATTTGATGAATATTCATCAAATGTATCAGAATATAGACAAAGCCTTATAAAATTAAAAGCTTATGAAGGGTTATATGATACTATTTATAGAAATCATGGAACTTTTTTCTCTGAAAAGGTATTACTTGATAATGTTATAGAATGTTGTGATAAAATTCTAGCTGGAAAAGATGCTCATCAAGAGGTTGAAACTCATGGATATAAATTATTTTCAGCAAATAAAATAGAAAATCACAAAAGAGTAGATGGTAAGGAAGGAAATATCCTTTATGCTCTTGATAAAGTTAAGTAGATATGAGTTTAGGAGATTTATTAGGTATATTTTTAGGATGATAATTTTAGCCTTAGGGTCTGTAGTTGCTATAAAATCAGGCCTTGGGGTTTCTCCTATTACAAGCTTACCTTTTGGAATAAATAATATTACTAATATTTCTATTGGAACAGCTTCAGCAATTTTATATAGCTCTTATGTAGGAATACAGTTTGTTATATTAAAGAGAAATTTCAAGAAGTTACAGCTTTTACAAATTGTATTTGCAATATTATTTGGGAGTATAGTTAATTTTTTAAATTGAATAATAAATATTAACTTTAATAATTTTGTATTAAATTTGTTATTGCTATTAATAAGCTTTGTATTTACAGCATTAGGAGTTACATTAACAATAAAAGCAAATTTAGTTCCAGTTGCACCAGACGGTTTGGTACAAGCCCTATCTCAAAAATATAATGTTCCTTTTGGGAAAATTAAAATCTATTTTGATTTAATAGTAGTTATACTTTCTTGTTCTTTAATGCTTTGTGTAAAAGGTGGAATTGAAGGTATAGGAATTGGAACAATTCTTTCTGTATTTACTGTAGGAAAAATGATTTCCTATTTTGCTAAGGAAGAAGTTTTGGATAAGAATGAGGCTATTTATAAAAGCAAAAAGCTATTGAGGCGGTACAAAATCTTATGATTGATGATGTAATGGATCAAAGTAAAATATAGTAGTAAAAGAATTCTTAGAGGGTGTTGAAATCTTTGAATAAATAATAGATGTTAGGAGGAAATCTAGCGTTGCTGGATTTCTTTTTATTGTCTAGACAAATGTAAAATTTTAATTATCTATAAATTAAGGTTATTATTACAAATTCATATTAAAAAGCATAAAATCAAGGATAATAATTTTATAATTTCCTTACCTTTAGTAGGAGTGAATGGATATTTGTTTTTATGTGACTTGGAGCTTGCGATGGAACGAACAAAATAAATATCCCCCCACCTTTTTGTATTTTGAATACAATTTGTTATGGATGTGGTTCTAAAGAATTTTTAGCGGTGAATAGAAAATAAAAAAACTCTGTTGTAAAATTATATTAGGATTCCCGACCAAAACTATAATACAAGGCGGTGTGTCCATAATGGACAATAGTAGTTTAGTTACATAGTAAATAGAATTGTAAATATCATATAGTATTTGCACCAAAATATAGGAGACAAGTAATTTATGGAAAAATTAAAGCTGATATTGGAAGAAGTTTAAGAGAATTATGTGAACATAAAAAAGTAGAAATAATATAAGCAAATGTATGCAAAATTGAAATATAGATATGGCAATAGACAATTTTGTTGTAAAGGATATATTGGCTAGTTTACGGGTGAGCTAGTAAAAGAAAGCAAAAAATAAAGCACCTTTTAGGTGCAACATGTAAATTAGAAAAAACATAGAATTATACTTTGGAATTAATAGGATTTATAAATGTTATTAGGATAAAAAGATTTTAATGGAAGACTTTGTCTCTCTTGGATGAGCTTTTTTTATCTCTTGGAACATTAAGATCAAAATATCTAAGTTAGATTTCATGATTTTGCGATTTTTACTATCTTTACATTAGACGTATTTTTGTTTTAATCAATTAACCTTTTAGAAAATGTCAAAGTTTGTGATTACTCCATGTTGATAGTTTTTATTACATTACTTCTAAAGTTTACACAGACTATTTTATATTCTCTCTATATCTTATCTAGTACGTATATAGTTTAATTGATATTTAGGTGAGTTTAGATATAGTTCTGTATAATCTAAAATACTACCATCTTCTAGGTAAGTTGTATTTCCAATCTTTATTATTGGCGTATTATCATCAAGATTAAATAATTCTGCAATGCTCTTTGGTGGCATTATAGGATATGTTTGATGATAACTATAATCTATTTTTTTATTTCTTACATGTTCAAAATAATAATATTTTGACTCCTCTAAAACCCTAATAGATATATCAGGATTGTCTTTGACGGACATATAAGTCTTTTCAAAAACAAAGATATCATCATTACCATATCTAATTCTTTCAATATAGTAAATCATATCGTTTGGCTTAACTCCAATCATACGAGCTATTTTTGAGTCAGCTTCAATTATAGAAAAGCTATTTATTTTTGTGTAAGCCTTAAGTCCCAATTCTTCCATTTCTTCAGTAAAACTCTTTAAGGTAGCTATTTTTTGAGTAGCCGGATTATGATTGACAAATGTTCCTACACCAGCAGTTCTATATAATAACCCTTGAGCAACTAAGTTATCAGTAGCTCTTCTAACTGTAACTCTTGATACATTATATGTTTTTGAAAGTTCAAGTTCAGTTGGAATCATGTCGTTCTGTTTAAAGTATCCAGTTTGAATCTTATCTAATATATCTTTTTCAATCTGCTTATATTGAGCAATTCTTTTCTTTTTACCTTTCATTTAAAACCTCTCTAAAAGTATTCATATAAAAGTATTCATATATTAGTATACATTAAATTTAAAAAAAATCAAATACAATTAAAAATGAATGTGTTATCATATAATTGTATTTGTGTTTATATTTAAAATGAAAGTAAAGGAGAATTTATATGGAGAGTAAAAGAAAGCTAATAGAAAGAATAAAAGGAGGTTTGATTGTATCTTGTCAGGCAAAGGAAACAGATCCTCATTATTGGGATGATTACACCCTTCATATGGCAAAAGCAGCTATTTGGGGCGGAGCAATAGCATTAAGATTAGATACCCCAAATGATATTAGAAAAATAAAAAAAATAAGTACAATTCCTATAATAGGTTTATGGAAGGTGTTTAATGAAAAGTATGATGTATTTATAACTCCTGGTATGAAGTATGTAAGAGAGTGTATAAAAGCAGGAGCAGATATTATAGCTGTAGATGCTACTAATAGATTAGTTAGTGAAGAGAAATACGCTTATGAAATAATTAAAGAAATAAAAAGTGAATTTCCTGAAGTCCCAATTTTAGCGGATATACGAAATGTTGATTATGCGAACATAGCCTTAGAGGAAGGCGCAGATATGATAGCGCCAACACTATGTAGATTTGATAAGAATTATAAGAGTACATCAAAACCAGATTTTGAATTGCTTTGTAGGTTAGTCCAGCTTTGCAATGAAAAGAAAATAGGGAAAGTTATTATGGAAAGCAAGATAAGTACACCAGAAGAAGCAATAATATCTTTATATCATGGGGCTTATAGTGTAGTTGTTGGAAATGCTATAACTAGACCACATATAACTACCCAAAAATTCTGTGATGCCATAAATGGGTATAAAGAAAAAAGAAGTTTATTCTATTGGGAAAATAGATAATGTAAACATATTATATTTAAATGTATTGACATTTAAAAAGCAATTGTTTACAATTGAGATAACAAGATAGAAGGAGAGATTTTATGAAGTACAAATATTTGATTACAGATTTTCATACAAATATTCATCATGAACAAATGAATCAACTAGAAGAATGGTATGAACAAGCAAAGGAAATGTTAGATTTTTGGCCTATAGCATATTATCCATATTATTTGAGAAAAGATGAAACAGGGATTTTCCTAGAAGATATTCATACTATGGATAAGGTTCAAGAAGATTGGAAAAAGATTAATGAATTTGTAAAGATGAAGAATAAGGAGAATAAAGATTTTCCAATATTTAATGGTTATGAATGGCAAGGTGCAGGATTAGACGGGGATCACAATGTGTTTTTTAAGAATGAAGGACCATTAGTAAATCCTATGAGATATAGTCAATTATATGAAGAACTAAAAGAAAAAGATGCAATTGCAATTCCACATCATTTAGCATATAGCTTATCTCATAGGGGGAAGAATTGGGAAACTCATATAGAAGAGTTTTCACCATTTGCTGAGATATATTCATCTCATGGCTCTTCGGAAAGTGGAGATACAGATATTCATATGAGTCGTCATATACATATGGGACCAAGAACTGGAGGAACTTCTGTATTTGATGGACTAAAGAAAGGAAACAAGGTAGGGATAATTGCTTCAGGAGATAACCATGTTGTTGCAGCACAGTATGGACACGGATTTGCTGGGGTTTTAGCAGAAAATAATACTCCTGAAAGTATATGGGATGCAATATTAAAAAGAAGAGTTTATGGAATGACAAGTGGAAGAGTTGAGCTTCTTTATGAAATCAATGAAAACGTTATGGGGAGTGAATTCCAAACTGTTGAGGACAAATTAAAGCATCATATAAAAGTAGAAACACAAGAAGCTATTGATAGAATTGTAATTTACAAAAATGGAAAGCCTCATTTTACATATAATCATGGTGAAAAATGGATGAATGAAGAATTAGATGGTATGGTGAAATTTAAATTCAAGGTTGAATTTGGATGGGGACCTGACTTAAAGATTTATCCAGATATACAGAAGAAAGAATGGATTGGAAAGCTAAATACATCAGGAAAAATATGTTCAATAGAAAAATGTTGGACATCAAGAGGACAATGGATTAATGAAGTAGGTGATAATTCATGTAAATTTGGTCTTACAACAAGAAAAACTACTCAGTCAGGTAAATGGATGGGACCATCACCAGTAACAACAGAAGGCTTTGTTTTTGAAATAGAAGCTGATATTAATTCCAAAGTTATTTTAGAAGTAGATGGACAAAAATTTGAAAAAAGCGTAAGAGAGTTATTAGATAATACAAGTCTTATAGTATTCTTAGATGAAGCAAAAGCTTTAGCAAAAGAAAGATTTGGATTTGATGATTATTATAGAAGTGATCCATTCTATCACAATGCATATAAGGTTAGACTTATGAAAGCTAAGCCAGAAATAGCTTATAAAATTGATAAAGAAGTTATGTTAGATTTTGATAATGATTCATATTACTTGACAAAGGTTTATTGTACAGATGGATCAGTAGCATGGTCATCACCTATATGGGTAAAGAGATAAAATATTAATTTTTATAAAATTACTTAGGAGGTTCATTATGAGTATCAAAGAGAATAGTTTAGTAAACAAATCTTTTGGACTAGCGCAAAAATTAGGTAAGGCAATATTACTACCAATTGCAATTTTACCAGTTACAGGTTTATTTTTAGGAGTAGCAGCTGCCTTGACCAATGCTTCTGTTCTTGAAGCATATCCAATACTTGCAAACACAGGGTTACAAGCTTTTCTGCAAATTCTAAATGCTATTGGTAAAAGTGTATTCGATGCACTACCACTTATATTTGCAGTAGGTATAGCAGTAGGTCTGGCTAAGACTGATAAGGGAACAGCAGGCTTAGCAGCTGTTGTAGGTTATTTTGTACTAATCACTACTATTAATGCTTTATTAAAGGTTACTAATCAACTACCTGGGCAAGGGGTAGATCCAAAATCACTTGGACAAGGGGCTCAATTTGGTATTATGACACTTCAGATGGGAGTTTTTGGTGGTGTACTAGCAGGTCTATATACATCATGGGTACACAATAGATTTTATAAGTTAAAGTTACCTGAAGTTTTATCATTCTTTGGTGGTTCAAGAAGTGTTCCTATAATTACAACAGTAGTTGGTGGAATATTTGGTGTTATCATGTTCTTTGTATGGCCAGCAATAGGTAATGCAATAGCAGCATTTGGTCAATTAGCTTCACAATTAGGTGTATTTGGATCTTTTATTTATGGATTAATGTTAAGAACTTTATATGTTTGCGGATTACATCACGTATTCTATTTACCGTTCTGGACTACAGCAGCAGGTGGTGTTGCTGAAGTTGGTGGAGTAATGATAGAAGGATGGCAAAATATATTCTTAGCTCAATTAGCAGATCCTAACACAACACATTTCTTCGGAAATATCGCACTTTATAACAGCGGACGTTATATACACATGTTATTTACAATGCCAGCTATTTGTTTAGCGATGTATCATGCAATTCCAGATAAGAAGAGACGTAAGAAAACTCTTGGATTTTTATTATCTTTAGCATTAACTTGTTTTATAACAGGTGTTACAGAGCCAATTTCATTTGCACTATTATTTGCAAATCCAATACTATTTATAGCTGAAGCATTGATATTTGCATTAGGTTTCGTAGCTTGCGCAGTAACAGGGGTAACAATTGGTTCAACATTCTCAGCAGGATTAATTGAATTTTTATTATTTGGTGTATTTCAAGGTAATGCAAAGACAGGATTTGTATGGATAATAATTTTAGGTATTCCATTTGCAATAGCTAGTTATTTTATATATAGATTCTTAATAGCTAAATTAGATGCAAAAACACCAGGACGTGAAGATGATAATGAAGAAGCAGAATCATCATTAAAAACTGCTTACAAGAGTGGACAAGCAAAAGCTATTATTGAAGCTTTAGGTGGAATTAAGAATATAGAAGATATAGATAACTGTGCAACTAGGCTTAGAGTTAACATAAAGAAAATTGCTGATGTAAACTTAGATTCATTAAAAGAAACAGGTGCCCATAATACATTAGTAAGAGGAAAGAATCTTCAAGTTATTTATGGACCGTCAGTTAATATAGTTCGTGTAGAAATAGATGAATATCTTGAATCATTAAATAATTAGGATATTAAAAAAGGCATGGATAAGATAGCAAGTATTATATATAGCTAGTTTATTCTTGCCTTATATATGATGAAAAGAGGAAATAGTATGTTTTCAATATTTAAAAAAGATAAGCTTAAGTTTGTTTCTCCTGTTAAAGGTAAGCTTAAGAGTTTAGATAATGTAGAAGATGAAGTAATTGTAAATAGAGATTTAGGAGATGGTTTTGCTATAGAACCAATGGATACTAAGATAGTATCTCCAATAGATGGGAAGGTAACTTTAGTTTTTAAAACACTTCATGCAATAGCTATTGAAAATGAAGATGGTCCAGATATTTTAATTCATATTGGATTGGATACAGTAAGACTTAAGGGAGAAGGTTTTAAGTCATTCTGTGAAGTAGGTCAAACTGTTAAGAAAGGCGATTTATTAATGGAGGTTGACTTTGAAGGAATAAAAGACAGGGTATCTTCTTGTGATGTCATTGTGCTAGCTCAAGAGAATGTTGACTTTAAGATATTAAAGGAAAATCAGATTGTTCAATGTGGTGAAAAAGAGATTGTAGAAGTAAAGTAGGAGGATTTTAAGATGAGTAAGGTATTAAATGCAAAGAAAAGTAAGTTTACAAGAATAATTGCCTATATAATAGATTGTTTAATAATTATTTTAACGACAAGTGTAGTATCATTTTATGCAATCAACATTAGACTTGGTATAAACTACATAGTTTTAAATGAGTTACCGAAGGATTTTAGATTATTGTATGATATTATAGCTATTTTTGTATCTATAGTAGCAATAGTAGTTGTACCATTATTTAATAAAGGAAGAACTATAGGTAAAACAATTATGCATTTAGAACTTACTAGTAAAGATAACAATTCAGTTTCTCATCTTAAAATATTTGTAAGACAAGGATTAGTGATTTTCCTATTAGGAGGAATATTAAATCCTAATCATTTAAATTTAATAGATTTTTTAAATTTAAGTGTTAGTAACTTTTTTGGAAGTGTTCAAATAATAGTTAATGGATTAAGTATTTTTTGTGGTTTCATGTTTCTTTTTAACAAAGGAGGAGCTACATTATATGATAAATATCTAAATCTAAAAGTAGAAGTAAATATGTAATAGTGGAAGGAGCAAAAAAATGAACATTTTATATATACATACACATGATTCAGGGAGAATATTATCACCCTATGGTTATGATGTACCTACACCAAATATAAAAAAATTTGCAGAGGATGCTACTTTGTTTACTCAAAGTTATTGTGCATCCCCTACATGCTCTCCATCGAGAGCAGCATTGCTTACAAGTACATATCCACATCAAAGTGGTATGTTAGGTCTTGCACAACGAGGATTTTCCATAGATTACAGTAAGCATTTAGTTAATTTTTTAAATAATCATGGATATCGTACAGTATTATCTGGAATTCAACATGAAGCAGGTTGGTATTTGGATCACGAATCTGGAGCTAAAATGATTGGATATAAGGAAAATTTAACTTGTGATAACAGCAATTATAGGCAGGAAGATCTAACAATTTGGGATAGTAAAAATGCACATGAAGTAACTAAGTGGTTAGATAATTATGATAAGAAGGAGCCATTCTTTCTTTCTTATGGAATGTATGCAACCCATAGAAGATATCCAGATGTTATTGATAAAGATATTAATGAGAATATGGTAAATCCTCCATACCCTATACCTAACAATCCTGAAACTAGAAGAGATCAGGCTCGTTATATGACTAGTGCAAAGAGTGCAGATAGATGCTTTGAAGAGGTAATACAAAGCTTGAAAAATAATGGATTATATGAAGATACAATAATTCTATTTACGACTGACCATGGATTAGCAAATCCATTTAGTAAATGTACCCTATTTGATAGTGGAATAGCAGTAAGTTTAATAATGAGAGTTCCAAATTCTAAAACTAAAGGGCAAGTTGTTGATAACTTAGTTTCACATATTGATGTATTTCCTACAATATGTGATTTGTTAGGATTAGAAAAACCAGAATATCTAGAAGGAAAATCATTTGTTAAGTCATTTGAGGATACAATGGCCCCAACCAGAGACGAGATATTTGCAGAAGTAAGTTTTCATACTTCATATGAACCAATCCGTTGTATAAGGACAAAAAGATATAAATATATAAGATACTATGATGAAGAGTATTTAAAAATAAATCAATCTAACATAGATGAATCGCTTTCGAAGGATTATCTATTAAGAAATGATTTGGATAAGCAAGTTAAGTATAAAGAAGCATTATATGACTTATATTATGACATTGGAGAAAGAAATAACCTTATTGATAATGAGGAGCTATCAGAAATTAAGAATGCTTTAGCAGAAAAGCTAGAAAATCATCTTAATGCTACTGAGGATATTATTTTACAAGGTGAAATTCCAATAAAAAAGAAGTGGAAAGTTAACAAGAAGGAATGTAAACAAGCGAGTTCTAAAGACGAGAATGATTATGTAAGTTTAGGTAGATAAAATCAATTAAAAGGAGTATGAATTTACTATACTCCTTTATTTGTGGTTGAGAATGTATAAAAATTTTATTTACAAACTTAGGAGGATATAAATGAAAATAATTCATTTTTTTGTTGCTTTAGTGTCATCTTTAGTTGGAGCTATTAGTGGAATAGGTGGAGGAGTTATAATTAAGCCTATATTAGATTCTATAGGTGTCATGAGTGTATCTACTATAAGCTTTTTATCTGGCTGTACTGTTTTAGCAATGACTATAACTTCATTAATAAGAAATAAGAAAAATGAAAGCGGGATAAATATTAATTATAGTGTTACAATTTATCTAGCATTAGGTTCTGCTTTAGGTGGAGCAATAGGAAAAGCACTATTTGATATTATAAGGGATAATATATTTAGTGAGAATATAATTGGAGTGATTCAATCTATAATATTATTAATTATAAATGTTGTAATAATCTTTTATATGAAAAATAAAAGTAGCATTAGAACTTTAAAGATAAATAATAGAGATATTTGTATTTTAATTGGACTTAGTTTAGGGATAATATCTTCCTTTTTAGGGATTGGTGGTGGTCCTTTAAATATTGTGGTATTATATTATTTTTTATCTATGAGTGCAAAAGAGTCCACTATAAATTCATTGTTTATAATTTTCTTTTCTCAAGTTACGAGTTTAGTAACTACATTATTGACATGGGATATAACAAAATTTGATTTTATATTTCTAATTTTAATGTGTATTGGAGGAGTTATTGGGGCAATGGCTGGAAGTAATATTGCTAAAAAAATGGATGATTGCAAAACAGAGAAATTCTTTATGATAGTGCTTTTTATGCTTAACTTTATAAATATATTTAATATTATAAAGTATATTTTGTATTAATTCTTATTACAAAAGCTATTTTATGCATGAAAAAGGTGGAAATCCAGCGTTGCTGGATTTCTTTTTTTAAAGTTAAAATGTATAAAATCAATAATAAAAATTGTAAAGATTACTAAAGTGTGGAATGAGATAATTGTAAATAATGGGATAGGTTTTATTTAATTAAAATCTATTATTTGTAGAAAGGGGAAATTTTATATAAAAGGAGGGATGTAGTAAATTACAATCAAATTTATATACTTTAAAAGAAAGGAGAAATTATGAGAAAGAGATTTTTTAAGATTTCAATTGGATTACTTGTTACGTTTATCATGAGCATAATGCCAGTAAATATACAATATATATTTGCTGCAGAGAATGAAATGCTTGTTGATGATACTGTGACAACTGGTGTACATTATTTTACGTATACTGAAGAAACAGATACTAGCGGAAAAAATGGATGGGCATCAGATAAGAAATCATCAATTAAAGGTGAAGAGTATGCGCAGACACAGCACTGGGTATGGAATAATGATTCTAAAGAGGCTGCAAAGCATACTTATACATTTACCTTTGAGGGGACTGGAGTAGAGTTATGGGGTGTAAAAAGTGATGACTACAACATGTTCCAGTTAGATAATGGTCAAATAGAGAAGGTAAAAATTGAAGGTGAAGCGGATACACCAACAAAATTATATAGTAAGACAGGACTAACAAAAGGAAGGCATACAGTAAAGGTTACTTTAGCAGAAAATGGTAAAGGTTTACAGGTGAGTTATGCAAAAGTAATTGGAGCATCTCAAGATAATCCTGATAATCAAATAGAGAAAATAATACCTACTAAAGTAGAAGGAACAACAAATAAGTTTACTTATAATAATCCAAATGGTTTTAAGTGGAGTTTTTCTAGCAGCGAAGCGTATATAGATACAAAAGGTGATGTATCTAAGGCAGAAGAATGTTACTATGAGATCCCATTCTATGGAAATGGAATTGAGATATTTGCTAATAAAAATCATAACCATGGGATTGTGAAATTTACTATAGATGGTAAATACGACAAAGAAGTAGATCTTTATAATTCTACTAGAACACAAGCACAATCTGTATATAAAATTAGTGGTTTAGAAGAAGGAAATCATACATTAAAAGCTGTTATGCAAACTAAAAAGAATTCAGGTAGCAGTAACTATGTTAATCAAGTAGCATATGCAGAGGTTTCTCATGCTCCTTATGTTATAAAAGATATTATATTAGCAGAAAAAAGCTATGAAATGTCAGAGGGAGCAACTCAAAAAATAGAGTATACATTAACACCAGAGTATGTAACAGTAAATGATATAGTTTTTGAAAGCCAAAATAAAGATATTGCTACAGTTAACAGTAAAGGTGTTATTACAGCTGTAAAAGAAGGAACTGCAAAAATAACTGTATCTAGTGAAAAAGCAAATATTAAGAAAGAAATAACAGTAAATGTAAAGAAAGCTGTTCCAGGAATTGGAGGAAGTATTGTTGATGTAAATACTCAGTATACACAAGATCGCTATGAAGAGGTTAAGAAACTAGGAACTACATCTGCAACTCTTACAGCATGGAAAAATGATAAGGCAATTAGTGAAATATCATTATATTCAAAAGACAGCAAATTAAGTAATGTAAGTATTTCAGTTAGTGATTTTAAAAATGGTGAAAAGGTTTTAAAATCAGATAATATAAAAGCTACATTTATTAAGTCTGTAAAAGCGTATAATGGTGAATATTTAGGATATGGTGATAAAAATCGTGAGGTACCAGCAGAAACTGAAACAAATCGTAGTGAATCTAATGATGTGTTATACCAAACAACACCAATAGAAATTGGATTTAATAAATTACAAAATGTTTGGGTTGAAGTTAATGTACCAAAAGGAACAGAACCAGGAACATATACTGGAAAATTAAAAGTAACTGCAGATGGAATTAAAGAACCATTAGAATTTACTTATACATTAAATGTACAAGATGCAGAACTTCCTGATGCAAAAGAGTTTGAAAATGGATTTGATATTGAATTATGGCAATATCCATATAGTAGTGCAGAGTACTATAATGTAGAACCATTTTCAGAAAAGCATTTAGAAATAATGAAATCAAGTATGTTAAAATACAAAGAAATTGGTGGACATGCTATTACAACATCAATTGTAGAAGATGCATGGAATGCGCAGACATATAGTAAAAATGATGTGCATTATCCATCAATGATAAAGTGGACTAAGAAGGCAGATGGAACGTTTGAATATGACTATACTCATTTTGATAAATGGGTAAAATTTAATAAAGAGCTTGGAATTGGAGATAAAATTGTATTATATAGTATTGCTCCATGGCATAATAGCTTTGCTTATTGGGAAGGTGATAAGCTAGTATATGAAAAATATAAGGTTGGGGATGCTAGATATACAAAGGTTTGGAAAGACTTTTTGCAAGATTTAGTGGATCATTTAACTAATATGGGGTGGTTTGAAGAATCGTATATTGGTATTGATGAAAGAGGCTTTAGTAATGCGGCTTTTGATATTGTAGACTCTGTGAAAAATATTCATGGAAAATCTTTAAAGACAGCTGGAGCAATGGATGGATTTGTTGATAAGCCAGATTTAGCACTTAGAGTATATGACTTAAATGTTGGAGATACAGCTGCTGCAAAACATCCAAAAGAGTTTGAAAAATTGTTAGAAAATCGTAATGAATTAGGATTACGTACAACTTTATATTCTTGTACAGAGCACCAACCAGGAAATTTCTCATTAAGTGCACCAGTAGAAAGCTATTGGTCAATTATTAATGCTGGAAAAAGTGAAACAGCAGGATTCTTAAGATGGGCATATGATGCATGGGTAGAAGATCCATTACGTGATACAACTCATAATGCATTTGAACCAGGAGATTGTTTCTTGATTTATCCAGATGAAAAAGATGCGGAAAATCCTACAAGTAAAAGTTCAGTTCGTTTAGAAATTATGGCAAAGGGTGTTCGTGATGTAAACAAACTTCTAATTATGGAAAAAGAAGTTGCTTCTTTAGAAAGTGAAATTGATGCTTTATATGGTAATATAACAATTACTCCAGTTACAAGTCGTTCATATTTAAGTGAAGATAAAGTAAATCAATTATCACAAGAAGTAGAAAAATTTACTGAAGGAATTAATAAATTAACAGAACGTTATATTAACTTAAAGGAAAATGGAGCTAATGAAGTTGAATCTGTTACAATTGATGGCAATGAAAAAGAAATCATGTTAGGTAGTACAGTTCAATTAAAAGCAGTTGTAAAACCAGATAACCTATTAAATAATCGTGTAACTTGGACATCTTCTAATGAAGGAATTGCATCTGTTAATGATAAAGGTGTAGTTACAGCAAATAAGCTAGGTAGTGTAACTATTACTGCTATATCAGTTCAAGATGAAAGCAAAAAAGCAACTATTAAAGTTACAGTATCACCAGTTACAATTGATAAATCAGCACAAGTTTCTTATTATTCTTTTGATAAGGATAAAGATGGGAAAGTAGTTGATGAATGGGGTTCTAGAAATGGAATTAATGAAGGAACTATTGCAAAAGGTAAGTCTAATAATGCATTAAAAGTAACAGAAGATGGAAAGAGTGTGACTTTAGAAGGAGATTCTCAAATTGCTGCTGATGATGCATGGAGTATTGCTTATTGGGTAAATACAGATGCTGAGTTTAATAAAGAAATATCTGTTATTAGTGATAAGGATAAGGCTTTTGCAGCATCATTAAAAATGGCAGAGAATCGTGATAGTGGATTCCGTGTAGGAAAAGGAAATGGAGATGTATTAACATTCCAATATGATTTTAAGCCTGATAATTGGTATCATATAGCATGGACTCAAAGTAAAACAGATGGATTAAGCATGTATATAAATGGTCAATTAATACAAAAAAATGACTGGACAAAAAAGAATACAGTAAAATTCCCAATGGATATTATAGGTAGTACAGGATTTACTGGATTAATTGATGAAGTTAAGGTTTATAACAAGGTATTAAATCCTAGTGAAATAGCTTCTACAATGTTAGTTAAAGGATTAAATATTACAGAAAACTATAAGAGGTTGTATATTGGTGAAACTTATACAGTTGAAACAAATCTACTTAGTGATAATGAGGATAAAACAATTACTTACACATCTAGTAATCCAAATATTGCAAGTGTAGATGAAAATGGTGTAGTAACAGCTAAAGAACGTGGATTAACTACTATTATAGTAGAGAATAAAGCAGGTGGATATAAGGAAGAGGTAACTATTGAAGTAAGTAAGAAACTAACAATTTCAAATACTTTAGAAACCTATGAATTACCAGTAAATAGATTAACTGATATTGAAAGATCACCTGGTGGAGACCGTCAATATCTTGGACAACCAGATATGGTACGCACTAGCACTGGTCGTTTAATTACTGCATATCCAAAAGGACATGGAAAAGGTCCTATTATAATGCAAATTAGTGATGATAATGGAGAAACATGGACGGAAAATAATAATATTCCTAGTAGTTGGATAGGTTCTCAAGAAACTCCTACATTATATGTTTTACCATTAGGAAATGGAAAAGAGCGTATTATGATGATTACAGCATGTCCTGGATGGGGAACAGATTCAAATGGAAATAAAACTGGATGGAATACTTCATATTCTGATGATAATGGAGAAACGTGGACAGAATACAAGCATTGGTACTCTAATCATGAAAATGGAAAAGAAAATAATGTTATTGTAGGTATGGCATCTTTAGTACAATTAAAAGATGAAAGTGGAAATTACATTCAAAAGTGGATGGGAGTATACCATGACTATGATTATGTAAACTACAAAACTTACCTAACATTTAATGAAAATGGTGAAGAACAATGGAGTGAACCAGAGCCATATTTAAGTGATTATCGTAATATTGAAAGTACGTATAAAATGTGTGAAATTGGTATGTTCAGATCACCAGATGGAAAACGTATTGTTGGATTAGCACGTAGCCAATCTCATAATAATCCTGCAACTATGATTTATTCTGATGATGAAGGAAATTCATGGAGTAAACCAATGGATTTACCAGGTTCTCTTGCAGGAGAACGCCATAAAGCAGCATATGATCCAATTAGTGGTCGGTTAGTGATATCATTCCGTGAAATTCAATATGATTTAAATGGAAATAACACTTTTGATGGTGATGCTGATTGGACTGCTGGAGAGTGGGTTGCATGGGTTGGAACTTATGAAGATCTTATGGAACAAAGAGATGGACAATATCGTATTGAAATATGTAAAGATTATTCTAAGAGCGCTAAATCAGGAGATACTGGATATGCAGGTGTTGTTGTTTTAGATGATGGTACATTTATTATGGATTCTTATGGACATTGGGATGAAGAGTTCTCTAATAATTGGACAGGTGGAGTAACCACAGACTTATGTTATATAAAACAAGCAAAATTTAAGCTAAGTGAAATTGATAATATGGCTGGATTAATTGATAGAAGTGAACTAGAAGAATTAATTGATAAAGTATCAGGTCTTAATAAGGATGAATATACACCTGAAAGTTGGAGTGACTTTGAAATAGCATTAAATAAAGCAATTAATGTGAAAGATAATGTGGAAAGTACTCAAGATGAAATTGATGAAGCAAAGGAAAAATTAAGTAAGTCTTTTGATAATTTAAAGAAAAACAAAACTGATACTGGAGGATCTGAAGATACATCAGATAATGATGTAGATGATTCTAACAGTGTTAAAACTGGTGATACAACAAATACAGCAATGCTATATTTAGTAGCACTAATGAGTTTATCAGTAATGTTCATATTTAAAAGAAAAAGAAGAAGTATTTAATATTATTTGAAAAGATAGAAGGTATAGAGTTTATATAAAAATATATAACTCTATACCTTTTTTTGTATGTGCAATTATGAACTTAATTATATATAATAGAATCATACTGAAGTTATGGAAAGGTATAAAGTATTATGAAAAGGATAAATGAAGTTTTTAGTGATTTTAATACTGGAAGCAACATAAGTACTGCCTTGGTTGAAAGTGCAGTTTTAAAGAAAAAATCTAAAACTTTAGAGTTAGCAATAAGTTCAGATAGATACATAGAAATACAGGAAATTGAAGAACTTAATAACTTCATTAAAAGAAGGTTTTATTTAGAGCATTCAAAGATTGCTGTAAATTATACTGAAGAAGTTAAGATGAAGCCTATAGAAGAGGAAATTAAGAATATAATATCTTATGTTTCTAATAAACATCCTTTTCTTAGGGTAGCTGTTAACAATTGTGATTATGAAATAAGTGGTAATACAATAACATTAAAGTTTAGAGTGCCTGTATCAACAATGTTTAGAGACTTAAAGTATGATAGGGAAATTAGGGAAGGCATAAAAAGCTTCTATGGTAAATCCTATAGTATAAAGTTTGTTGATAATGTAGATGCAGATGAATTAATTAGGCTTCAAGTAGAAGAAGAAAAGAAGAGAATGTCTATGATTAGGAATGAAATTAGGTCTACTGGACCATCTATTCCTAAGGATACTACCCCAACTGTTCCTAGTGAAGGGGATAAGGGTAAAGATGATAAGAAGTCTGGAAAGATGAATAATCCTTTCTTAATATTAGGTAGAAATTCTAATATTAAAGAATCATTAATAAGAATATCTGATGCCTCTCCTGAAGAGGGAAGAGTTGCCTTATATGGTGAACTATCTAATATGGAAACAAAGGAATTAAGAAGTGGTAAGATATTAGTTTCTTTTGATTTGTATGATGGAACAGGTTCTCTTACTTGTAAGTCATTCCTTAAGCCAGAGCAAGCTGATGATGTAATATCTAAGCTTAAAAAGGCTAGGGGAGTTAAGCTTTGTGGTAACTTAGGTTTTAGTAATTTCTCTGGGGAAGTTGAGATGATTGCAAATACCATAGTTGAAACAAAGGGACTTGAAAGGGTAGTAAGAAGAGATGAGTCAGAAGTTAAGAGAGTTGAGCTTCATCTTCATACTAAAATGAGTCAAATGGATGGTATGAGCAGTGCAGCTGACTTAATAAAGAGAGCAATGAGTTGGGGAATGAAGTCTATAGCTATAACTGACCATGGTGTTGTTCAATCTTTCCCTGAAGCACATAAGCTATTAGGAAGAAATAATCCTGATATGAAGGTTATTTATGGGGTGGAGGCTTACCTTGCTCCAGATAAAAAGCCTTCTGTGAGAAATATTAAGGGGCAAAGTCTTGATACTACTTATTGTGTATTAGATTTAGAAACTACAGGTTTTTCACCTAGGTTAGAAAAAATAACTGAAATAGGTGTAATGAAGTACCAAGATGGTAAGGTCATTGATAAGTTTAGCTGTTTTGTTAATCCAGAGAAATCAATACCTCCAAGAGTTGTTGAAGTAACTGGCATAACTGATGATATGGTTAGAAATGCTGAAACTATAGATAAGGTTTTTCCTAAGCTTTTAGAATTTATAAAAGATAGCGTTTTAGTTGCTCATAATGCTGAATTTGATGTTGGATTCTTAAGGCATGTTGCAAAAGAATTGGGTTATGAATTTGACTTTACATATTTAGATACCTTATCACTAGCTTATGAGCTATTCCCAGAGTATAAAACTTATAAGCTAGGAAGAATAGCTAAAAACCTTGGAATAAAGGTTGATGTTGCTCATAGAGCTTTAGATGATGTTGATACAACAGTTAAGGTATTTAAGGTAATGCTTGATATGTTAAAGGAAAGAGGAGTAAATACCTTAGAAGATATAGAAATTTATGCTTCTGATGAAACTGCTAAAAAGGAAGCTTTTAAGAAGTTAAGAACTCATCATGCTATTATTCTTGCAAAGGATTATGTGGGCTTAAAGAATTTATATAAGTTAGTATCTTATTCACATTTAGATTATTTCTATAAGAAACCTCGTATATTAAGAAGTATGTTTAAGAAGTATTCTGAAGGTTTAATTATAGGTAGTGCTTGTAGTGATGGAGAGCTTTATCAATCAATTCTACTTGGAAAGTCTGATGAAGAAATTGAAGCTATAGCAAGAGAATATGATTATTTAGAAATTCAACCTTTAGGTAACAATGATTATCTTATAAGAAATGGTGAAGTACCTGATAAAGAATATTTAAGAGAAATTAATAGAAAGATTGTAGCCCTTGGGGAAAAGCTAAATAAACCTGTTGTTGCAACTGGTGATGTTCATTTTATGGACCCAGAGGATGAAATTTACAGACGTATTTTAGAAGCAGGTCAAGGTTTTAAGGATGCAGATAATCAAGCGCCTTTATATTTAAGAACTACTGAAGAGATGCTTGAAGAATTCTCTTATCTAGGAAGAGATAAGGCTTATGAAGTGGTAGTTACAAATACAAATTTAATTGCAGATATGTGTGACAAAATAAGTCCAATATCTCCTGAAAAATGTCCTCCTCACATTGAAGGGTGTGAGCAAGAAATAAAGGATATAGCTTATGGTAAGGCACATGAGCTATATGGAGAAGAACTACCTGATATTGTACAGGAAAGATTGGATAAGGAACTTAATTCTATTATTCAAAATGGTTTCTCAGTAATGTATATAATTGCTCAAAAACTAGTTTGGAAATCTAATGATGATGGATATTTAGTTGGTTCAAGAGGATCTGTAGGTTCTTCTGTTGTTGCTTATATGACTGGTATTACAGAGGTTAATGCATTACCTCCACATTATAGATGCCCTAAATGCAAACATTCAGATTTTAATGATTATGGGGCTAAGAATGGTTTCGATTTACCTGATAAAGCTTGTCCTGTTTGTGGAGAAATGATGGATAAGGATGGAATGGATATACCTTTTGAAACCTTCCTTGGATTTAATGGGGATAAGGAGCCTGATATTGACTTAAACTTCTCTGGAGAATATCAAGCAAAGGCTCATAGATATACAGAAGTTATATTTGGTAAGGGTACAACATTTAAGGCAGGAACAATAGGTACAATAGCTGAAAAAACTGCCTTTGGATATGTTAAGAAATATTTTGAAGAGAGAAATACTCAAGCTAATAAAGCAGAGATTACTAGAATATCAAAGGGATGTACTGGAATAAAAAGAACAACTGGTCAGCACCCTGGTGGAATAATAGTTGTTCCTAAGGGAAGAGAAATATTTGAGTTTTGTCCAGTTCAGCATCCAGCTGATGACCCTAATTCAGATATTATAACAACACATTTTGATTATCACTCAATAGATTCAAACTTACTTAAGCTTGATATACTAGGACATGATGATCCTACAGTAATTAGAATGCTTCAAGATATTACAGGAGTAGACCCTCAAAAAATACCTTTAGATGATAAAGAAACTATGTCTATTTTCTCATCAACTAAAGCCCTTGGGGTTACACCTGAACAAATTAATTCTAAGGTTGGTACCTTTGGTATACCTGAATTTGGAACAAAGTTTGTTAGAGGAATGCTTTTAGATACACTTCCTAAGAGTTTCTCAGACTTATTATGTATATCTGGGTTATCCCATGGTACTGATGTATGGCTTGGAAATGCTAAGGATTTAATTGATGGAGGAGTAATTACAAGTATAAGTGATGCTGTATGTTGTAGAGATGATATTATGGTTTACTTAATTAAAATGGGTCTTGAACCTAATACATCCTTCAAGATAATGGAGCTTGTTCGTAAAGGTAAGGCTTTAAAGGATCCAGAAAAGTGGGCGGAGTATGAAAAAATGATGAGAGATCATGATGTACCTGAATGGTATATAGATTCTTGTAGAAAGATAAAATACATGTTCCCTAAGGCCCATGCAGCAGCTTATGTTATGATGGCATTTAGAATTGCATGGTTTAAGGTACATATTCCTTTAGCATATTATGCAGCATATTTCTCTATAAGAGCTAAGGCCTTTGATGCAGAGTATATGATTTTTGGAAAAGAAAAGGTTAGAGAAAAAATGAAGGAAATAAGCTTACAAGGAAATGATGCAGCTCCAAAGGATAAGGATATGTATGATGATTTGGAAATTGTACTAGAGATGTATGAAAGAGGCTTTAAGTTCTTACCAATAGATTTATATAAATCAGATTGGGATAAATTTAAAGTAGAGGATGATGCCCTTAGACCTCCTTTAAATAGTATTTCGGGAATGGGTAATGTGGCAGCTGAAGCTATATTTAATGCTGTTCATGAAGAAACTCCAATTAGTTCAATTGATAATTTAAAGAAACGTGCTAAAATAGGTAATTCTGCAGTAGATTTACTTAGAAAGTTTGGTTGCTTAAATGGATTATCAGAAAGTGATCAGGTAAGTTTCTTTGATGTAATTTAAGTTAGTAATATGATAGAAAAGCTATAGAATTCGTTTTTAATGAATTTTATAGCTTTTCTTATATTTAATAAATAATATCTCTCTATTTTGTTCAACCTATTTTAGATAGGTTAAATAGAGGTGATAGAATGAACAATAATACAAAAAAACTAACATTAATGGCTTTAATACTTATGATTTTTACATCTGTATTTGGATTTGCTAATATGCCAAGGTCATTCTTACTAATGGGATATGCAGCTATTCCGTGGTATATAATAAGTGCAATAGCATTTTTTATACCATATGCTTTTATTATGGCTGAATATGGTTCTGCATTTAAGAAAGAAAGTGGTGGAATATATTCTTGGATGGAAGGGTCTATAGGGCCTAAGTATGCATTTATTGGTACCTTCATGTGGTATGCATCTTATATAGTATGGATGGTAAATGTGGCATCATCTATATGGATTCCTTTATCAAATGCATTTTTTGGAAAGGATTTAACATCTACATGGTCATTATTAGGATTAAATTCAACTCAAACATTAGGAATACTAGGAGCACTATGGATAATTTTTGTCACATTTATATCTACTAAGGGTATAGAGAAAATAACTAAGATTACATCTGTAGGAGGAACTTTTATAGCAATATTAAATGTAGTTTTAATTATAGGAGCTATTGTAGTATTCGCTTTAAATGGTGGAGAGTTTTCAGAACCAATTACTAATGGAGCAAAAGCATTTTTTGTTTCGCCAAATCCAGACTATCAATCAATACTACAAATCTTGTCTTTTGTAACCTTTGCTATTTTTGCATTTGGAGGTCTTGAAGTATTAGGTGGATTAGTTGACCAAACTGAGGATGCAGAAAGGAATTTTCCTAAGGCAATAATTGTTTCTGCTCTTGTTATTTCAGTAGGATATGCTATAGGAATATTTGCTTGTGGAGTTTTTACTAATTGGAATGATGTATTATCATCTCAAGATGTTAATTTAAGTAATGTAGCTTATGTTCTAATGAATAATTTTGGAGTTCAAATTGGAAATGCAATGGGATTAAGTGAGATAGTTTCTTTACAAATTGGCATTTGGGTTGCTAGATTTGTTGGTTTATCAATGTTGTTGGCGTTAAGTGGAGCATTTTTCACATTAACCTATTCCCCATTAAAAACATTGATTTCAGGAGCACCAAAAGAAATTTGGCCAGGAAAAATTGGAGAAATAAAAAATGGAATGCCTATAAATGCTATGCGTGTTCAAGCTGTTATAGTAATTTTTATAATACTTTTAGTATCATTTGGAGGAAAAGGTGCAAAAGAATTCTTTAGAGTATTAGTTTTAATGACCAATGTTGCCATGACTATACCATATTTATTTTTAGCGGGAGCTTTTCCTAAGTTTAAAAAGAAGCAATTAGAAGGAAAGGTTCCAAAAGCTTATGAATTTTATAAATCCTATGGAGCTTCAATTTTTGTAGCAGTTATTATATGTATAATAGTGGGCTTTGCTAACATATTTACAATAATAGAGCCAGCAATGTCAGGAAAAACATTTGATACTATAATGATGCTAGCAGGACCAATAAGCTTTTCTGTGGTTGCATTAATTTTATATAGTATTTATGAAAAAAAGTATAAGAATAACTAAGTATAGTTAAAAGTTTTGTAGGAGTACTAACATTGTAATGATTTTGAAACTTTTCAAAGTGAAAAATATGTGATACATTGTAAAGGAATACAAAAGATGACGGAGGGGTATTATGAAAAAGAAATTATCAATTTTATTAGCTACTTTAATGGTAGGAGCAACATTTATAGGTTGTGGAGCAAAGGAAGAAGCTAAAAATGTTCCAACAAGTGAAATTGTTAAAAGCATTAAAGAAAAAGTGGAAATGAGAGCATTAGGAACAGTTGAAGGAGAACTTTTAAAAGAAAAATTCCATTTAAGTCTTGATGATGTAGAAGAGCAAACTGTAGAAAATGGTATGATTAATACCGGATTAGAAGTAGTTGCAGTTGTTAAAGCTAAAGAGGGAAAGGTTGATGCCGTAAAGGATTCATTAGAAAAGGTTATTGAGGATAAGAAGGCGTCAGCATTTTATCCAGGAGAGCCTGAAGCAGTTGAAGCAGCACAATTAAAGGTAAATGGAAATTATGTAGGACTTTTCATTATCCCAGATTACGAAGAAGGACAAAACAATGCTGAAAAGGCAGCAAAAGTTTTTGAAGAAGCTCTAAAATAGTCAAATATGCTTTAGGAATGGAAACATTCTTAAAGCATTAATTTTTTACTGTCTAGTAAATTATAAAATTTCAATTAGCTATAAATCAAAGGTATTATTACATTTTCATATTAAAAAATATAAAATAAAGGATAGTAATTTTATAATTTACTTACCTTTAGTACGCGTGGGGGGATATTTGTTTCTATGTGACTTGGAGCTTACGACGGAACAAGGGAAATAAATATCAGCCACACCTTTTTTATCTTTATAAAGAGCAAGATGGATAATTAGTTAAAAAGGAGAAAAGTTTTGATATTTAGTAGTATTTTATTTATATTTAGGTTTCTACCTATTGCACTAATACTATATTATATAACTCCTCAGAAATATAAAAACTTAATTTTAACTCTATTAAGTTTAGTGTTTTATTCTTGGGGGGAAGGCAAATATTTTTTAATAATGATTGCCTCAATTATTATTGATTACACAGCTGGAAGGCTTATTTATAGATATAAAAATGAAATTAAGAAAAAAACTATAGTTTTGTGTATTTCCTTAGTATTTAATCTTGGTCTATTATTCTTCTTTAAGTATTTTAATTTCTTTATAGACAACATAAATAATATTTTTAATTTAGCTATAAAAGGAGTAAAGATAACTTTACCTTTAGGAATAAGCTTTTATACCTTTCAAACAATGTCCTATAGTATAGATGTTTATAGGGGCAAGATAGTTCCTGAAAAGAACATTATTAATTTTGCAGCATTTGTAACCTTATTTCCACAGCTTATAGCTGGTCCAATTGTAAAGTATACCGATATAAATAAGGAGATAAGTAGGAGAGTTATTACTAAGGATAATGTTGAAGTAGGAATTGAAAAGTTTATTTTAGGTCTTGGTAGAAAGGTTCTAATAGCAAATAATATAGGAATGCTTTGGACAGAAGTTGAAGGAATAGGGTTTGAAAATATTTCAACACCGCTAGCCTGGCTTGGGATTATATCCTTTGGCTTACAAATTTATTTTGATTTTAGTGGATATTCTTTAATGGCTATTGGATTAGGTAAAATGTTAGGATTTAATTTTCCAGAAAACTTTAATTACCCTTATATATCAAGAAGCATATCTGAATTTTGGAGAAGATGGCACATTACTCTAGGTTCATGGTTTAAGGAGTATGTTTATATACCTTTAGGTGGTAATAGAAAGGGTAAAGTTAGGGTTACGTTTAATCTATTTATTGTATGGGCTTTAACTGGTTTATGGCATGGAGCAAGTTATAATTTTTTACTTTGGGGATTATTCTTTTTCTTACTTATTAGTATTGAAAAGTTAGGGCTTATAAATTTTTTAAATAAGCATAGAGTATTTTCCCACATATACACAATAGTTTTACTTTTAATTGGATGGACTTTATTTGCTATAACCGATTTTAATGGTATCTGTGAATACCTTAGTAAGTTGTTTTTATATTCAAATGGAGAAGAGTGGATTTATTATCTTAGAAACTATGGAGTTTCACTAATTATTGCAATTATTTTTTCTTTACCATTAGTTTCGATGTTTTATAAAAAGATAGACAACTTTAAATGGATAAAGACAATAATTTTAATGGGTATTTTTATAATATCTGTTGCTTATTTAGTTGATGCAACATATAATCCATTCCTTTATTTTAGATTCTAGGAGGTATTAAATATGAGAAGAAATCCTTTATTATATACTTTTTTTATTTTCCTTCTAGGAATTATTATTATAGATATATGTAAAGAGGATAAGAGATTTTCAGAGTTAGAAAATAGAAATTTAAGAGGAAAGGTTGAGTTTTCCTTAGAAAATTATTTTGATGGAACTTATCCTAAAAAGTATGAGGAGTATATGAGTGATCAATTTATTTTAAGAGATAGATGGATAGATTTAAAATCAAGAAGCGAGTACTTATTAGGAAAGTTAGAAAACAATAATATTATTTATGGAAAAGATGGATATCTTTTTGAAAAGTTTACAGAGTTAGATGAAAGAAGAGTTACTATTAATATAGATTCTATTAATAAGCTCATAGAGAATAGCAAAACACCTGTAAGTGTATTAATAGCGCCAAATTCATATGAAGTATATAAAGAAAAATTGCCCTTAGGTGCTCCTGTAATTAATCAAAGGGATGAACTAGAGAAGATATATATAGGTATTAACGGTGGTAATAAGATTAATCTTACTGAAAAGTTTATAGAGAAAAGCGAAGAAAATTTATATTATAAAACCGACCATCACTGGACTACAAAAGGAGCCTACTTAGCTTATAGAGATTTTATAGAAAGTATAGATTACAAAGCTATAAATTTAGATGAGTATAATAAGAATGAGGTGGAAGGTTTTTTTGGAACTTATTTTTCAAAGGCAAAACCTTTTAATGTTGCCTCGGATCTGTTGACTTATTATGACTTTTCAGGAATAACAATGAAGATAGATGATAAATTATATAAATCTTTATATGATTATTCTAAGTTAGATATAAGAGATAAATATTCATTGTTTTTATATGGAAATAATCCATTGACTATAATTAATAATTCTAATTTGAAAAATGGAAAGAAGTTAGTTATCTTTAAGGACTCTTATGCGAATTCTTTTGTTCCATTTTTAACTGAAAATTTTGAAGAAATTCATGTTATAGATTTAAGAAGTTTCTCTGAATCTGTTAGTGAATATATAAATAATAATAGCTTTGATAATGTATTAGTATTGTATAATTTTATTAATTTTACTAGAGATACTAATATAATAAAGCTTAAGTCTTAAGGAAATTAAATAGGATTACATTTATCTTAATAAGTTTAAAATGTTAAAGCAGGATTTCATTAAATTAGGTAGAAATCCTGTTTTCATATATAGAGTTAATTTGTTATAATAATGAATAATAAGATGAATAAAGAGTACAGGTGATGAGATATGGCAAAACATGAGTTTGGAATAATAGATAAGCTTGATAAAGAAAAAGATTATAGCAATTATGATCCTAAAGAATATAATTGTATAGAAGTAGATGATGAATTAGTAACTGAGATGCTAAAGTACCTTAAGAGATTAAGAACATATCATCATAATTATAGCAACCCAAGTTTTGGACTTGCATATACTGGAGTAACGTTGATACCAGATACTTCTTTAATGTTTTTGCATGATATAGCATCAACACTAAATAGGTTTAAGAAGTCACAAGAGCTTACAGACTTAACTTGTCTTCTTATGGAGGCAAAGGTTAAGGGAAAATGTATAATTCATTATGGAATATAAAATAAAGTATTTATAAATATAGGGGGAATTATGAAAATAGGATTAGTACTTTCTGGTGGTGGCGGAAAAGGCGCTTATGAGTTAGGCGTTTGGAGAGCCCTAAAGGAATTAGGAATAAGTAAATACATATCTGTCTTTTCAGGTACATCTATAGGTGCATTTAATTCAGTGCTATTTGCTATGGATAATATGGAAAAAGCAGATAAGCTATGGGAAGAAGTAACAATGGATAAATTAGTCCCTCTTAGTAAGGTGGAATTAATAAAAAGAGGAATAGGGTTATATTTAGGGGGGAAAAATCTTCAGTTAGCTAAGAGATTTCTTAGTGATAAGATAGAACATGGAGCAATAAGTAATGAAGGGGCTGTAGAGGTTATAGAAAAATATCTAGATTGTAGTGTTTTTGACAATACTAATAAGGTTTGTTTTGCAGCTTGTACAGAATTACCTAATTATAATGTTAAGTATTTTAGATTGAACGATTATGATGAAGAGACAAGGAAGAAAATTGTGTTAGCATCTGCATCTCTTCCTCTTATATATGATAGTACAGAGGTTGTAGGAGAAAAATATATTGATGGTGGTATTGCTGATAATACACCTATACAGCCCGTTTATGGTGAAAAGTGCGATGTTATAATCGTTGTTTTACTTTCAAAAGAAGCAACTATTGATAGAGATTTATATCCTCATTCTAAGTTAATTATAATAGCACCTGAAAATCTAGATGAAAATACTATTAATGGTACTTTGAATTTAGATACTGATGCTAAAAGAGTTAGAATTAATGAAGGATATAAGGATACAATGAATAGACTTAAGCCTGTTATGGAGCTTACAAAGTTTATTAATGAAAAAGAAGAAGAAGAAGAAAATCCAATGCTTTATAAAATGTATGGAAAGCTAAAGTCTGTTTCTTTTAAAAGGAAAGAAAAATAAATAGTATAAAGATTAAATCCACATGGAGATAAAAGTCCATGTGGATTTTTATGTTATCATAATATGTAAAATATAAAACCATTTTAATGTTTACTTAGTCTAATGGATGTAAGGATAAATTATCGATAATTTAGACACTTAAGGAGGAGTAAAATGGATGAAAAAGTCACTATGGCTATAGAAGGGGATGTACAAGCATTTTCATCTTTAATTGATAGTATAAAAGATAACTTATATAGAACGGCATATGCATATGTAAAGTGTAAAGAAGATGCTTTAGATATTGTTGGAGATACTGTTTATAAAGCATTTATATCTATTGATAAGTTAAGAAATCCAAAGCTTTTTAAAACATGGATAACTAGAATTTTAATTAACAATGCAATAACTTTTAATAAAAAGAGAGGGAGAGTTATTTATTTAGAAGAAGAAGCTTTAGGTAATATGGAAGCAAAGAAAGAGGATAATGATGAAAAATTAGACCTTTTATGTGCCATAGATAAATTAGATGAAAGATATAAGGAAGTAATAATATTAAAGTATTTTGATGATTTAACTATAAATGAGATTTCAAAGGTTTTAGATAAGCCAGAAGGTACAATTAAAACATATTTAAATAAAGGGTTAAATGCATTAAGACTTTATATTGGAAGGGAGATCGTTTGAGTTATGGATATTAATAATTTGAAAAATTCTATAGATGTTCCAACAAATGAATTAAATAATATTATAAAAGATTCAATAAAAAGGGGAGAAAAATATAAATATAGAAGAAAGAACGTAAGATTAAAAAAGATTGGGGGAGGGATAGCTGCTGTATTTGTATTAGTAAGTGTAATAGGTATAATGAATCCAAAGGCAGTTAGTGCAATTCCATTAATAGGGTCAATTTTTAGCCATTTTAGTGATGTAGATAAAATTGATAAGTTTGAAGATTTTTCTCAAAGTGTAAATAAAACTGTTGAAAGCAATGGCGTAAAGGTTACAGTAAATGATATTGCTCTAGATAATAATATATTAGCTATTACTACAACTATAGTAGGTGAAGATATAGATGGAGCTAAGGGAATAATGGGTAATATATATTTAGATGGTCATTTAATGAAAAGTAGAAATAATAAATATGTAAAAATAGATGATAAAACAACAGAGTATATTTTGTATGGTAATGTTTCTGATATAAAATTAGGTGATGAAGTAAATATTGAGATCGACTTTAAGTATATAGATGATATTAAAGGAGATTGGAATCTTAAATTCTCTACAAATAAGGAAAAGGCAAATAGTCTATCAAAAACTATAGAAGTAAATGAAAAGATTAAATTACCAACAAGTGAATTGAAAATCGAAAATGTAGTAATTAGTCCTTTCGGAAGCTCTATTAATTATTCGGGTACTTACTATGAGAAGAGTAAAAGTAGAAACCCTGAAATTAAAGGATTTAGGGTAACTGATAATAATGGGAAAGTTTTAGGAGTAAAGTTTGCTGGTAGTACATCAAGTGATATTGAGTATAGTGGAAAATTTGAAATATTAAATAATCTATGGAGTGTTGATGGTATTTCTATAGTGCCTATCCTTGACTATGAAGATAATGAAATATATAAAAAAATAGGTGAATATAGAGCAAGTATATATCAATGTAATGTAAATGATATAGATAAAAAACAAAGTATTATAGAGAATCGTAGAAAAGCTACAGCAGAAGAAAAGAAAGCTGGTTATGCCTATGATGAAGTAGTAAAGGTATTTAGTATGGATAATAAACCATACTTATATCTTAATGATTTATTAGGTGAAAATATTCAGCTAAATAGAGCAACAAATGTTAAAGTAGATTCTATTAAAACATTAGAAGATAGGACATTAATAACTATGAAGATAGAGGGAAACTATTCATATTGTTTGTTAAATGGTGTGTTCTCTAGTTTCTTATTGTTAGATGAGGATGGCAACTACTATGAAATTGATTTAAACAATGGAAAAGAAGCTATAATTGATGCTGAAAACAATCTTGTATTGATAGAATTGCCAGTAGTAGATAATAACAAGAAATATAAGATTGCTATGCCAAAAGTTCAAAATCCAATAGTAGAGGATTCTTACAAAATAAATGTATCCATTAAATAATTAGGTAAAAGAAGTGCATATGCTTTATGCACTTCTTTTATTTTGTATAGCAAATAATTTTAGGAAATATAAAGATGAAAATTAAAAAGAAGTATTTGTATATATCTCATAATATGGTTGAAATTAACATACAATAGTGTTAAGATTTAATTAAGTAATCACTTAATTAAAAAACGGAGGAGCAATGGAAGAGTTTATAAAGATTTTTAAGGCACTAGGGGATGAAACCAGAGTAAATATATTGCTTTTAATTTCAAATAGAGGAATGTGTGCTAAAGGTATAGCAAGACATCTTGAAATAAGTGAAGCAGCAGTATCTCAACAAATAAAAATACTTAAAGATATTGACTTAATTCAAGGATATAAAATAGGTTATCATATTATCTACGACTTAAATGAAGAAAAAATAAATTCTTCAATTAAGTTTTTAGAATTAATAATAGATAATGAAAAAACTAGTACAACAAATATTGCAAACTTAAAATGTCTAAATGGATGCAAGCATATGAAATGTGCTAGTAATAATAAAATCAAGGAGGAACCTATAATGAAAATTTGTTTTCCAGTTGAATCAAATGAAGGAGTAAAAAGTATACCATATGGCCATTTTGGTACAGCACCACTTTTTGTAATATGTGATTTAGAGACTAATAAGGTTAAGTCAGTAGGCAATGGAGATTTAGGTCACGAACATGGTAAATGTCAACCAATGAAAGCATTATCGGGTGAAGAAGTTGATGCAGTAGTAGTTGGAGGCATTGGTGCAGGAGCTATTAATAAATTAAATTCTATGGGAATAAAAGTTTTTCAAGCAATCCAAGGAGATTTAGAAAAAAATCTAGAGGCATTTAAGGAAAATAAGTTAAAAGAGTTTCCTAGTACTCATGTATGTAATCATGATGGATGTTCTCACTAAAAATTAAATACTTGTGTATAAAAGTCTACAGATCTTTCTGTAGGCTTTTTCTAAGTATAGAATAATTTGTATTTTGTTACTAATTTTAATTTTCTGAATAAATAATGTAATAACTGGAAAAGGAGTACAATGAAAATAGACGTGTAATATAACTATACATAATAAGGTGGGGATTAAAATGAATTTTATAAAGGTACATAATATTAATGAGAGCAAAATATTAAAAAAAGAGATTTGGGAAGAAAAGAAAAGAGAAAAGGTTACATTATGTTCTTGCAAGGGATGTATACAAAAGGCAGATGTAATATCAAATGTAAAAATAAATGATGTGGAAGAAGGAAAAATTGTTTATAGCATTCCAGTATGTAATGAGTGCAGTAACAAAGCAGAAAATTATTACGTAGATATAAATAGTTTGGTTATATAAGAGTTAGAACTCACAGTGATGAAAATTACTGTGAGTTTTTTATTGACTTTAACCTAAGACTAAGGTTTAAACTTAGTTGTGAAGGGGGAAAGAACATGAGTAAAAAATATAATATAAAGGAAGTAGCGAAGTTATTTAATATAACAACCAATAAAATTAGATATTATGAGAAACAGGAATTAATTAATCCTATAAGAGATGAGGAAAATGATTATAGGATTTATAGAGAGAAAGATATTATGCAACTTCAAGCAGTGCTATTATACAGGTCTATAGGACTATCAATTAAAACTATAAAGGAAATAATTAAAAGTAATGATAGTATAGATTATTTGGAGCACTTTAATAGACAATGGATTATGGTGAATGATGAGATGCATAGATTAAATACTATTAGAGAATCACTTGAGAAAATAATAGATATATTATATGAAGATGAGAAAATGAACTCTGATAAAATTTTTCCTATTATTGAGAAAGGAAATAAGGTAGCATCTATTAGAGAGGGATGGAAGGATAAGTGGAACTTTAATAGTTGGGCAGATAGTTATGATGAAGATGTGAAGGTTGATAGGGGAGTTTTAAAGATTTATGAAAACTATAATAAAGTTTTGAATAAAGTGTATGAGAAATCTACTATAGCTGGAGAGAATATATCAGTATTAGACATTGGGGTAGGAACAGGAAATTTAGCTAAAAGGTTTTTAGAAAATAACTATAGAGTAGTTGGAATAGATCAATCTAGAGAAATGTTAAGAGTAGCAAAACATAAATATCCTAATTTAAAAGTGAGATTAGGAGAATTTCTAAAGATACCTTTTAATGATAAAGTATTTGATATAATTGTATCAACTTATGCATTTCATCATTTAAATTCTGAAGAAAAATTATTAGCTATTAAAGAGATGATAAGAGTTTTAAAAGATAATGGGAAGATAGTAATAGGAGATTTAATGTTTAAAAATAGAATTGAAGAAGAGGGAATATTAAAAGAGTTAACAGAAGCACAAGTAGATGAAATAAAAGATGAATATTATTCATATATAGATGAGCTTGAAAGTGAATTTATGAAATATAATAAAAAGCTTAACTATGAAAAGATAGATAGATTCATAAGTGTAATTGAAGTAAATTAGAAAATTAAAAAAATATTACAAATATCTAAAAAGTAAGTATTTTAATATATAATTAGGATATAATTACCATGAGATTGGAAGTGGTGATTGTGAAGAAAAAAAGGGTATTAAAGTTCATTATTATATTTCTATTTTTATGTTGTGGTATAGGATATACATCATATAAAGGTTATAAAAAATATGAAGATAAGAAAAATGGAATTGGAGAAACAATTGATGTATTTAATGGGGTAGAGGTATACTATAATGGTTCAGAATATGGCAATGTTCATGGAAAACATTATAGTAAGGATGGATATTATTATGGATATGAGTGGCAGTGTGTTGAGTTTATAAAAAGATATTATTATGATTATTTAGGGCATGAGATGCCAGATGGCTATGGTAACGCAAAGGACTTTTTTGATGATAGTATTCCACAGGGAGAAGTAAATGAGAAAAGAGGTCTTATTCAATATAGGAATGGCGACAATGTAATGCCTAAGGTAAATGATATATTAATATTTAATGATACAACATATGGTCATATAGTAATTATTTCAGAAGTTGAAGATGACTATATTGAAGTAATACAACAAAATATGGGCACTCAGACAAGAGATAAGTTTGAACTTAAGAAGGATGGAAATAATTATTATATTGGAGGCCATAGAACTCCAGCTGGATGGCTTAGAAAAGAGTAGAAATTTAATAATATGTGTAAGTAAAAGAAATATTGCTACAGCAGTATTTCTTTTTTTGTATGAATTATTTAGTATTTTGAGAGAATAATACTATTATCTATTTAGTTTAGAGGAGTGATTTATTGTGGATGAAAATCCAATGTTCTGTTATCAATGTGAACAAACAGCAGGGGGAAAAGGGTGTACTAAAATGGGTGTATGTGGTAAGACACCGGAAATAGCTAACCTTCAAGATTTACTAGTTTATCAATGTAAAGGAATAAGCGCTTATGCAGTGGATCTAATTGAGAAGGGCGAAATTATAGATAAGAGTATTGTTAGTTTTGTTGAAAATTCATTATTTACTACATTAACTAATGTGAATTTTGATGCAGAAGTACACGTTGAGATGCTTAAGGAATCTCAAAAGATAAAAGAGGCTTTAAGAGAAAAAGCGTCTAATAATAAAGAATATCCTGAACAAGCTACATATAATCTTAGTTCTACAAAAGAAGAAATGCTTGAAGATTCAGTAAGGGCAGGAATAATGTTTGATCAAACACTAGATGCAGATATCAGATCTTTAAGGCAGACAATTATTTATGGATTGAAAGGGATAAGTGCCTATGGACACCAAGCTAGATTCTTAGGATACTTTGATGATCAAGTTGATAACTTTTATTTTAGGGGACTAGAGTGTACTACTAATGATAATTTAAGTGTAGAAGAAATGATTCGTATGACTATGAGAACTGGAGATATGAGTGTTGCTGTAATGAAAAAACTTGATGAAGCAAATACAAATACTTATAAAAATCCAACAGTACATAAGGTTAATGTTAAGAGAGAAAAAGGACCTTTTATTATAGTTTCAGGACATGATTTAAGGGATTTAGAGATGTTATTACAACAAACAGAAGGGAAAGGAATAAATATATATACTCATGGTGAAATGATACCATCTCATGGTTATCCAGAATTAAAAAAATATAAGCATCTTGTAGGAAATTATGGTGGAGCATGGCAAGATCAACAAAAAGAATTTGATGGAATACCAGGATGTATTTTAATGACAACTAATTGTTTAATGAGACCAAGGGAAACTTATAAAGATAGAATATTTACAACAAGTGTAGTAGGATGGGATGGTGTTAAGTATATTCCTGCTGATAAAGATGGACATAAAGATTTTACTCCAATAATTGAAAAAGCTCTAGAACTTGGTGGTTTCACTGAATCAGAAGAACCACATGAAATTTTAGTAGGTTTTGGCCATAATGAAACTCTAAGTCATGCTGGAGAAATTGTTAATGCAGTAAAGGATGGAAAGATAAGACACTTCTTTTTAATTGGTGGATGCGATGGAGCAAGACCTGGAAGAAATTATTATACAGAATTTGCTCAAAAGGTTCCAGAAGACTGTGTTATATTAACTTTAGCCTGTGGTAAATATAGATTTAATAAATTAGATTTTGGTGAGGTGGCAGGTTTACCAAGATTATTAGATGTAGGCCAATGTAATGATGCCTATTCTGCTGTTAGAATTGCAACTGCACTTGCAGATGCCTTTGATACTGATGTAAATGGATTACCTTTATCCATTATTTTATCATGGTATGAACAAAAAGCAGTTGCAGACCTTTTAGCTTTACTTTCTTTAGGTATAAAAGGTGTTTTTTTAGGACCAACTTTACCAGCATTTTTAAGTCCTAATGTACTTCAATATTTAGTTGATACATTTAATTTACAACAAATAAGTCAACCAGATGATGATTTAAAAACTTGTTTACAACAAGGAATTGGATTATAAAATTGTAAAAAGATAAGTTGAATATTCAACTTATCTTTTTATTTCACGTCTATTTATCTTAAAACCTATTTTTTCTTCTATTTCTTTTAGCTGATTTTCATCCTTTGGAGCAACAAACATGCATGTATATCCATCTTCACCTGCACGTCCTGTTCTACCAATACGGTGAATATAGCTTTCAGGAGTTTCAGGAGTATCGTAGTTATATATGTGAGTTACACCTGAAATATCAATACCTCTAGCAGCTACATCAGTTGCAATTAAATATTGAATATCTGCATTTCTAAAAGCCTTTATTATTCTTTCGCGTTTTGGTTGAGGAACATCACTATGTATCTTTTGACAATTGTAACCTTTTTGATGAAGAGCTAATTCTAAAGCATCAGCTCTACGCTTAGTTCTGCAGAAAATAATAGCCATAAATGGATTATCTTCATTTAATGTAGAACAAAGGGCTTCTTGTTTCCATCTATCACTTACTTCTACAACTTCTTGTTTAATTTTATCTACTGCTATAGTTGGAGATTGTATATCTATAAATACTGGTTCCTTCATATATCTGTAGGCTAACTTTTTAACTTGGGAATCCATAGTAGCTGAGAAACAAAGTGTTTGGTGGTTTTTAGAACACACCTTCATAATTTTTTCTATTTCATTTTTGAATCCCATAAGAAGCATTTGGTCAGCTTCATCAATTACAATAGTTTTTAATTTAGATAAATCAACAGATTTTCTCTCAATATGATCTAAAAGTCTTCCAGGGGTAGCTATTATCATATGAATATTATTTTTCAGCTTCTTTAGTTGGCTTCCGATATCCTTACCTCCATATGCAGCTAAAATATTAATTTCTTCATTCACATTTAACTTATTAGCTTCTTCAGTAATTTGTATTGCTAATTCTCTAGTAGGAGATAATATAAGCACCTGTGTAGCATTAGATTTTGGTGATAGGTTTTGGAATATTGGTATCAAGAAAGCTAGAGTTTTACCAGTACCAGTTTTTGCTTCACCTATTAAATCTTTACCTAGTAGAATATGAGGAATACTTTCCTCTTGTATAGGAGTTGGAGTTTTAATTCCATTTTTATTTAATTTATTAACTATATTTTCATTTATTCCTAAGCTTTTAAAAGCCATAATTAATCATCCTTCCATATAAAGCAAATAAGAGCTTGGTATCAGCTGACAGACACTCAAACTCTATCCTAATTGGAATAGGGATTCCAATTGCTTAGTAATGATACCATTTAATAAGGTTATAGTCAAATGTATAGAGATTAAAAATGAGCATACGGATTGTTTGAAATATGTCGAATTCTTTGATATATTAGAATAATATAGAAGCTTAATATATATTTTTTAATATTTATTTAATCGTATACATACTTTGTGCTTTATGGAAGGAGGAGGCTATGAAAATATTAATTTTGTGTGCAACAGGAACATCAAGTAATATAGTTGTAGAATCAGTAAAAAAGGCAGTAGGGGATTTAAACATTAAAATTGCTGCAAAGGGAATAGAGGAAATTGAAGATAATGTTGAATCTTGTGACTTAATCCTATTAGGACCTCAGATTAAATATAAATTAGAAACGGTACAAAAAGTTGTAGAAGATAAGAATATACCAGTTGGAATAATAGATAGTATGGACTATGGGTTATGTAGAGGAGAAGAAATACTTAATAAGGCCATACAGCTTATAAGTTTATTCAAAGGAGAATAATATGACTAGGGATAATAGATATGAAGAAATATATCATTTCATATTAGAAACAACTAAATTACAAAGAGAAAATAATGAGAGAATAGGTGTAACAACAAATGAGGTGGCAGAGGGAATTGGTATAAAGAGAACTAATGCAAGTAGTGAGTTAAACAAACTTGTAAGAGATGGGTTAATAAAGAAAGAAGAAGGAAGGCCTGTAGTATATAAATGTATTGAGGATGATGAAGAAGTTGAAGTCATAAGTAGAAATGAAGTTGATGCATTTAATAAGTTTATTGGTTGCGAGGGAAGTTTAAAGAAGCCAATAAAGCAGGCAAAAGCGGCTATTAGTTATCCGCCAAGAGGACTTCACACCTTATTACTTGGTCCAACAGGTGTTGGTAAAACAATGTTTGCAGAAAAAATGTATGAGTATGCTAAAGAGAAGGGACAATTAAATGAAGATGCCCCTTTTGTTACTTTAAATTGTGCAGATTATAGTAATAATCCTCAGCTCTTACTATCACAGCTTTTTGGATATGTAAAGGGAGCCTTTACTGGAGCTAATAAAGATTATTCTGGGCTTGTTGAGTCTGCAGATAATGGAATATTATTTTTAGATGAAGTACATAGATTACCGCCAGAGGGACAAGAAACTTTATTTTATCTAATGGATAAAGGAGTCTTTTCTCCGGTAGGATCAACGGAGAGAAAGCATGTAGATGTTCTTATTATTTGTGCAACTACGGCTAGGAAAGAGGATTCATTATTAGATACCTTCACAAGAAGAATTCCTATGTCTATAAAGATACCTTCATTAAAGGAGAGAAGTAAAAAAGAGCGATTTAAAATAGCTCAAGCTTTTATTGAGGAAGAGGCTAGTAGGATAAAGAAAGAAATAGTTGTTAACAATGCTGTTTTAAAAAATCTTTTAAACTATGAGTGCTTAGGGAATATAGGTCAACTAAAAAGTGATATAAAGCTAATATGTGCTAATGCTTTTTTAGATGCTATTCATTTAAATAGAGATAAGGTTGAAATTGAGGTTATACACCTTCCAGATCATATAAGAAAGTATGGTATTTATGAAAATGATTTCGAAAGTGAGATAGAAGTTATAGTAGGAAAAAGTGATTTTTTAGTCTTCACTGGTGATGGAGGAGGAAAGATAGGCCATTCTAAAAATAAGATTAAGTATGAGTCTTTTTATGACAAGATAGAAAAAAGATTAAAGGATTTAAGTACAAGATATGATAATCAGGATGATATTGATACAATCATTAGGTTTGAAATTAATGGACAATTTAAAAATTATATAGAGGGTGTAAACAATAATATTGAACTTGAAAAAGTAGTTAGTAAGAAAAGTATTATGTATATGGAAACTCTATTAGCATTGGCTGAAAAGGAGCTATGCAAAAAGTTTTCTAAAAAAGTCTTTTATGGACTTTGCATGCACTTTGATTCAAGCATAAAAAGACTGGGTGAAAATAAAACCGTAGTAAATAAGAACCTTCTTAATGTAATAGAAAATCACCATAGGGAGTTTGAGTTAGTTAGAAACTTTATAAAAGGAATTGAAGGAGAGTTAGAGGTTAGGGTGCCTCTTGATGAGATAGCCTTTATAGCGATGTTCTTATGTATAGATGCAATTGAGAGCGATCTTAAGAACCAATTACCTAAGGTAATAATAAGCATGCATGGAAAGAGTACAGCATCATCTATGGCGGAAACTGTGAATTCTTTATTAGGAATAGATACTGTACAAGCTTATGATATGGAGCTTGATAAAGATTCGAGAACTTGCTATGAGGAATTAAAGGAAGTAGTAAGGAAGAATAGTAATGATGCTGGAGTTCTATTATTAGTAGATATGGGATCATTAATTATGTTTGGTGATTTAATTGGAGAGGAACTTTTAGTTAAGGTAAGGGTAATAGATTGTGTAACAACAATTACAGCCTTAGAGGTTGCAAGACATGCTGAGTTTGAAAGAGATATTGATGTTATATATAATTCTATTTTAAATAAGCAAAGAATGACCTTAATGGGTAATAGGTATAAGGATGAAACTAAAACTAAGAAAGAAAATATAATTATTGCAGCTTGTACTACTGGCGAAGGAAGTGCTAAAAAGATTAAGAAATTAATAGAGGATAATATAAATATTTCAGGAACCAATACTGAAATAATTACAGCAGCAATTACAAGTCATGAAAACATAAGCAATATTATAGGTAAGCTAGGCAAGGATAAAAATATAATAGCTGTTGTAGGAAGTATTGATCCAATGTTATATGGTGTACCATTCATATCTATAACAGATTTAATTATGCTAAATAAATATGGTGAACTTGAGAAGATGATAAAAACAACTGTAGTACAGAAAAAAGTTGAGGAAAATGAAGATTTAAATTTAATAATTGAGCAGGTATTTAATAAGCTAAAAGATAAAATTAATGGCTTTAATATAAATATATTTAAAAAGGACTTTGGAGTTTTTAAGAGATGGATAGAAAGTGAATTAAGCTATCAGTTTGATAAGGATACATTAATAGCTGTAGTATTCCACTTGTTAGCAACAACAGAGAATTTAGTTTTAAAAAGGAAGTGTAAGGAGCATAAAAATAAAGAGTATCTATTGATTTATTATGCAAATGAAATAAAGCAGATTAAGTATGCACTTAAGAATATAGAGGATGACTTAGAAGTTGAGTTCAAATTAGATGAGCTTTGCTATATACTTACCATACTGTATAAATTATAGAGTGATTTAAAAAGTGGTGTATGAAATGAATGTTAGTGTATGATTTGAAAATTTAAATAGTGTATAAAAAAGGAGGGGGAACCCTCTTTTTTTATAGGTTTTTGATTTTGGCATGGAAATTGCTTTGAATTAATAGTGAGAAAAATATTTATATAGGAGAGATATATATGACAAAAATTATCTTAGCATGTGCAGCAGGAATGTCCACATCACTATTAGTAAATAAAATGAAGGAGGTAGCAGAGGCGGAAAATATTGAGGCTTCAATAAAAGCTATTCCAGAAGCAGAGATATCACAACATTTAAATGAATGTGATGTTATATTACTTGGACCACAAGTAAAGTTTATGATTGATGAAATTAGAGCAATAGCTGCTCCTCAAAGTATTCCAGTAGAGGTTGTTCCAATGCAACATTATGGAATGATGAATGGAAAGGCAGTTTTAGAATTAGCTTTAAGTTTAAAGGGAGGTAATTAATAATGAAAAAAATTATGGATTATATGGAAAGAAAGGTAATGCCTATAGCCAATAAAATTGGTAACCAAGTACATATCAGAGCAATATCTGCTGGTATGGTTAGCTTAGTAGGAATTATTATACTTGCTTCAATAGCTACATTAGTTCAAAATTTGCAAGTGGAATCATATCAAAACTTTATTACTAATACAGAAGCAGGACAAGTAATTTGGAATATAACTCAAAATATTTGGTGGGGATGTCTTGCTATGTATGGACTATTTGTTTGTGCAACAGTTGGACAATCACTTTGGAGAAACTATGGTCATAATGGACTTGATGGGTTATGTGTAGCATTGGCTTCATATTTTGTATTAATTCCATGGATGGCACAAGTTCCAAATGGAAAAGAAGCACCAATTAGAGCCTTTGGATTTATTAATTATACTAGTTTTAGTGCGGATGCGTTATTTGCTTGTATGATTATAGCTCTTGTATCAGTTGAAATATTGCATAGATTATCAAATGTTAAAGCATTTAAGATTAAGATGCCAGATGTAGTTCCAACAGCAGTAAGTGATTCATTTTCAAAATTAATACCAACTATGTTAACAGTTATTATATTTGCGGTAATATCATATTTAATTATGAGATTTGCTGATGGTAAATCATTTAATCAATTAATAACAATGGCTATAACAAAACCACTACAAGGATTTAGTGATAATTTAGTAACAGCTATAGTAGCACCATTTGTTATATCATTCTTATGGTTCTTTGGAATTCATGGTTCAAATATTGTGGGACCAATACTTGCAGCTGTTTTAGCACCGCTTGGAATGTCAAATATTGAAATGTACGCTCAAGGTGTTACTGATTGGTCTCAATATAATGTATTAACTTACCAATTTATATCTTCATTTGTTAATATGGGTGGAGCAGCATGTACAATAGGTTTAATAGTTGCTATGTTTATTACAAACAGAAGAAGACATAAGGTATTATTATCTCTTGCAGGTCCTACAGGTGCATTTAATATAAATGAACCAATAATATTTGGATTCCCAATAGTTTTAAATCCATATTTATTTATACCGTTTGTAATAGGACCATCAATTATTAGTGCAATTTCATATTTAGCAATTAAATTCCAATTAGTTCACCCAGTTGTAGCGTCAGTTCCTTGGACAACACCTCCAATATTAAATGGATTCTTAGCAACAGGTATGCATTGGACAGGAGCAGCATTATCAGTAGTTAATATAGTAGTTGTTGTATTACTATATATACCATTCTTAAAATTAATAGAAAGAAATGAAGAAAAACAATTATTAAATAAATAAAAACATTCATTGGAGAGGAGATCATATGGGAATAGGAATTAGTATATATCCATTAAATAGTACTGTTGAAGAAAATAAAGCTTATATAGAAAAAGCAGCAAAACTTGGATACAGTAGAGTATTTACCTCTATGTTAGAATTAGATAGCCATAAGGAAAAAGCTTTAAATCAGGTTGAAAAATACAGAGAATTATTAAAATTTTCAAGGAATCTAGGGATGAGAGTATTTATAGATATAAATCCTGAAGTTCTTAAGATAATAGATATAAATCCTATGGATTTGAAATTCTTTAAAGATTTAGGAGCAACTGGACTTAGATTAGATGGAATGTTTAATGGATTCTATGAATCAATGGTTACATTTAATAAATTTGATTTAGATATTGAAATAAATGGCTCCTTTGATAGTGGATATGTTAATAATATTATGGATATAGGTTGTAAGAGGGGGAAGCTTGTGACTTGTCACAACTTCTACCCTGAAAAAGATACAGGTTTAGGATTAGAGTATTTTAAGGCTTGTCATATGAGGCATAAGTCATTAGGATTACATACAGCTGCTTTTGTTGATGCAACTAAAGGAGGAAGACTAGGACCATGGTTATCTAATGATGGCTTGTGTACATTAGAAAAGCATAGAGGAATAGATATAACGGTTCAAGCGCAAGAATTATTTGCTTTAGGAATAGATGATGTAATAATAGGTAATGCTTTTGCAACAAATGAAGAGTTAGAGTCTCTTGCAAAGCTAGATGAAAATATTATATCTTTAAAAGTTACTATGGAAGAAGTTACAGAGGTTGAGAAGTCAATATTTAATAAGGTGCTTCAAAACAGATGGGATTATAGTGACTCTGTCATAAGACATACAATGGGAAGAAAAGAATTTAAGGACAAAGAAATAAAATCAACAACTAAAGAAGATAGAATTGTTCCTATAGGAACTGTCTTAATTAATAATAATGATTATCTTAATTATAAAGGAGAGGTACTCGTAGCCTGCAAGGATATTGCGTTAGATAATAGAAGAAATGTAATAGCAACTGTATGCAACTCTCACATAGAATTACTAAAATATATTAAATCAGGGAAAAAGTTTAAGTTGGAGGAGTAGTATGGACGAAAGAACTTTAAATAGTGCAATGAACATAATTATGTATGCAGGAGATGCTAGAAGCTCAATTATAACAGCATTGAAGGTAGCAAGAGAAGGAAGTAAGGAAAAAGGCTTAGAGTTACTTGAGGAAGCAAAGAAAAATTTACTTGAAGCTCATAAGATTCAAACTGAGTTACTTCAAGGAGAAATGCAAGGTAATCCATGTGAATTTAGTTTATTATTAGTACATTCTCAAGATCATTTAATGAATGCTATGCTTGCAAAGGATTTAGCAGAACAAATTATTTTAATGATAGAATAGGAGGGATATTATGACTTTAGGGTTTAAAGAAAACTTCTTATGGGGAGGGGCTCTATCAGCTAATCAAGTTGAAGGGGCTTACCTAGAAGGGGGAAAGGGCTTATCCACAGCAGATGTACTTCCAAAAGGAATGATGAGTTCACCAGTTATACCACCAGAGGGAGACTATCCATCTCATACAGCAATCGATTTTTATCATAGATATAAAGAGGATATAAAACTTTTCAAAGAATTAGGTTTTAAATGTTTACGATTATCTATTGCTTGGAGTAGAATATTTCCTAATGGAGATGAAGAAACTCCAAATGAAGAAGGATTAAAGTTTTATGATGATGTATTTGATGAATTAATCTCAAATGGTATAGAACCTGTAGTAACCTTATCTCACTATGAAATGCCATTAGGTCTATGTAGCAAATATGGTGGGTTTACAAATAGAAAGCTTATAGGATTTTTTGAAAGATATGTAAGAACTGTTTTTATAAGATACAAGGATAAGGTAAAGTATTGGATGACTTTTAACGAAATCAATAGTATAACTGTAATGAGATTTACATGTGGTGGTATCATTCCTAAAGAAGGTGAGAATCCAAGGCAATTAAGCTATGAGGGAGCACATAATCAATTAGTTGCAAGTGCTTTAGCAGTTAAAGCATGTCATGAAATAGTAGATGGTGGAAAGATAGGGTGTATGATTAATTATGGATGTGTATATCCTATGACTTGTAATCCACTTGATGCATTAGATGCTTTAGATAAAGATAGAAGAACGTTATTCTTTGCTGACGTGCAAATTAGAGGAAAATATCCAAATTATCAAAAGAGATTTTTTAGAGAAAATAATATCTCCATAGGAATATCAGAAGAGGATGAAAAGATACTAAGAGAAAATACTGTAGATTTCCTTGGTATGAGTTATTACATGAGTAGGGTTGCAAGTACTGATGCTGAACATCTTGAAAAAGCAGAAGGGAATATATTTAAAATGGTTAAAAACCCTTATCTTAAATCATCAGAATGGGGATGGCAAATAGATCCAGAAGGATTAAGATTCTCATTAAATACATTATATGATAGATATGAAGTTCCTATATTTATAGTTGAAAATGGACTTGGAGCAGTAGATGTTGTTGAGGAAGATGGCTCAATTAATGATGATTATAGAATTGACTATTTAAGAAAACATATAAGTGCTATGAAAGAGGCTGTAAATGATGGTGTTGACCTTATAGGATATACATCTTGGGGACCAATAGACTTAGTGAGTGCATCTACAGGTGAAATGAAGAAACGTTATGGATTTATCTATGTAGATAAGGATGATGAGGGAAATGGAACTTTAGAGAGAAGAAAAAAGAAGAGTTTTAACTGGTACAAAGAAGTAATTGAAAGTAATGGGGAAAAACTTTAAACTAATATTATATATAGAAAGAAGTAGAATTTACAATTTAAATTCTACTTCTTTCTATATATTTATGTAAAAAGTGATGCTAAATAAGAAGTTAAAAATGAAGTTATAATTTAGATTTGCTAATAAGGATAATTATGGTAAAATGTATACAAACATTGGAATTTATCGAGGCTGGTGAGAATATGGAGAAACAAGAGATGAACTCAAATAAAAAGTTTTGGAATAGATTTGCTAGTAAATATGATTTTATAATAAAAAAAGATGAGCAAGCTTATGAAGAGATGATTAAACTTATTAGAAGAGATGTAAATTCTAAAATGGAAATGTTGGAGCTTGCAACAGGTACAGGATTAATTGCTTTAAGAATAGCAGATAAAGTGAAGTATTTGGAGGCTACTGATTTTTCTGAAGAAATGATAAAAGAAGCAAAACGTAAAGAGAGGCCTAATAATCTTAATTTTTCAGTAGAGGATGCATGTGATTTACCTTATGGTTCTAAAACATTTGATTGTGTACTTATATCTAATGCACTTCACATAATGCCAAAGCCTGAGGAAGCACTTAGTAATATTAAAAGAGTATTAAAGGATGAGGGGATCTTAATAGCACCAACTTTTACACATAAGAGTAGTATAAAAGCTAAAGTGTTATGGAAACTTATGTCTATTGTAGGTTTTAAGGCTTATAGCAAATGGACAACTGATGAGTATATTAAGTTTATAAAAAGTAATGGCTTTAAAATAAAGAAAAGTAAAAAAATAAAAGGAACTTTTGAGTTAGCATATATTGTAGCAATTAAAGAATGTAGGTAAAATAGTATCTAGATTCTTTTTTCTTTAGGAGGAAAATATGAGAAACATAAAAATGTTATTACAATATGATGGAACAAGATATAAGGGATGGCAAAAGCAGAATCAAAAAGGCAATTCTGTTGTAACAATACAAGGAAAAATCGAAAATGTTTTAAGTAAAATGACAGGGGAGGAAATAGAAGTAATAGGTTGTGGCAGAACAGATTCTGGAGTTCATGCAGATAATTATGTGGCAAACTTCTTTACTGATTCAAAAATGACTTTAGTGGAAATGATGAGTTATCTTGAAGAATATTTACCAGAGGATATTGTGGTTAAAGAACTTAAGATAGCAAGTGATAGGTTTCACTCTAGGTTAAATGTAAAGGGAAAAACCTATGTGTATTCAATTCAAAACACAAAATATCAAGATGTATTTTCCAAGAGATTTGCTTATCATATAAAAGAAGAATTAGATATAGAAAGTATGAGAGAAGGTGCAAAGTATCTTATAGGCACTCATGATTTTAAGAGTTTTACTAATTTAAAAGTAAAGAATGGTAAAAAGTCCACTATAAGAACTATAAGGGATATAAAAATAACAAATTATAATGGATTTGTACAAATAGAAGTAAGTGGAAATGGATTTCTGTTAAATATGGTAAGAATAATTGTAGGAACATTAGTAGAGGTTGGAGTTCATAAAAGGAATCCAGAAGATATTAAAGAGATATTAGAGTCTAAGAATAGAGAAAATTCAGGTCTAAAGGTTCCAGGGAAAGGATTAATGCTTAAAAATTTAGAATATTAATTCAAAAGTGTTGACTTATATCAAATAAAAGAATAGTATTAAGTAGGAAAATTTGTTAGGTGAGGCTCCTATAAAGATAGATGCTGCTACCCAGAAAAATCGAGAGATTCCAATGGGTTAACAATAATTATCGCCAAGGTAATTTTTAACGTAGCTGACAAGAAAAGGTCAAAGCTTTATAGTGCTAAAGCTCTACAATTAAATTGTGTTATATTTAAGGCTTTTTAACGTAGGGTTAAAAGGTCTTTTTTTATTCTTTAGGAAATTATAGCATCAATTAAATTGTGGATAACTTCAACAATTTAGCTAGATATTATTTCATTTCTTCCTAAAGAATAAAAAATAAAATATATGCCCCTGCAAGATTTTCTTCAGGCAAGCTTCGGAAATGCAGATGGGCAAAAAAATAAGGTGGTGAATTAAATGGAATCTGATGCCAGTAGGAGTATAAAAGTTAAGACGGAAAACAAAATAAAGGATGAGGATGAAGTTTGTTCGCCGTATAGGGTGTTTTATCCTCTTATATAAGGAGGAGTTATAATGAAGAAAGAATTAAATGAAAAGGATTTATTAGAAAAATTACTAAATTATACTCAGGAGGAGCTAGAAGAGAAGATTGAGGATATTCATCCTGCTGATGTATTAGATTTACTTCATGACAACGAAGATGATTTCTTTAAGATATTAAAAAGATTACCAGATTGGTTTATTGCAGCTATTCTTGAGGAAGAAGATGATGAAGAAAAGTATGAAATTTTAAAGAAGTTTTCTGAAAATAAGCAAAAGAAGATTTTAGGTGAGATGTCCTCTGATGAGTTAACAGATCTTGTTGGAGTCTTAGATGAAGAAGAAATTAAAGATGTTTTAAAGAAAATAAATGAAGAAGATAGAAAAGATGTTTATAAGCTTCTTTCATATGAGCCAGATACAGCTGGTGGTATTATGGCAACGGAGTTTGTATCAATAAGGGAAAATAAAACTATTGAAAAAACCCTAAAGTATTTACAAAAGGAAGCTCCAGATGCTGAATCTGCATATTATCTTTATGTTATTAATAAGGAAAATGTCTTAAAAGGTGTAGTTTCTTTAAGAGATATAGTATGCAATGACTTTGATACAAAGATATCTGAAATAACAAATACCAATGTAATATCAGTGCCGTACTATATGGATCAGGAAGAAGTGGCTAGCAAGTTTGAAAAGTATGGATTTATGACAATGCCAGTTGTAGATGAGAATAATAAGATTTTAGGAATAGTAACTGTAGATGATATAGTTGAGGTTATGCAGGAGGAAACTACAGAAGATATCCATCGTCTTGGTGGTGTGGATGAAGAGGAAAAAGTAGATGGTTCCTTTAGAGATTCTGTAAAAAGTAGATTACCGTGGCTTATAGTAAACTTAATTACTGCAATTCTTGCAGCTTCTGTTGTAGGAGCTTTCGAAGGCACAATAAGTCAAGTTGTAACTCTTGCAACCTTTATGCCTATTGTAGCAGGAATGGGAGGAAACGCAGGAACACAATCATTAACAATAGTAGTTCGTGGTATTGCATTAGGAGAATTAGATAAAGATAATGGGATGAGAATTTTTATAAAAGAGTTATTAGTAGGCCTTGTAACAGGTATAGTTATTGGAGCCATTATAGCAGTTTTAGGTTTTATATGGGAAAGGAACTTTGTATTTGGTATTGTAATTGGTGTTGCAATGATATTAAATATGATGGTAGCAACAATGTCGGGGTTTATAGTTCCAGTAATACTAAAGAAGCTTAAGGTAGACCCTGCACTAGCATCAGCAGTGTTTGTAACAACAGTTACTGATGTTTTAGGCTTTTTCTTTTTCCTTGGACTTGCAACTATGTTTATTAGTTATTTAATCTAGTTTAGATAAATGGAGGTTTTTATGGAGTGGTATTGTGCAGTATGGAATAGTGATAAGGTAAGTAATGTAATGGGAGCCCAGTTTTTATATGAGCAGTTATGTCAAGGGGAAGATTCTCTAGTTGGAGACATTGGATTAATAGATGAGTTTTTTGAAGATTTAATATCTAATGGAGAAAAGTTAGATATAAACAAGGGTAAAGGCTTTATAATTATTGGATGTTTACTTGAAGATGCAGAAGAGATTGATAATCTAGTTAAGGGGTTAGCTAAACAACATGGATTATCTTATTATGAACCTCAAAATATGACTTATATTTTTTAAAAGTAAAGGACATGATATCTATAGGATATATTGTCCGTTTTCTTCTAATAATATATTTGTATCTAAGACAGTAAGTTTATTATTTATAGCAAATATTAAAAAAGTATCTCTAATAACCTTAGGGTAAAGTCGTCCTTCTTTAGCTATAGTAAGAGCTCTATCTGTTTCATCTAATGTAAGTTGTAGGGATAAGCAAAGCTTAATTATATTATTTCTACTAGGATTTTTACTTCCATTTAAAATTTGGTATCCATATGTACGATCAATATCTGCATTAGCAATTAAAGTACTTTTGCTTATATTTTTTTTATTACAAAGGTTAACTAAGTATTCAGAAATAGTTAGTTCCTTAACATCTAAATCCTTAGAAATATATGTTTTTAAATTTTTATAATTATCTATAGAATTAAGAGTATTTAATAATTCAGAAGTCTTTTTATCAATCATAGTTATTCCATCCTTAAATAAAAAATGAGATAATAATATTATATATTATATTATAGTTAAGTGAAAGTTTAGGTGGAACATGGAGATGAATTATAATGTTGGTTATAAATTATCATTGTATAAGGAACTAACGGTAATAAATGAATCGGATAAAAGTAAAATAGAGTTGGTTCAGAATATAGTAGATAATAAGATATATGTAAAAAAGACATTGTCAAATTATAAAAAAGGAGTTTTTAAAGAATTACAAAAGATTGATAACATAGGTATTCCGAAGGTTTATGAAGTTATTGAGGATGAGATGATACTTTATGTAATTGAAGAATTTATTAATGGTAAAACTCTAGAGGAAATCCAGGGGGAAGGAGTATTATCAGAGGATAGGGTTATAGAATATGGTATAAAGATTTGCGAAATATTAGATGTTTTACATAATTTAAGTAGTCCAATAATACATAGGGATATAAAGCCCTCTAATATTATTGTAGATAATAATGGTATAGTTAAATTAATAGACTTTGATGTGTCAAGAATACATAAAAGTGATGAAAATAGGGATACTCAGATATTAGGAACAGAAGGATATGCATCCCCAGAGCAATTTGGCTTTAATCAAACAGATAGTAGAAGTGATATTTATTCTATTGGGGTTTTAATGAATGTTTTAACAACAGGAAAACTACCAAGGGATAAAAAGAATGATGAAAAATTAGCTAAAGTAATTGAAAAATGTATTAAGATTTCTCCTAATGAAAGATATAAAACATGTCGTGAGCTTAAGGAAGATTTAGAGTTATGTAGTGGCAAACAAATAAAATATAGAAAGAGTAAAATGTTTATTAGAAACTTACCTGGATTTAGAAGAGGAAAGCCTTCTTATATTTTAGCTGCATCATTATGGTACATATTTTTAGTATTTGCTATTTTTATTGATATAGGTACAAAAAGTTTCTCTTATATTATTGGTGATATTAGTATGGTTATAGCATTATTCGGGTTGACTTTTCTTTATGGAAACTACAATAATATACAATCTATGTTACCTTTATTAAAGGGAAATAATAAAAGTATTAGAAAAGTAGGGGTTACTATTTATACTATATTAATTATAATCTTTGCTGGCATGATGTTAAACATATTTCAATAGGTGTATGCTGATAGCATACCAATGAAACTCTAAATATTTTTATAATGATACTAGTCCAAGAAAATGGACAAGTATCATTTTTTGTTTTAAAGGAGGAATAATAATGAAGAAGATTTTAATTGGGGTAGTAATAATACTTATTGTTTTAGTTGGAGGATGTACAGCATTAATGGGGGGGATGGCAAAATCAGCCTCTGACACAATAAATCAAATGGAAGATGACAAAAAATCTAAAGATGAATTATATAATGAGATGGCAAAGAAGGTTAATTGGGAGGTTAAAAAAGGGGAGTATTCAAGCGAAATAGTAGGGATATTTGAGAATACTTCAAATGAAACAATAGATTACATACAGTTTAATTATAAGTTATATGATGGTAATGGGGTTACTATTGAGAGTTCATTTACAAATGAAACTGATATAAAACCAGGAGAAAAAAGAGAAGTTAAGATTATGCTAATAAAGAAAGATTTTAGTAAATATGAGATAGATGTAGTATCAAGTGCTATATAGATAATATTGTAATCATGGACTAGCCATTCAATTAAAAGTAGGATAATTAGATGTTATTATTAGGGGATATAAATAATATATATTAAGTGATTAACTTTTTATATATTATGGGAGGAAGAAAGATGGTTTGTTCAAGTTGTGGTAATGAAATGGTAAAGGGAAATCTTTTTGGTGATAGATATGCACTAAAATGGCAAGCAGAAGATAAGAAGCTAGTGGCAGGTATATGGTCAAAAGGGGGCATAAAGTTAAAGACTAATTCAGCTTTTGGAAGACCTAGAAGTGAAGCTTATGTTTGCCAACAATGCAAAAAGCTAGTTATTGATCTTGAAACTCAAGCTGTATAGTAACATATATAAAATCAAGAATAATAGTTTTATAATTTCTTACTTTTAGTAGTGGGGGATATTTGTTTTGAGATGGAGCAAAATAAATATCCTCCACTTTTTTATTCTTCTATGTAAAACTTGTCTTTATTTACATTAAGGTATAAAATAGTTGATGTGTTTTAAAAAAGTATAAGAAATGGGGCAAAAAATGTTTACTAATTACAAAAATGATTTAATCAAAGAGTTTAAGAACTACAATGGAGGAAAGTTTAAAAAGGACCTAATGGCAGGGATAACTGTTACAGCAGTTGCACTTCCTTTAGCATTAGCCTTTGGTGTAAGTTGTGGAGCATCAGCTGGTGCAGGAATTATAACAGCAATAATCTCTGGTTTAGTAATTGGTGCTCTTTCTGGAGGTTCCTTTCAAATTTCAGGACCAACTGGAGCTATGAGTGCAATATTAATATTGCTTGGACAACAATATGGATTAGAAGGAATATGGGTAGCTAGTTTAATAGCTGGTCTTATTCTAATAGTTGCAGGTGTATTTAAGTTAGGAAAAGTGGTGTCTTATATTCCACTACCAGTAATTACAGGCTTTACATCTGGTATTGCATTAACTATTGCAATTGGACAACTAGATAATTTTTTAGGAGTAACTACAAAAACTTCTGATAGTGCAATTATAAAGGTGTTTAACTTTGTAAGAGGACCTATAAATCCTAATATGTATGCGTTATTAATTGGAATACTTGTAGTAGCTATAATGATTCTATGGCCTAAAAAGTGGAATGCAAAAGTTCCATCATCTTTAATTGGACTTATAGTTGCTTTAATAGTTAATATGTTATTTAATTTACCAGTTGATGTTATAGGAGATATCCCACAAAAATTGATTTTAGATGATAGATTAACTTTTGCAGGTATTAATTTAGAGTCTATTAAGGGATTAGTAGTTCCTGCTATTAGTATAGCTGCTTTAGCAATGATTGAAAGTTTACTTTGTGGTGAAGTTGGTAAGAAAATGAAGGGAGAATCCTTTGATCCTAATAGAGAACTTGTTGCTCAAGGGATTGGAAATATGATTATACCTTTCTTTGGAGGGGTACCTGCTACAGCTGCAATAGCAAGAACAAGTGTAGCTATAAAATCAGGTGCTCAAACTAGGTTGGTTAGTATTTTCCACTCTATATTTTTATTAATATCAATGTTTGTTTTAGCACCTATAATGTCAAAAATTCCTCTATCAGCATTAGCAGGAGTTTTGATGATTACTGCTTGGAGAATGAATGAGTGGGAAAATATTAAATATATGTTCACTAAAAGATTTAAGGGATCTATTATGAAATTCTTTATAACTATGATGGCAACAATAGTTTTTGACTTAACACAAGCTATATTAATAGGAGTGATTTTTGCAAGCCTATTATTTATGGTTAAAATATCAAATGCAGATATTTTTATTAGTGACGTTGATGAGGACAAATTAAATAGAAATATAAGTAAAAATAATACTTTAGGAAAAACAAAGGTAATTTATTTTACTGGGCCATTATTCTTTGGTACTGTGGACAAGTTGAGATCAGAAATTGAATCGTTAGAGGATGCTAAGGTTTTAATATTATCTATGAGAGGAGTACCTTTAATAGATATTACAGGGATTCAAGCACTGGAAGAAATAATGGAGGAACTTGTATCCAATGATTGTAGACTTCTTTTATGTGGATTACAGGAAGGAGTTAAGGATACGGTAGAAAAGTCAGGATTTAAAGATAAGATTGGAGAAGACAAAATATTTTGGAGCGCAGTGGAAGCAATTAACTATGTTGAAGATAATAGAGTTGCAATTTAATCTTATACATAAATATTTATATTAAAATGGACCCTGTTAAGTAGAAAATAAAAAATCTATTTAATAGGGTCATTTGTACAATAAATATATAAATATATAAATATATGTTTATATAAATATTCGTAGAATAAAGATTGTTACAACGCTTCGTTCTATTCTAAAATTATTTATTTAGCTTAACATGTATATATTTTGTTTTATCTACAATAACTTTTTTATTTTTTTCAAAATAATTTATTATAATTTCTGGCATTTCTATTTGAATTTCTTTTATGATTTTACAATACTTAAAGAATTCATATCCACCAGCACCACTAGCTCTGTAATTATTCATAACTAATGTGAATTTATCAGTATCACTTATCTCCTTTCCGTTAAATATAACTGAATCTACAGTATTTATTCCATTAGAATTTAAAGTAAATGTATATTCTATATTTGAAAAATAATCATAGTTATAATGTTCAACCTTTGGTTTTAAGAATGAGTCTGAAATTCTTACTTCTTCTCCGTCATAATAAAAATATTCAGCGCTTCTTGATAAGGATTTCTTTAATATTTCTCCAGTAACTTCATATACAACTAAAGTATTTGGATAAACATAAGTTGAAACAATATCACGGACAGTTACATCGGTATTAAACCCTTTTATGCTGTTAGCAAATGATGTGCAAGCTATATCAGCACCACTTGCATCTAATTGAATTTTATTTATAAAGTTAGCAAGATTTGATCCTGATAAAGCCATTTCTATGTGAGTAGAAGGATGAAGTGGAATATCTAAAAATCCTACAGGGCTATCTAACCATTTCTGAACTTCTTTTTCATAAGGTAATAATTCATTGAACATTTCTTTATTTGGATTTATTTCTGCAGTCTTTAATTCTGATTTAATTGAAATGATTTTTTCTTCATAATCTAAGCTTAATTCTATAAACTTAAATGCATTTTGTGGAGTTTGAACTATATAAGTTCCATTAACATATTGTCCGCCAATATCCATATGCTGATGTCCAGTTAATAGGATATCAAAGTTAAAGTCCTCACAAATTTTATAAGCTATATTCTCATTACTAGTGCTTAAAATTTTCTCTGTATCTAGATCCTTTTCAAAACCACCATGATAAACCCCAAGTAAAATATCAACTTGAGATCTTACTTCATCAAATACTTTTTTTACTGAAGTATAGGTATCATTTATATTAAAGTTTGTTAGGTTTTGTGGTTGTTCCCAAATGTTTATAAAGTCTGTTGTAAAACCTAATGTACCTATTTTCAATCCATTTCCTAGCGTTTTAATTGCATATGGAAGAATAGGGAGCTTACCTGTTTTATCTTCTACATTAGAACAAACACAAGTTGCATCTAGTGTATTTAGATATTTAGCAAGATAATCATATCCATAGTTAAAGTCATGATTACCTAATGTAATTAAATCATATTTACCTTGGTTTAAAACTTTCCCAATTGGATGAACTTGAAAATCTTTTTTTGATATAAAGGTTGTAAATGGAGAGCCCTGAATAGTATCTCCTCCATCAATTATCAAAGTGTTTTCGTCCTTTGTGAAAGAGTTAATTACATTTAGCATTCCTAGATGTTTATCATCATTATTAGTATAGTCTGTTGGATATACAAAGCCATGCATATCTGAAGTAAAATAAATCTTTAAAGTTTTCATATTAACACCTCAATTGAATTATATCAAAATTAATAAAATATAGCGTTTATTTGTAAAAAAAATGATAACATATAAAACAAAAAATATGTTAAGAATAGAAGGTGATAATAGAGTGGTAAATTATTAAAATAAATGCATTATAATTATCAAAGTGTTAAAAAGTGACGAAAAAAATTGAGAGGTGTTTAACAGGGTGATATTTGACTATTTAAAGCAATTTGTTATAATGACAAATGCCCATGTTTAAAAATGGTTAAAAATGAAAAAAGTCTATTTGGAGGAATAATATGAACATAATAAGAAATACTAGTATATCAAAAAAGTTAATTGCAGTTTTTTCCGTAATAATATTATTGATGTTTTCCTTAACGATATTTAATAGTTATAATATGAAAGTATCAAATGATGAATTAATAGCTTTATATAATGAAGATACAAAGGGAATATTATATATAGGTAAGGTTAGTGAAATAGCATTAGAAAATGACTTGATGACTAATCTTTTATGTACTGATGAAAGTAGTGGAAATAAGGAGAAAATAATAAATACTATTAAAGAAAATAGAGTTAAATGCAATGATTATATTGAAAAGTATAAAGAAACAATTTTGGGAGATGAGGAAGACACTCTATACACGAATATATTCTTAAATTCTTTTAGTGAGTATAATAAGATTGTTGATGAGATAATAGCGTTAACTATGAAAGGGGACAAAGAAGGTGCTAAAGCATTAATACCAGAGTTAGATAGACAAAAAGAAGGCTATACATGGGATTTAAATAATATTGTAAATATGAATGAAAGTTGGGCAGTTCAGTCTGTAGAAGAGAGTAAAGCAAGGTATAAAAGAAGTGTTTTTATATCTAACATATATTTAATTTTAGCAATTATTTTTTCTGTAGTATGCTCTTTTTTAATTATCAAGGAAATAAGAGGATATTTAAAGAAGATTGGACTATTATCAAATAGAATATCAGAATATAATTTATCAGAAGAAATAAATATAGAAAAAAATAATGAGTTTGGTATTATAGCTAATTCTTTAAATAAAGCTCAAGATAATATAAGAGAATTATTAAAAGTTTTAATTGAAAGCACAGAGGATATGAGTGCAGGTAGCGAGGAATTATATGCTACTGTTGAAGAAATGACATCGCAGCTTGAGGAAATAAGTGCTTCTGCAAACAATATTAGTTCTACGGTTCAAGAAACTAGTGCAACTGCAGAAGAGTTATATGCTTCAATATCAGAAGTATCTTCAAGGACTATAGTATTAGAAGAAAAGGCTAATGAGGGAAGAGGAAATGCAGAAAAAATAAGTAAGAAGGCCAATGATACTAAAGTAAGTACAAAGACATTATTAGATAATAATGAGAAAGTATTTTCAAGCGTTAAGGAAGAAATTATTGAAGCCATGAATAAGGCAAAAGTTGTCGATGAAATAATGATAATGGCTGATACTATAAATGAAATAGCAGAACAAACAAATCTGTTAGCCTTGAATGCAGCTATAGAAGCAGCTAGAGCAGGAGAACAAGGAAAAGGTTTTGCTGTTGTAGCTGATGAGGTAAGAACTTTAGCAGAGCAATCAAGGGAGGCTGTTAAAGATGTACAAGCTACAATAAAAGATGTACGTGAAGCATTTAATAAAATTGCTAGTAGTAGTAATAAGCTACTTGCTTTTATAAATGAAGATGTTTCTAAAGAAGGATATAAATTGTTAGAATTAGGAAAGGATTATGAAGAGGATGGAGTATTCATGAACAAAATGAGTAGTGATATTGCATCTATGAGTACAGAAATAAATGAAACAACTAAAGATATAAATTCTGCTGTAGAGGAAGTAGCAGGAATGGCACAAAAATCTGCTGAAAATGTATCATCTATAAAGGATTATATTTTAGAAGCAACTGAGGCTATGGAGCAAGTTGCAGTAACAGCTCAGACACAGGCTGAGTCAGCACAAAAATTAACTGAATTAGTGGCTAAGTTTAATATGTAAGAATTATTTTTATATTGTGTTCAAAAAAGGAAGTTGAAATGTCAATTTCCTTTTTTGTTTTAGGAAAATATAATAAAAAAGCAAACTAAGTGATAAAAAGTTTATAAATAAATAGACAAAAGTGTAAATATAACTATAATTATAATTGAAGAAATAAATTTGAAAGGAAGAATTGCTATGGAGAAGGGGAAAGAAGAATTATTTTGGGAGGCATCAGTTGAAGATGTTAAAAAAGGATATATTGAAGAAAAAAACTGTTATATGTGCCTTGTTTGTGAAGATGAGTTTGAAAAGGGAAGAATATATAATGTAAAGGAAAATCTATATGATGCAAAAAGGGCAACAGAAATTCATATAGTAGATAAACATGGCTCTATGTTGCAATACTTGCTAAATATGAACAATAATTTTATTGGGATTTCTGAGGTACAAAGAGATTTAATAATATTAATGGCTAATGGTTTATCTGATAAAGAAATTGCTATAAAGATGGGGGTAGCTCAGTCTACTATAAGAAATCATAGATATAAGTTAAGAGAAAAGGAAAAACAAGCTAGATTATTTCTTGCTATGATGGAGTTATTATCTAGTAATACTAATAAAAAGATTACAAAGTTAGAGAATGAACAGCTTTGTGATGCCCATAAAACTGCAACAACTATAGATGATAGATATAATATAACAGAGAAGGAAAGAGAAACAGTTATAAAGAATTATATGGACGAAACAGGTGGTATAAAAACTTATCCATCTAAGGAGAAGAAGAAGATTATAATTCTTGGGGAAGTTACTAAGAATTTTGTTAAGGGCAGAAAGTATACAGAAAAGGATATTAACAAAGTATTAAAGAGAGTATACGAGGATTATGTAACAATTAGAAGAGCATTAATAGAATATGGATTTATTGAACGTTCAAATGATTGTAGTGTTTACTGGGTGAAGGAGTAGGGAAATTATGCTTATAGATGATTTAGAGCTGGAATTAAATGATTATGTCATTAGAGAGATTAGGAAAGATCATTATCTGGAGCTGTTTCAATTATATAAATCTAATCCATACTATTTTTCTAAAATACAAGATCATGAAATAAGATATGAAGAGTGTATAAATGATTTGATAGAAATTCCACCCAATACTAGAAGAAATCAAAAACAATACATTGGATTTTTTCATGATGGAAAACTTTTGGCAGTGATGGATTTAATTGAAGGATATCCAAAAAGAGAGGTAGTTTTTATTGGTTTATTTATGATTCATGGAGAATATCATCGTTTAGGAATAGGTAAAAATATTGTGAATTCTTTAATTAGGTGTTCTAGGAAAAAAGGATTAAAAAGAATAAAATTAGCTTGTATAAAAGAAAATACTATAAGTCAAATATTTTGGAAGAGCCTTCAATTTATAGAGGTTGATAGATGTATTAATAAAAAAACAGATGAAAAGTATTGGAACCTGATAGTTATGGAAAAGGAATTGTAACAAACTCAAGCGTAATGTTTGAGTTTGTTTACATAGATAATTCAAATTTAATAGTGAATACTTGTTTTTATAATGTAGAAAATAAAAGAAAAAACAATATGGAGGAAGTAGAATGAAAAAGTGTTTATATTGCAATAAGAAATTGAAGGGAGATTACTTTTCGAACAAAATAGGAAATTTTTGCTCCGAGAATCATTTTGATGATTATCTAAAAAGTTTATCAAAAGAGGAATATGTAGCACTTCAACATTCATTTTGTGTATGTAGTGATGACTAACAGGTTCATAAATATGAACCTGTTTTTTTGTACATAATATATGTGAATATTAAACAAAAGAAAAGGTGATTTTATGAAGAGGAAAAAGAAGTTTTTATTTCCAACAGCATATACAGTTATATTGGTTGTAATGCTAATTGTTCTTTTATTAACATACTTAATACCTTCAGGAAAGTACAGTACTTTAAGTTATATTATGGAGGGTGGAAAATTTGTAGTTGAGAATCCTTTTGGGGAGCAGATAGAGTTAGAAGGTACACAAGAGACCTTAGATGAACTTGGTATAAAGATTAATATAGGAATGTTCAAGTATGGATCAATAACAAAGCCAGTAGCTATTCCAGGAAGCTATAAAGGACTAGAAAAGGAAAATAAATCTATAACTAATGGAATAGTATCATTTTTTAAAGCTCCAGTTGAAGGGTTATATGACTCTATAGATATTATTACATTTGTCTTAGTTATAGGAGGCATTGTAGGGGTAGTAAATAAGTCTGGAGCATTTACAGCAGGTATTAATAGTCTTTCAAAAATACTAGAGGGAAAAGAAAAGTGGCTAATTGTTCTTATTACAATTCTAATAGGTATTGGTGGTACCACATTTGGATTGGCAGAGGAGATAATAGCTTTTTATCCAATAGTTATACCAGTTTTTTTGGCAGCAGGATATGATGCACTAGTAGCTATTGCAGCTGTATATTTAGGGTCTGCTATGGGCTCTATGGCTTCTACAGTAAATCCTTTTGCAACAGTAATAGCATCAAATACAGCAGGAATAAATTTTACAGATGGAATCTTTGTAAGGATTGCTTTACTTGTTTTAGGATTATTAACATGTACTATATATGTAATTAGATATTCAGAAAAGGTAAAGAAGGATCCAAGTAAATCACTAATACATAGCCAGAAGGAAGAAATAGATAAACAATATTTCATTAGTAGTAAAGAAGAGGCTCCTAAATTTACTTTAGGTAGAAAAGCTATGCTTATAATATTTGTACTGTCCTTTGGAATTATGATTTATGGTGTAAAAGAACTAGGATGGTGGTTTGAGGAAATGACTGCCTTATTTTTAGGTGTAACTTTTATTATGTATTTATTTGCTGGATTAAAGGAAAAAGAGTTTGTAAATGAATTTGTAATAGGAGCTTCAGATTTATTAGGAGTAGCATTAATTATTGGATTAGCACGTGGAGTAACTATAATTATGGAAAAAGGGATGATTAGTGATACCATTTTATTTTATTTAAGTAAGGGAATTTCAGGTATGAGTGGGGTAGTATTTTCAACTGTAATTTTCTTTATTTATATCATTTTAGGATTTTTTATAGCTTCTTCATCAGGACTTGCAGTATTATCTATACCAATAATGGCACCTCTTGCAGACATTGTGGGAGTGAACAGGGATATAATTGTTTCAGCCTATGAATTTGGGCAAGGGTTAATGGGATTTATAACTCCTACAGGATTAATATTAGCTTCGCTAGCTATGGTTAATATAACCTATGATAAATGGTTGAAATTTATACTACCATTAATGATAATGATTGGGGTATTAGCTATAGTTGTGTTGGGATTTGGAGTTATTGTAGGATAATTTGTCAAAATTTCGTGTATAATTATTTCCATTACAACATTTTTTGATATATAATATATTTGGGATTTTAATAAAAAGGAGAGAAATCAATGAGTGAATTGAATCATGATCTTGGCATAATAGCCCTTAGAAGTTGTGTGGAACTAGGAGATGCTGTAAATAAGTTTATACAAGAAGCGAGAGATAACAAAGATTCTTATATTATACCTTTAAATGAAGTGAGATTTGCTAATGGTGAAGGTAAAGTTAAGATATCTGAAACTGTAAGAGGTAAAGATATTTATATTTTATGTGATATTGGGAATTATAGTTGTACATATAAAATGTTCGGTTTTGAACATCATATGGGACCAGATGAACATTTCCAAGATATCAAGAGAACTGTTGCTGCAATAAGAGGTAAGGCTGCAAGAATAACAGTGATCATGCCATTACTTTATGAATCAAGACAACATAGAAGAAAGGGAAGAGAATCTTTAGATTGTGCTTTAGCACTTCAAGAACTTGAAAGATTAGGGGTAGATGAAATAATTACATTTGACGTTCATGACCCTAATATTCAAAATGCAGTACCTTTATTATCATTTGAAAACTTCTATCCTACATATGATATAGTTAAAACACTTGTATCACAGGAAAAAGATTTAGAATTAGATAAAGAAAAGTTATTAGTTATAAGTCCTGATACAGGAGCTATGGATAGAGCAATTTATTATTCAAGTGTATTAGGTGTAGATGTAGGTTTATTCTATAAGAGAAGAGACCATTCAACTGTTATAAATGGAAAGAATCCAATAGTTCAACATGAATATATGGGAAGAGATGTTGCAGGAAAAGACGTATTAATAGTTGATGATATGATAGCTTCAGGAGAATCTGTTCTTGATATAGCTAGAGAGTTAAAGAAGAGAAATGCTAGAAATGTATATGTAGCTGCTACATTTGCTTTCTTTACAGAAGGTTTAGAGAAGTTCAATAAGTATTATGAAGATGGTACTATATCAAAGATTTATTCAACTAACTTAACATATATACCAGAACAATTACTAGAAGCTAAATGGTTTGAAAGAGTAGATATGTCAGAATTCTTAGCTAGAATAGTTAATAGATTACACAGTGGTAAGTCTATAGCTAAATATATGGATGCTACACAAGTGATTCATAATTTACTTAGAGAATAATAGTAATTAAGAAACATAAAAAACTGCCTTAGGGCAGTTTTTTATGTTTCTTATAAATCTTTATAAGAAATCAATTCTATATTATCATTATTTTTTATGTATTCTTTTATTTCATTGCTTGTAAGGATTTCCAGTTCAAAAGCTCTTTTTATATTATAGCTACTATTTCTAAGGATAGTTGAATCAATATAAGCTGGATGGCTCATTAACTCTATATAGTCCTTATCTAGATTATTTTCAAGAATTGAAATTAGATTTTCTAAAGATACACCTTCATTATAAAAGTCACAGTTAAAGTTTCTAGAGTGTTTAATATTGTTTTTATCAAGTATATCTTCCCAAACTTTATCCATTCCTCTTACAGGAATATTTAGTTCTTTAGCTATTTCCATAGCAACTTGGTATTGTTCATTAGTTACAGCGTAATGAAAATCTATATGAGCTGGAGTAAATCCTGTTGATAAGAATTTATCTACTTGAGCTCTATATTCCTTTCTTATTTCTTTAATATTAGCAGTTTCAATTTTAGTCATATCTCTATCAAATATACCATTATTGTTTACTATTGCCTTAAGTCCTGTAGAAATTGGACTACCAACAGTCATAACTAAATGAATTCCTACCTTTAATTCGCTGTTGTTTTTCATTAATTCAATAGCATGATTAAATCCAGGCATGTTTACCATTAATGAAGTAGATGTCATAATCCCATTTTTAAAACATTCTAAAATACCTAAATTTTGCCCAATACTATAACCAAAGTCATCCCCGTTTACAATAAGTTTCATATATAAGTCCCCCTCGATGATGTTTGTATAAGTAGAGTATCATAAGATTATACACTTTGTAAACATATACATGATTATTGAAGGTGGGATAATTTATATTTATCCCACAAAAATCTTGAGAGTATTAGATGTTGGAGAAACTAATTGGAAAATATTAAAATATTTTATTATTAATGAAGTTAAATTTAAATCTAAATCTATAATACATATTATTCTATACCAAATAATATGTTACATAATATTATTTTAATTTTATAAATGCTTTTTTAGTTAATGGAAATTATATTATTAAAGAGCATAGACAATAGGAGGATAACATATGAGAGAATTTTTAAAAGACTATATTGAGGCTATAAAAGAGTTACCAATTAAAAACAAATATTCGAAAGAAGAGTTATTAATAAATGATTTCTTAATTCAAAAAGAAGGAAAGGTTGAAATATACTATGCTCCTCATAATGAATACATAAACCCAAAGGCTAAGGTATTTATTGTAGGCATAACACCAGGATTTCAACAGATGAATGCAGCAATTGTAGAAGCAAGAAAAGGAATAGAAAAGGGATTATCTATTGATGAAATAAGTTATAATTGCAAGGTTGCAGCTAGATTTAGTGGTAGTCTAAGAAATAATATAATAAGTATGTTAGATGGAATATATTTAAATGATGCATTAGGAATAAATAGTTGCAGTGAACTTTTTAAGAATAAAGACTATCTTCTACATACAATTTCACTTATACCTTATTCAGTTTTTATAGATGGTAAGAATTATACAGGGCATACCCCAAAGATTCTAAAAACTTCAATTCTGATGAACTATATAGATAGTATTTTTCTAGATGAACTTTCTAATTTAGAAAATGTTTTAATTATTCCACTAGGAAAAGCTGTAGAAGAAGTGTTAGATAAATTTATAAAAGAAGGAAGAATAGATGAAGACTATGTTTTAAAAGGATTTCCTCATCCTTCCGGTGCAAATGGAAATAGAAAAAAGCAATATGAAGATAACAAAGAAAAGATGATAAAACATATTAAAGAAATATTTTAATATATCCCCACATATTATATCATGTGTAACTTAGCACATGGAGGTGAGGCGTATGATTATAATAATTACTATATTAACAATAATTATATTTATTTTAACGGCTTTTGATAGTGTGGATAGAACAAAAGAATATTTTAAGTATGGAATTAAGAGAATTAATATTACTTATAAAAGTCTATGGACAGAGGGGGATTTTCTTGTAAGGATAACTCAAGGTGGAATGATAATTATTACAGAGATATTTAATTTACTTTCTATATATACTATTGTGTTAAAGTATATTAAAGTACATTTTTCTATTGAAGTAGACATGATTTTGAAAACTATTGTTATTATAGTAGGGGTTATAATCGTGCACTATTTAATGGGATATATACTTTTATTGAGTTCTAATCTTCATAGGTATATGAGTATGGGAATTGATAAGAGTATAAAGGGAGATTTCTTACTTACCTATTTTATAACATCTTCTTATGTGATGATACTTATAGTTTTTCCAAATGAATTAAATAAATATACTTTATCTGGTGTATTGGGAATTATAATAAGCTACTTTTTAAATATGAAGTTGTTACTAAAAATAATGAGAAATCCAAGGTATATAAAGTTTGACAGTAAGGATAGAGGGGGATTTTTTCAAGTATTTATTGCAGCTATGTCTATAGTTACTATGATAGTTATAAACTTATTTTTAGGGGTTTCTTTAACTAATATAATAGATAAAGGAGCTTTTTCTTCAAATCCTAATAATTTTGATTTGTTTTATTATACTATAGTAACCTTCACAACAATAGGTTTTGGCGATATAAGCCCTGTATCTAACTTGGCTAAGTTTATGGCTATAGTAATCTCTATTACGAGTATTATTTGTTTAACTATTTTCTTAGGAAGTATTTTTTCATTAAGAGAAAGAAAAGAGTAATAAGAGTGGAAAAAATTAAGTTTTTTTCTAGTGAAAATAATTTTGAAAAGATAATCATTTTCCTTTATTATATAAGTATAAGATTTTTTTAGAAGAGGACAGAATATATGAAATTACTTAATATACAAAATAAATTTATAGAGGGAAAACCTTGCAAAAATAATATAGTTAAAGGAAGAAGTAATACAGGAAAAACTGAAGCGTTTTTACATAGAATATTAAATTTAGTTAATAATTTTGCCTTTGAAAAAGAGGATAAAATTTTATTTGTTCAAAAGGAAAAAGGGCTATTAGATAAAATAGAAAGTAGATTTAATAAAGTTAAATTTAATAATAATTATAAATATATATCACTATTATCATCGGATGTGGAGCCTGAGTTTATTACATTAAATGAGCTTATATTAAAGTACTCTGATGGTTCTGTTTTAGCAAAGCAAAATGAGAGATTAGAAATCCTTAAAGATGGAATAAAAATAGGATGCTTTAAAAGATGCAATAAGTTAAATAGTGATAATTTATATTTAATTTTAAATGAAATAAAGTATATGAAGAATAATAATATAAAGAAGGCTGAAGAGTTTATGACTTTAATGGGAGGTCCATTAAAGCTAAGAAAGAATTCTCCATCAAGGGCAGAAATGTTCATTTTATATAGCTACTATAATAGAATTCTTAAAGAAAAGGGATTAGTGGATGAAGAGGATAGAATAAGACTAGCTATTGAAAATATAAGGAAAGAAGATAGTGGATATGTTCATCTTTTTGTAGATAATGTAGAGGGGCTATCTAAATTAGAGTTAGAGTTTTTATTAGCTTTATATAAGGACAAGTCTTATGGGACAATTACATTAGGAATTGATGTAGATAAGGGAGAGAATATTTATTCTGAACTTGTAAAAAAGGGAAGAGTTTATGCTAAGAAGGTATTTGGTAATAATAAAAAAATATATAATTTTAAGGTAGATGTAGTAGAAAAGAACAATAGACAAGCAGTTAATGAAGAGTTTAATATAAAAGAAAAATATAAGTTCTTTGATTTAAAACATAGAAGAAACTTCCATTTTTCTATTGAAAATACAGGTTTTGAGGAAAAGATATTAGGAGAACTAGATGAAAAGTACTCTGATGATGAATTAGAACAAATTCCTGTTTTTAATAATATAGCAGCAGGAGAACCAATTCTTATATCTCCAGAGCAACAAGATACTTTTAATTTACCTAAGTATTGGGTTAAGGGTGGAAACAAGAAGTTTATATTAAAGGTAAAGGGAAACTCTATGATAAAGGCCAACATAAATGATGGTGATCTTGTTGTAATTGAGCAAACGCAAGCTCCTATGAATGGAGATATAGTAGCAGTAAATATAGAGGGAAGTGCAACATTAAAAACATTAAGTTTAACTAAGACTACAATAACTTTATTGCCAGAAAATGATGAGTATGAGCCTATCGTTGTTACACCAGATGAAGAATTTTATATTTTAGGAAAAGCAATTGGTGTAATAAGAAAATAATAATGGGGTTGATATATTATCTTTATTAAAGATAACTAAAAGCGAAATCCCTAGATTAGTTTCTAGGGATTTCTTTTAATATTTCTTCGCAAAGTTTATGTGTAATTATTGAGTCTTCCAGCATATCATAATTCAGACTATTAGTTTTAACATCATTAATAAATGATGAAATAATTGAATTAAAACCTCTCTTATGAAGAGTGTTTTCCCAGTCGCTGAACTCTTTTAGTGAAGTGCAGTTGTTTTCAATAAGAGTTGTATGAGTTAAATTTCGAACAATGGCTTTTTTACCAGGAGACATATATTCAACTATCTCCTCAGTTGTTCCATTTATTCTATTCATTATACCAATAGCTGTAGTTTTAGAATTAGATAGTTTTAAAGTAATGCTTTGTAATAAATTATCCTCAATTCTTGTATCTACAGTGAAATTATCATAAGCATCATTCATTAAAAATCTTAGAGTATCAACAACGTGGATAAAATCATCATATACAAAGACTCTTGGTTCTCCAGGTAAATTTATTCTGTTTTTTTGAATTAGTACTATATTTGCTTCTCCTAAGCTTTTTAGGGAACTTATCATGGGAGCAAAACGTCTATTGAAACCTACCCTAAGGATTAAATTATTTTTCATAGCTAGGTCTTTTAATTCTAAGGCTTCATCTAAGTTATAACTTATAGGTTTATCTACATAAACATGAATTCCATTAGATAAAAGTTTTTTGCAAATATCATAGTGTGAATCTGTAGAGCTATGAATAAAAGCACAGTCTATTCCTTCATTAATTAAATTATCTACACTAGAAACTGCTTTATTTATTTTATATTTTAATTTAGTTTCTTCTAATGTAGATATATTTCTTGTACACAATACAATTTCCAAATCTTTCACCAATGTTATAAGGGGAAGATAAGCTTTTTTACATATGTCACCTATTCCAATAATTCCAACTTTCATAAATCCTCCTAAGTTTAAATAATTAATTAAATTTTATCAGATATACATAACTAAAGAAATATTAATATAAAATTAAGAAAACAAATTAAGGAGTAGTGATATAATTATTAAGGGTAAAGGTTTTAATTATTATGTCTTCTGAGGGGGCGAATAGTATATGGTCAAGGATATAGCAAAAAGATTTATAAAAGATAGAAAAGCTATATTTTTAGTAATATCATATTTACTTACTATAATAGGTTATGAGCTTGTAAATGGATTAAATATACAAAGTGTATCATTAGCAACGACGTTGGATAGTAAAATACCTCTTATTAAGTATTTTGTAATTCCATACTATATGTGGTATGCACTTGTTTTATTCTCATTCATATATATTTATACAAAAAATAATGAGGAATTTTATAAGTTTGCTAAGTGTATAGTGTTGACTATGTTGTCAGCTTTAATAATATTTATATTTTTTCAAACTAGTGTAAGTCGTCCAATTATTGTTGGGGATGATATGTTTTCAAATATGATAAGAAATATATATGCAAATGATAGACCGGTGAATTGTTGTCCAAGCCTTCATGTAGCCTTGGCATTAATTTGCAGTATATGGGTTTGTAGAGTTTCAGAAAATAGGATTTTAAAATCAACAGTAATTGTTGTAGGCTATTTAATTATTTTATCTACACTATTTATTAAACAACATGTAATTATGGATGTTATAGTTGCATTTATTCAAGTGTTTGTTCTAAGAAATATAGTAGATAGAAATCCACATGTTGAATATGAGGAAACTGTAGAAATAAGATAAATAAAAAGATGAGGTAACTTCCTCATCTTTTTTATGCATAGGATATTAAATTTATGATTTTTTTAATAGTTAATACCAGCTGGCTTAACATTATTTTTGTCGTTTTGTCCACATGGTGTAACACCATATGTCATGTTACAATTTACACATTTATCTACTAAGGTTTTCATTGTAAATGTACTACCACATGAGCAGTCTATTTTATAAAGATATCTTAAAGGGAAATTTTCTTTACCCTTACTTCTTACTAAATCAACGATGGCTTTTCCATCATCACCATTATTAGCTTTTGTTAAACATCCACAACCCATTTCAAATTCCTCCTTTGTTTTATATAATGATATTATAAAGGAAAAACTTGAAATTGTCTTTATTAAAAAAGAATAATTATTTGTAGGAGTGATATATTGAATATAGATTTACTTGAGAAGAATGAATTTTTTATTGGACTAAAATCAGAAGAAATAGGGAAAATATTAGAATCTGTTAAATATTCCTTTGAAGAATATAAAAGAGGCAGTGTAATTGCAAATGAGGAAGAAGAGTGTAGTTGCATAGGATTAATTTTAGATGGAGTTATAGAAATACAAAGAATTTATCCAAGTGGTAACAGTATAATTGTAAAGAGATTAAGGTGTGGTGATGTCTTTGGAGAAGCTTTAGTTTTTTCAAAAGAGAGTACATATCCAGCTACGATTATGTCCACAACAGATAGTAAAATTTTATTTGTTAATAAGAATGAAATATTAAGGTTATGTGTAAGAGAAGAAAGAATACTAGAGAACTTTGTATCATTACTAAGTGATAAAGTTTTTATGTTAAATAATAAAGTAAAAAGTTTAGCATTTAAAAGTGTAAGAGAAAAAGTGATAAATTTTATATTGGAATTACAAAAAAATCAGCAAAGTGAGCTTATTAAATTAAAGAGCAGTAAAGAGGATATAGCATCATATTTAGGAATTCCAAGACCATCACTTTCAAGAGAATTAATAAAATTAAGAGAAGATAAATTAATAGAATTTGATAGAGCATCAATAAATATATTGAATTTAGAGGCATTAGAAGAGGAGCTTTTTAAATAAAAAAATGAGTTTGTAACGTTTGTTACAGACTCATTTTTTATTTAAATGTATTATTAACTCAGATAATAAATACATAAGTAAAGGAGATAAGAATATGAATCAAAATATGTTCTGTATGCAATGTCAAGAAACTGCTCAAAATAAAGGATGTACAAAAGTTGGTGTATGTGGTAAAAGTGCTGATTTAGCCAATATGCAAGATTTATTAATATATGTAACAAAAGGTTTGTCAGAAGTTACAACAAGATTACGTAAAGAAGGGAAAGAAGTATCTAAGGATATAAATCATTATGTAACTTTAAATTTATTTACAACAATTACAAATGCAAATTTTGATGATGAAGTATTTTATGAAAGAGTAAAAGAAACACTTTTAAAGAAAAATGAATTGTTAGAAAAGCTTTCAAATAAAGAAGGATTATCTGAAGCAGCAACTTGGGATTTAAAAGAAAATGAAAATAATGGCTTTTTAAATACACTTAAAAATATAGTTTTAGTGAACAATGATGGTAAAGAAGTAAATGCAATGTTAAAGGAAAAAGCAGAATCTGAAGAAGTTGGTGTGTTAGCAACTAAGGATGAAGATATTCGTTCGTTAAGAGAATTAATAACTTACGGATTAAAAGGATTATCTGCTTATTCTAAGCATGCAAATGCATTAGGATATGATAATGAAGAAATAGATGCATTTATGCAAGAAACATTATCAAAATTATTAGATGATTCCTTAACAGTAGATGAATTAGTAGCATTAACATTAGAAACAGGTAAAGTGGGAGTAGATGGAATGGCATTACTTGATAAGGCCAACACATCTACCTATGGTAATCCTGAAATTACAAAAGTAAATATAGGTGTTGGTAAAAATCCTGGTATATTAGTATCCGGTCACGATTTAGCAGATATTGAACAGTTATTAATTCAAACAGAAGGCACAGGAGTAGATGTATATACTCACTCCGAAATGTTACCAGCACATTATTATCCACAATTAAAGAAATACTCTCATTTAGTAGGTAACTATGGTAATGCTTGGTGGAAACAAAAAGAAGAGTTTGAATCATTTAACGGACCAATCTTAATGACAACAAACTGTATTGTTCCTCCAAAGGAATCTTATAAAGATAGAATGTTTACAACAGGTGCAGCAGGTTTTGCAGGATGTAAGCACATCGAAGGTGAATCTGGATCTAAGAAAGATTTCTCTGAAATAATAGAATTAGCAAAAACATGTGCAGCTCCAACTGAAATTGAAACAGGTGAAATCATAGGTGGATTTGCTCATGAACAAGTATTTGCACTTGCTGATACTGTAGTAGAAGCAGTAAAATCAGGAGCAATCAAGAAATTTGTAGTTATGGCTGGTTGTGACGGTAGAGCTTCTAAGAGAAACTACTATACTGATTTTGCAAAAGCACTTCCAATGGACACAGTTATTTTAACTGCAGGTTGTGCAAAATATAAATATAATAAATTAAACTTAGGAGATATTGGTGGTATTCCAAGAGTATTAGATGCTGGTCAATGTAATGACTCTTATTCATTAGCATTAATTGCTCTTAAGTTGAAAGAAGTATTTGAACTAGCTGATATCAATGAACTACCAATTGTTTACAACATAGCTTGGTATGAGCAAAAAGCTGTAATTGTATTACTATCATTATTATATCTTGGAGTAAAAGAAATTCACTTAGGGCCAACATTACCTGCATTCCTTTCTCCAAATGTAGCAAATGTGTTAGTTGAGAATTTTGGAATTGGTGGAATTTCAACAGTAGAGGAAGATATGAATATGTTCTTCCCTGAAAGTGTAGAAATTGCTGAAATTACAAAAGATACAATAATTGCTGATATATTGAAAATAAATCCAAATGCAGAAAGTATATTAATGTCTGCAGGAATGCATTGTCTTGGATGTCCAGCTTCTCAAGGAGAAACATTACAAGAGGCTTGTATGGTTCATGGATTAGATATAGAAGAGTTATTAAAAAAGTTAAAATAATATAGTTTCATTAAAGAGTTGTTACAAAAACTAGTATTAGTTTTGTAGTAACTCTTTATTTTATTGTAGAATAATAAGAGTTTTTAATTAATATAATTTGAATAGTTATATATGATGAACAGAATGCAAAGTAAAGGGGGATGAATATAAGAGTTAATTATTATAATCCATACTTAGATGAAAATACTGAGGGGTACTTAGTAGAATATAGAGGAGCATTTAAAGAACAAATAGATAAAGTGGATTATGCATATGGTAATACAATTACGGATACTTTAGCTGTAGTTTCTGTAAATGAGGAAAATATAGAAAGATTAAAGGTAGATGTACCAGCTATTATTTATATAGAAGTAAGAAGTGCCTATGTATTGCAGGATATTTCACCAGAATCAATTGATGAAATAAGTTCAATTAAAGTGAATCCTTATTTAAATTTAGATGGAACTGGAGTTTTAGTTGGAATTATAGACTCAGGTATTGATTATTTAAATCCAGAATTTATTAGGGAGGATGGTACCTCTAGAATAGAAGTTATATGGGATCAGACAATTCAAGTTGAAAATTCAAATTATTATGTGGGAAGAGAATTTTCCAATAATGATATAAATCAAGCTATTCAAAAAAGTAAAAGTGGAGAAAACCCATATGATATAGTTCCAAGTAGAGATGAAAATGGACATGGAACTAAGATGGCCGGAATAATTGGCGCAAGGGGATATAAGAGCGAGATAAGGGGGATTGCTAATAATTGCAATTATGCAGTAGTAAAATTAGTACCCTCTCCTAATTTCCAAAAACGATTAAGAGAGAATGGAGTCCCTGTAGTTCCAGTTTACAATTCCGGTGAGGTATTGGCTGGAATTGAGTTCTTAAATACATACGCTCAAAAAATAAAGAAACCAATAATAATTTTTATAGGAGTTGGGACTACTATAGGAGCCCATAATGCTAATAATATTATATCTAGGTACTTAACAAATATATCAGATAGAAGAGGTATAGTAATTGTAGCAGGAACAGGAAATGAAGGATCTAGTGATGGGCATTATTCAGATACAATTAAATATATAGGAGAAGAAAATAAAATAGAATTAAGTATAGCAAAAGAAATGAAGTATTTTACTGTGCTTGTTTGGGTGTCAAGACCTAACAAAATGGCTATCAATGTTATATCGCCATCTGGTGAAGAATCTAAATATATAAATTCTCAAGTTAATAAAGAGAAAATAGTAAGGTATATACTTATAAATACATCACTTAGAGTTAATTACTATGATCCTGATATATATACTGGAAATCAGGTTATAATGCTTAGATTTGATAATATAAAAAAAGGAATATGGAGTATTAAATTAAGAGGAGATTATGTTTTAAATGGTACATTTCATATTTGGCTATATCCAAGTAAGCTATTACCAAAAGGGACAAAGTTTTTAAAACCCAATCCATATAACACCTTAACAATTCCATCTACAGCTGTAAATGTGGTGACTGTAGCTTATTATAATAGTAATAATGATACCTTAGTGTCGGAATCAGGAAGAGGATATAATGTTGATGGGATAATTAATCCTGATATAACTACAGGAGGAGTTAATATATTAGCTACAACACCAGGAGATAATATACAAGCAGTAAGTGGTAGTTCTGTTGCTACAGCAGTTGTTGCAGGTGTATGTGCATTGATACTTCAATGGGGGATAGTAAATAAAAATGATCTTCAAATGTTCTCATCTAAAGTAAGAAGTTACTTGATTTATGGAGCCAATAGAAAGAGTAATGAGAATTATCCTAATAGAGAAACTGGTTTTGGATATTTAAATATAAAAAATACATTTGAGTTTATTGGTGGAGTATATAGGTTAGAGCGTGGTTGTAAGTATAATAACAATAGACAACAGATCATTGTGGTAATGGATAAGGGGATATACGACACTTTTGAAAAGAGAGGAGATTTGTTTAATTGAAAAAATCTGATTATATTCCAGAATTTATTTATACAAGCAGTGATTATAATAAATATCTAATTCAATATGAAGGTGATATTGAATTAGATTTAAAAGGTGTTCCAGGATTGTACGTAAGTAAAATTAATGATAAATATGCTATTCTTACAGTTATAAATGTTGAGATGGGACTTAGCAATGAATTTAGATATATTAAAAATTTAATTATTAGAAATAATAGAGATTTCGATAGTATATCGTTTTTTAAAATTCTTGAGCCATATACATTGCAAGAAATTACTCCATTAGAAGCAACAGATTTTGAATATATTCAAGGCAGTGACTCTATTAACTTAAAAGGAGAAGGGGTTATTGTTGGTATTATTGATACAGGAATAGATTATCTAAATAATATTTTTATGGATGAAACAGGAAAAACTAGAATTGAGTTTATTTGGGATCAAGGAGTAAATACAAAAGGGAATGAAAATAATAATATCCCTTATGGGACTATATATACATCGAATGATATTAATAAAGCTATTAATGCATATAGAAATGGTGAAAATCCATATGATATAGTTCCAAGCAGAGACGAAGTTGGACATGGAACTCATATGGCATCATTAGTTGGAGGAATGGATTATAATAAAAATCAAGTATATGGAATAGCTTCAAAGTGTAGGTATGGGATAATAAAATTAAATGAAGATATGGCTTTAAAAAAAAGATTCAACATTAAAGTACCAGTTTATAATTTAGCTACAATATTTCCAGCTTTAGAATATTTAAAGGATTATACTCTGGCTAATTCTAAGCCCATGGTTATTTTATTACCTATTGAAAGTAATTCTGGTAACCATAAAGGAAATTCTATATTAGACAAATATATAAAAACTATAGCTAGTAATGTTGGAATAGTAATAGTTACTGGAACAGGAAATGAGGGAGATGCAGGAGGTCATTCTCTATCAGTTATTGAGAATGTAGGAGATAGTGAAGTTATTGAGCTTAATATATCAGAGGAAGATAAAAATATAATATTAGATATATGGGTTAATGTTCCGGATGTAGTTGATGTAAATGTAATATCACCTTCTGGAGAAGAGTCAGGTGTTTTAAGTACTTCTGGAAGTATAGAATTTGCTGAAGAAATTTCATTTGTGTTAGAGGAAACTCATATTTTTTATACAGAATTTGTTCCGGAAGTTTTTACTGGAGATCAGTTGATAAGAATAGCTATGCATAATATCAGACCTGGGATATGGAAAGTCAGAACTACATTAGAAAAGGGGAAAAATTCTACTATAAATGCATGGATTCCTCAAAGGGCTTTAATAAATCCAAAAACAAGATTTTTAAATAGTGATATATATGGAACTATAACAATACCGGGAGATTCTACTGAAACTATTACTGCTGCTGGTTATGATCAAGATAATTTTAATATATTAGGTTATTCTGGTGTTGCATTTAGAGATGACTTTGTTGATAGAATTGATATAGCTGCAGGTAGTAAGAATGCAGTAGCAATAGGGTTAAATAATAAAATAAATATTATAAATGGAACAAGTGTTGCAGCAGCTATGGCTGCTGGCACATGTGCTTTATTGATGGAGTGGGGAATAGTTAGAAGAAATTATCCATATATGTCTACTCAAAGTATAAAAACTTTTATTGCTAGGGGAACACAAAAAAGAAAAGGGGATATATACCCTAATGCACAATGGGGATATGGAATTCTAAATTTATATGATATATTTAGTAATATAAATTAATAAGAAGAAGCTATATTTTGTAGCTTCTTCTTTTCTTATTTTATAAAACTATAGTATTATATAGGTAAAACATATATAGTATGGAGAATTTTATGAATAAGAGTAAAGAGTTATTAAGTGTAAGATATATAGTATTTATATTTTTAATTTATCAATTGTTTTGTGAAAGTGGAAATGCCAGCTTATTTAGCTTGATTTTTATTTTACTAATTATTATCAATAATAATCTTAGGGTATTTTTTATTGCAAATGAAAAAATAAAAATTATATCCATAGCACTAGAGTTTATACTAATTCCTATTGCTCAATTGAATTTTGGGGGATGGATACTTTTTTACTTAATAGGTGCAATAATTGATGTATTTACATTAAAAAATATTTACATTAAGAGGGGATTTATTATAGTCTCTGCACTAATAGGAATTACAGAAAAATTTAATCAATCCTTTGAAAGTGGTATGGTTAATTTATTTATTTTAGGAGTGTTTATTATACTTCTAAATTATATTGAACGTCTTTATTCAACAAAACTAGAAGCACAAAAGCTTTATGACAAATTAAGAGTTTCAGAAGAAAAATTGATAGAAGCTAACAATGAATTGGAAGGATATGTACAGTCTATAGAAGAAATAACCTTGCTAAAAGAAAGAAATAGAATATCTAGAGAAATACATGATAGTGTAGGACATGCATTGTCTACAGCTATGATACAATTATCTGCTATGGAGGCTATGGGGAAAAAAGAGAAAAGTAGTCTTGGGAAAATGGCAGGAAATTTGAGAGAATTTATAAATGAAAGTTTTCAAGATGTAAAGAAGGCTGTTAAAGAATTAAAACCAGATGAATATGATAACTATCAAGGAGTCTTAAGAATACAAGAAGTTTGTAAAAACTTTAAGAAGATGTCAGGTGTAGATGTTAAGGTTATAGTTTCTAAAGGGGAGTGGAATCTATCTACTAAGCAAGTAAGTAACTTATACAGAATAACACAAGAAGTTTTATCTAATGCATTAAGGCATGGGAAGGCTACTGTAGTAAATATAATTATGAATTTTACTGAAGATGATTTTGTAATATCGTTTAAAGATAATGGCGAAGGAACTGATAAAATTCAAGAAAGTGGAGTTGGATTAAAGAGTATAAGAGAAAGAGTTAATGAAATGAATGGATTAGTAGATATTAAATCATCCATAGGTAATGGATTCTTTGTAAAAATTACAATTCCTAAGGAAAAGGAGATATAGGGGATGGAAAAAATAAAACTTTTAATAGTAGATGATGAAAAGTTAATTAGAGATGGACTTAAGATAATGCTTTCTACTTTTGAGGATATTGAAGTTGTAGATACTTGTGAAAATGGGTTTAAGGCATTAGAAATATGTAAATACAAAGAGATTGATATAGTACTTATGGATATAAGAATGAAAGATTGCGATGGAGTAATGGGGACAAGACTTATTAAGGATCAATTTAATAAGATAAAAGTTATCATACTTACAACATTTAAAGATAAGGAATATATAGATGAAGCTCTTAAATATGGTGCTTTTGGATATATGTTAAAAGATAGTTCTTATGATGTTATTTATGAAGGGGTAAAGACTGCTTATAAAGGGAATATGGTAGTTCATCCAGATGTGGCATCCCAAATGATATTAAAATCTTCAATAATAAAGAATAAGGATATAGAAAGATATAGACTTTCTGAAAAGGAAATAAATATTATTGAAGGAATAGCAAGGGGATTAAGCAATAAAGAAATAGCAGAGGAATTATTTTTATCAGAAGGAACAATAAAAAATAATATAACTAGTATACTATCAAAATTAGAGTTAAGAGATAGAACTCAAATTGCTATATTCGCATTTAAAAATGGAATAATGACTTAAGTCATATAAATAGTGACTTTTATATATAGATAAAACCTCCTAGATTTTCTATTATAGTATTAGGAAATTTAAGGAGGTATTTTTTATGGGAATAATAGAAATTAAAAATATAACTAAGAGATTTAATGATAAATTAGTTTTAGATAATGTTAGCTTTAAGGTTAATGAAGGAGAAATATTTGGATTTATAGGGCCTAATGGAGCTGGTAAATCTACTTTAATTAATATAATGACAACCCTTTTGGTGCCAGATAGTGGGAAAATTAAGATTTGTGGGTATTACATAGTAAAAGAAAGCCTTAAAGCTAAAGCTAATATAGGATATGTACCTCAAGATATAGCTCTATTAGAAGAATTAAGTGCTTATGACAATTTAGAGTTTTTTGGGGCTTTATATGGATTAAAAGGAAAACTTCTAAAGGAAAGAATTAAAGAAGCTTTAGAGGTAACAGGACTTGAAGATAAGAGGAAGCAAAAAGTTAAGAAATTTTCTGGAGGAATGAAGAGAAGATTAAATATAGCTACAGCTATAATGCATCATCCTAAGGTTTTAATTATGGATGAACCAACTGTTGGGGTAGACCCGCAGTCTAGAAATCATATATTTACTTTTACTAAAAAGATATGTAAAGAGTGGGGAACAACAGTTATATATACCTCTCATTACATGGAGGAAGTTGAAGAACTGTGTGAAAGAGTATTTATTATTGACTTAGGGAAGGAAATAGCTTATGGGAATAAGGAAGATATAAAAAGTTCAGTTTTTCCTAATAACAAGGTAATAATTAATGCTTCAAATATTAGTGGTGAAGCCTTACTTAAATTAGAAAATGTAGAAGGAGTATTAAAAGTTCTTGATAATGAAAATTTAATAACATTAACTATAAATAGTAATTTTAAACTTGGAAATGCTCTAAATATCTTAGAAAAAGAAAATGTAGTCATCAAAAAAATAAGTTATGAAGAAGCTAAATTAGAAGATGTATTCCTTACATTAACAGGAAAAAATCTAAGAGACTAAGGGGGAGTGGCAATGAGAATATTATATTATGTAAAAACAACCTTAAAGGGGATGTTCGCCAATGGTTTAGTTACAATTGCCTATTTTGTTTTGTTACCTGTAATACTTGCAGGAGTTATGGGATTTATGAAAAGTAGTACCCATAATAATCCATTAAAATTAAAAAAGGTTATAGTGAGTGTTATGGATGAAGATAAAACAAATATGTCTCAAAGTTTAATAGATTTTTTAAAGAGTGAAGAGATACAGGAACTAATTACTATAAGTGATGAAGATAGTAATTGTGATTTAATCATTAAAGAAGGATATGAAAAAAACTTAACATCATTAACTAAAGGAAATATTGTAATAAAGAAAAATAATAATGAAAGGAATACAGCAATTGAAACATTAAAAGTTATATTAGATAAATATCATAAGAGTATGTATGTTGGAATTAGTGGGGGATCTCAGGAAGAATTAGAAAGATTAAAGGATAATAAAGCTGTAAAAAATGTAATAATTGATGTGGAAGAAAACATTTCTCCATATAAAATGATGTCTTCATCAATGATAGGTTTTGTGGTAACAATGCTTATATATGGATTAATTGAAGGAAGTTATTCAAAGCAATCAGTAAATTTGTCTAATAAGATTAGATCAACTCCTACAAGTAGACTAGGTTTATTAATAAGTGATTTAGTTACTAACTTTATATATTGTTTTATAATTATGAGTGTTTATGTATTATTTTTTAGAGTTACTAGGGTTAATTTTACAGGAAATATATTTTCTTTAACATTAATTTTAGGAGTAAGTTCTTTATTTATGTCAACTATTAGCATGATGGTTTTAAGTTTATTTGGTCCTAAATATGGAAAAATTGTAGGGGTAATAATGTTTTTAATTCCAATAGCAAGTATGGAAATGTTCTCAGGAGTAGAAAGTATACTATCATCACTTTCTGTTACACATTTAATTATAAAAGTAGTTAATTGGTTTACTCTATATGGAACATTAAAAGGAGTATATAGTTCTATATTAATTTTATTTGGGTTATCAGTAATTTTCTTTATAGTATCAATTATAAAAGAAAGTATGGTTAAGGAGGTAAGAAGATGCGTTTAATAAGAGTTATTTTTATTAATATGAAACGACATATAAAAAACCCTTTAATGTGGGCTATTTCTTTTTTACTTCCTATGATTGTATTAGTTGGTATGGCTAAGGCTCCAGATGATATGAGTGGTGGACATATTGGAGTAATATGCAACGATAATTCTGCATACTCTCAAGAATTAGTAAATGAGCTAGAGAGTAAATATACAATTAAAGAATATGAAGGAACTCCAGAGGATAATTATAGTGAATTAAGAAAAAATAATGTGGGAGCTATATATGTTATAGAAAATGGTTTTGGAGAGATTCTAAAGTCTGGTAGAACACCAGAAGTAAAAGTATATAAAACAGAAGAGGAAATAGGATCTGTAATCGGAGATGAAATTATAGAAAATTATATAAATAACAAGCTTGAAGAAGAAGTTAAAGAGGGATTAAGCACTAATTATATAGAAACAATTATAGAAGATGATATAGTGGAAGATGATTCTCAATTTATTATGACTTTAATGATGATATGCTACTTTATGATGATTGGTGGGTCCGTAATAACGGAAGATATAATAAAATTAAGAAATCAGAAAGTATTAAAAAGAACTATATCTACAGCTAATAAGGATTATGAAATTCTAGGAGGAATATTCTTATCAATATTCTTTTTACAGGCTATTTTAAGTACAATTGCATTTCTTATTACTTCTAAAATAGTAGGTTTACATTCATATAATATAATATCAACAATTTTAGTAATTGTATTATGTAGTTTAATATCTACTACCATTGTAGTATGTGTAACAAGATGGCTTAAGAATCCAATCATTACAAGTTTAGCTACAGTAATCTTTGGGCTACTTTGTTTTGGAATTTCTATGGTTAGTATGAATTTAGATAGTTTTGAAAATGTACCTAAGATTATTGAAAAGTTAAGTATTATATCACCATTTACTTGGATGATAAAAATAGCACAAAACAATCAATATATAGTACCTTCTATAGTGATTATATTTATGTCTTTAGTATTCTTTACAGCAGGAAGCTTTAGATTAAGGGATTATGCAAGGGAGTAATTTCTTTCCTTAAGTATAGAGGAGTGGATATTTGTCTTTCTGTTATGGAACAAGCCAAATAAATATCTACTCCTCTTTTTATAGAAATAATTATGTTTTTAGGTTAGACTAATACTATAAAATCAAAGGAGAAAAAACATGATTAATGCATTTGAAAAATTTAAGTTGAGTAAAGAATTAATTAAGGCATTAGATGCCTTAGAATATAAAGAACCCACTGGAGTTCAAGAAAAGGTAATACCAGAGGTATTGTTTAATAAAGATTTAATTGTAAAATCTCAAACTGGTACTGGTAAAACAGGAGCCTTTGTAATTCCTTTATGTGAAAGAGTAAAATGGGAAGAAAATGATCCGCAAGTTCTAATACTTTCACCTACCAGAGAATTAGCTATACAAATAGGTGAGGATGTTAAAAATATAGGAAGATATAAGAGACTAAAGGGAGTAAGCGTATATGGAAAAGCTCCATTTAAAGATCAAGCACAAGAATTAAAAGGAAAAACTCATATAGTAATAGGTACTCCAGGAAGAGTTTTAGATCATATTGATAGGGGAACATTTAATACATCTAATATAAAATATTTAGTTATTGATGAGGCAGATGAGATGCTTAATATGGGATTTATTAGGCAAGTAGAAGGTATTATAAGAAGAATTCCTAAAAAAAGAGTAACTATGCTTTTCTCTGCAACAATACCTGAAGAGATACGAGAATTATGCTCAAAACATTTAAAAAGACCAGTTAATATTGAGGTTGAAAGTAGCGGATTGGTAGTTGATAGAATTGAAAATATTTTATTTAGAGTAAATGGAGAGGAAAAGTTAAAATACTTAAGAATGTTACTTGCAAAGGAAAAGCCAGAAACAGCAGTTATATTCTGTAGAACTAAAGAAAATGTAGATGTAGAATATGATTATCTAAAAAGCTTAGGATATTCTGTTGATAAAATTCATGGCGGAATGCTACAGAAGGATAGAATATCCACTATGGAAAAATTCAAAAAGGGTGATTTTAGAATTTTAGTTGCTACAGATATTGCCGCAAGGGGAATAGATGTAGAAGGTATAACTCATGTAATAAATATTGATGTACCATTAGAGAAGGAAGCTTATGTACATAGAATAGGAAGAACTGCAAGAGCAGGTAAAAGTGGTAAGGCTATAACATTTGTAACTCCATATGAAGATAGATTCTTAAATGATATAGAAGAATATATAGGATTTAAGATTCCAGAAAAGAGTTTAGAGGAAATATTCTTAGATGAGAAACTTTTAGAATCTGAAGAAAGTGTACTAAAGAAGAAGGCTAAGAAGAAGGAAAGTAAGAGTAAAAATATAAATAAGGAAATTACTAAGCTATACTTTAATGGTGGTAAGAAGAAAAAAATTAGAGCTGTAGACTTTGTAGGGACAATATCAAACATTGAAGGAGTAAGCTCAGATGATATAGGTATAATTGAAATTGGGGATATGGGATCTTATGTAGAAATACTTAATGGAAAAGGTAAACTAGTTTTAGAGGAGCTTAAGGATAGTACTATTAAAGGGAAAAAGCTTAAGGTGGAAATAGCTAAAAAGAGATAATAAGGTAACAAGGTACTAGGTAAGAAGGTAAAAAGATAAGAAGATAATAAAGTTCTAGGAAGAGAAGTTGCTATGCAATTTCTCTTTTTTATAGGTCTATTTTTGGAAATATAAGAAAAAAGTATTGAAAATGATTATCAATCATGGTATAGTTACTTTGGTAATGAAAGTTATTATCAATTAAACTACGAGGTGAATGCTTATGATGATAAATAAAAGGCTTATAAACTATTGTGAAGAGTCAAAAAAATATATAGTACTAACTGTACTGGCAAATTGGATTTCTCTTTTATGTAATATAGGAATTATATTAATTGTTGGAGATTTTATAGGAATGCTTTTTACTGTGGATAGCTTAGGTAATAATACTTTAAGATTATTTATCTTAGGAATGCTAATTTTAATAAGAATAGCTGCTAACTTATCTTACGGTCACTTTTCCCACAAAGCTTCTGAAGGAGTAAAGGTAAAGCTTAGAGATGGGATTTTTGGAAAGTTAACAAGAATTGGCCTTAATTATAATAAGGTAACATCAACTAGTTCAGTAGTGCAAGTTGCTGTTGAAGGTGTAGAGCAATTAGAAGTTTATTTTGGTAGATATTTACCTCAATTCTTCTATTCATTACTAGCACCAATAACATTATTTATACTATTTTCATTTATATCATTAAAGGCTGCTATAGTTTTCTTAGTGTGTGTTCCTTTAATACCTGTTTCAATTATTGCGATAATGAAAATAGCTAAAAGAATACTTAAGGATTACTGGAATAACTATGCTAACTTAGGTGATACTTTTTTAGAAAATCTTCAAGGTCTTACAACTTTAAAGGTATTTAATATTGATGAAGAAAGACACAAGAAGATGAATGATGAGGCTGAAAACTTTAGAAGAATAACTATGAAGGTTTTAAGTATGCAGCTTAATTCTATAAATGTTATGGATTTAGTTGCTTTTGGTGGTGCAGCATTAGGAAGCATTATAACCTTAAATGCATTTTATAATGGACAAGTTACTCTAGCTGGAACAATAATTATAATACTTTTATCTTCAGAATTCTTTATACCATTAAGACTTTTAGGATCATTTTTCCATATAGCAATGAATGGTATGGCAGCTTGTGATAGAATCTTTAAACTATTAGATTCTGATGAATTAGAAGAAAGAAAAGAAGACTTTACTAAAGAATTAAGCCATAAATCTGATATAGAAGTAGATAATATAACATTTAGCTATGATGGTGAAAGAAATGTAATAAATAATGTTTCAATGAAGTTTGAGAAGGATAAGTTTACTGCTATTGTAGGGGAAAGTGGAAGTGGTAAGAGTACCATTGCATCACTACTTTTAAATACATTTAAAGTTAATGAAGGAAGTATTAAAGTTAATGGGATTGATATAAATAGAATTCCATTGAAAGATTTATATGAAAAGATGGTTATTATATCTACAAATAGTTTCATATTTAATGGAAGTATAAAAGATAATCTATTAATAGGGAAAAAGGATGCTACAGTTGAAGAAATTAATGAAGCATTAGAAGTAGCTAACTTAAAAGAATTTGTAGATTCATTAAATAATGGATTAGATACACAAGTAGGAGAGGGTGGTTCTCTTTTATCTGGAGGACAAAAGCAAAGATTAGCATTTGCTCGTGCAATACTGTCTGATAGAGAAATACTTATTTTAGATGAAGCAACTTCAAATATTGATGTTGAAAGTGAAGAAATGATTTGGAACTCAGTAGAGAAACTAAGAAATAATAAGACATTAATAGTTATATCTCATAGATTAGCTAATGTTAAGAATGCAGATAGGATTTATCTTTTAGATAAAGGTAACTTAGTTGAAGAGGGAAATCATAAAGAACTTATGGATAAAAAGAATAAATACTTTAATCTTGTATCAATTCAAGAAGAACTAGAAGGAAAGGGAGTGATGTAATGGAAAGAAGATCAGGATTTAAAATAATGAGTAGGCTTATTCTTGAATTAAAGCCATTACTACCTTTTATGTTTATAACTATAACTTTTGGTGTACTTGGATTTTTAGCAGCTATAGGAATTACATCATTTGGTGCAGTTGCCATAGGAGAAATGGTTGGAAGTACCTTAGGAGTAGCAATGAAAACTGCTATTTGGATAATGATTATATTTGCAATTTTAAGAGGGCCACTTAGATATATAGAACAACTTTCAGGGCACTATATTGCATTTAAAATATTAGTTATTCTAAGAGATAAGGTTTTTACTAAGCTAAGAAAGCTTGCACCTGCAAAACTTGAAAGAATGGGTAAAGGAAATTTAGTATCCTTAATTACAGCTGACATTGAACTTTTAGAAGTTTTTTATGCTCACACTATTGCACCAATATCAATTGCAATAATAACTAATATAATAATTACAATAGTACTTTGTTGGATTAACCTAACACTAGGTATATTAGGAGGAATATTCTTCTTTATAGTAGGTTTTTGTATACCATATTTTACTTCAAAGTATGGAAATAAAGCTGGAGAAGAATACAGAAAAACTTTTGGAGAAGCTAATTCATATCTTTTAGATTCTTTAAGAGGCTTAAAGGAAGTACTTATATATAAGGTTTCAGAAGAAAGAAGAGAAGAAATAAGTAAAAGTTCTAAACTTCTAAATACAAAACAAAAGAAAATTAAGTATCATGAAGGTCTTATTAGAGCATTATCAGATACAACGATAATGATAGCAATTTTAACCTTTGTATTTGTAGGAGGAGATTTTGTTCAAAATGGAGCACTTCCAATTGATCAATATATACTTTGTATATTTATACTAGCATCATCCTTTGGACCAGTTGTTGCTTTAAGTAACCTTTCAAATAACCTTTTACAAACATTCGCTTCAGCAGATAGATTATTTAATCTTTTAGATGAAGAAGCTGCAGTTCAAGATGTTGATGGAAAAGAAGCAGTTAGTAATGTAGACATTTCTTATGAGAATGTTAACTTTGGTTATGAAGGAAGAGAAGAAATACTAAAAGATATTAACTTAAAGATAAAAAAGGGAGATAAGGTAGCTATAATTGGTGAAAGTGGAAGTGGTAAGAGTACACTAGTTAAGCTTCTTATGAGATTCTTCTATGCAAATAGTGGAGAAATATCTTTAGGAAATAAGAACATAAAGGATATTACAACATATGGACTTAGAAAAGTAGAGGCACTAATGAGTCAGGAAACATATCTTTTCAATGAAACAATTGAGGAGAATATAAAGGTAGCTAAATTAGATGCAACTAGAGAGGAAGTAGTAGAAGCAGCTAAAAAGGCATCGATACATGAATTTATAGAAACTCTACCTAATGGATATGAAACTAAGGTTGGAGAATTAGGTGGTAATTTATCATCTGGTGAAAAACAAAGAATTGGACTAGCTAGAGCTTTCTTAAGGGATAGTGAAATAATGATTCTTGATGAGCCAACAAGTAACTTAGATACATTAAATGAAGGTTCCATATTAAAGGCAATTAAGGAAAATTGTAATGATAAAACAATAATATTAATTACACATAGAAACTCAACAACTTCTATATGTAATAGAACTTTAAGGTTAGAAAATAAAAAGTTAACTGAAGTAATTTAATAAGGAGGATCCTTGAAGTCTAGGGGGGAGTCTAGGCTTCAAGGAAAAATAGATATGAATAAGATAAAGAAATCGCTTTATATAATTGTTGGATTAATATCTTTTGGATTAGGGGCAATTGGAGTGATATTGCCGATATTACCTACAACACCATTTTTATTATTAGCATCATTTTGTTTTGTTAGAGGTTCTGACAAATTTGATAGGTGGTTTAAAGAAACAAAAATATACAAAAAGCACTTAGAGAATTTTGTGAATAACAGGGCTATGACTTTAAAACAAAAGGTATGTATATTACTATTTGCAGATACTATGATTCTTACAGCTATGTATTTTGTAAATAATTTTCATGCAAGAATTGCAATGGCAGTAGTTATATTGCTCAAGCTATATTATTTTACATTTAAAATTAAGACTATTAAGGTTGTAGGAGAGAATGTAAATGAGTAGGGTAGAAAAGGAAAAAGAAATTGTAGAATTAATGATTAGGCTTTACTGTGAAAAAAACCATAAGTGTAAGGATGAACTTTGTGATGATTGTAGGGAACTTTTAGAATATGCTCATAAAAGATTAAGTTTTTGCAAGTTTGGAGATAAAAAGTCATCTTGTAGTAAATGTCCAATTCATTGCTATAAGAAAGATATGAAGGAAAAAATAAAAAAGGTAATGAGGTTTTCAGGACCAAGACTTTTAATATATAGACCATTTGAGTATGTTAGACATATATTCAAGTGATTTTTTTAGAGAGATAACTGATAATGAAAATCAAGTACAAGTGGCGAGAGAAACTATACAGAAATTTGTATAGTTTTTTTGCTATTATAAATAAAAATAAGGTTTTTTTAAGAAAGTAAAAGGAGTGTGTTGGGATATAATGTATACTAAGGGGTGAAGTTATGAAAAAAATAAGTTTTTATTTAGCATCAGTAATGTTAAGTGTATTTTTTATAGGGTGCAATAATTCTAATGCTAAAGATGTGAACTCTACTGTAACAAAAATTGATAAAACAGAATCTATTTCTGGGGTTGAAGAAATACGGATTGAAAGTGGAGCATCAGAAATTAATTTATACGCATATGATGGAAGCGAAGTAAAGGTAAAAGGTGAACTTGGAGATTATAGCAAAAGTCTTGAAATTAACAAAAGAGGGAATACTTTATATATAAAGGAAGAAAGTAAGAAAAATATAGGTGTTAATATTGAACATACAAAGTTAGATATAATGGTACCAAAAACTTTTAATGGTAATTTAGATTTTAATCAAGGGGCAGGAAAGGCCGATATTAATAATCTAGACTTAAAAGATATTAATATAGATGGTGGAGCCGGAAAACTAACATTATCTAATATATGTTTTAATCGCTTAGACTTAGATAGTGGAGTAGGGCAAGTTAATATAGAGACAGGAGATAGAAGTGGAGATATTGATATAAACGGAGGCGTTGGAGAGGTAAATGTGGCAATAAAGAAGGTCGGTGGGGATTTAATATATGATGGTGGAGTTGGTAGTGCTAATATTAAGATACCAAAGAATTCACCAATAAGTATTAAATCAGAATCAGGATTAGGGTCAATAGAAAATGAAGCAGTTATCTCTGGTAATGGTGACTATATTTTCGATATAAGTGTTGGGGTAGGAAGTATTAGAATATACAATTAATATAGTTAATTATATAACAAAGGTTAAGTGGAAAAAATCACCATATAGTAGATTCAAAATATTAGAGTTGGAGAAAAGGTGCCTTAGAGCTATATTCTAAGGCACCTTTTTTAATTTTTTAATAAAATAATTTTAAAAAATATATGTTAAATATAAAACAATGAGTTGTTAAGTACTATATAAGATGATAAAATGACAAATGGACTACTATAAAGCGGAATGAAGTCGAAAATTTAAATGTAAAGCTTTGTTTCAAGTTAATTATAAAATAGGAGGACTTATATGAGTTTATTTAATTTAATTAAACAGACTAAAATATCAAAGGAAGAGTCCCTTTATCCAACTAAACAATGTGTATTCTATTTAGAAGGAAAGGGAGTTAATGCTACAGCCCTAGTTAAAAAGGGAGATGAAGTAGTTGTAGGTAGTGTAATTGGTAAAGAAAAAGAAGATTTATCAATACCTGTTTTAAGCTCAGTTAATGGAAGTGTTGTAGAAATAAGAGATACTTATAATACTGATGGTAAAAAGTCAAAAGCAGTAGTTGTTGAAGTGAAAGAAAATACTAAACTTGAAGAAAAGGAAGTTGATATTAACTCTTTATCAAAAGAGGAAATATTAAATAAGATTCAAGAGTTTGGTTTAGTAGATGAAGCTGGAGTCCCTTTATCATTAAAGTACAGAGCTTTTAGTGGAAATAAGCTATTAGTTAAGAGTTTTAGCTATGAATCAAATATAGCTTATTATGATCTTTTAAATACTAAGGAAAAGGAAATAAACAAAGCTTTAGAAGTTTTAAACAAGCTATTTGTGTCTTTAGAAATAAAGAAAGCTGATAGTAAGAGCGTGTCAAAGAAGACAATTGAGTTAAAGAGAGAAGAACTTATTTCTAAATTCTTTGGTAAAGGCGTGAAAAATGAAGAGGTTATAGTTGAAGATATTTTATCATTAGTATATCTTGGAGAATGCTTCTTAAGTGGACAACCTCACTTAGATGAGTATGTTGTTGTTTCAGGTTCTGCTATTAAAGAAAATGTTTTACTTAAGGTTAAGTTAGGTACTACTTTAGATGAAGTTTTAGAAAAGTTAGGTGGAAGTAAAGAAGAATTAGGTAAGATAGTTGTAGGTGGAGCATTAGGAGGCATACCTCAATTTAGTGATGATTCAGCAATATCTTACAATGCGAAAGCTATACTTTTCTTAAATACAAAGGATGCTACAAAGGCAACTGAATCACCATGTATCAGATGTGCAAAATGTTTAAGAGCTTGTCCTGAAGGGCTAAATCCAATAAAGCTTATGGAGCTTTGGGAAAGAGGAGAAAAAGAAGAGTTCTTAAAGTTTGGAGGAAATAAGTGCATAGAGTGTGGTTTATGTAGTTATGTATGTCCGTCTAAGATAGAGGTAGCAAACAAGATTGTTACTGCAAAGGCTTTTATAAAGTAATAGTTTGGATTTCCTAAAGAAAAAAGATAAGGAGTGAACATTTTGGAGAGAAAAATTAATATTTCACCTGCTCCACATATAAGAAGTAACAATACTGTCAACAAGATAATGATTGATATGATTATTGCATTACTTCCAGCAGCAGGTGCAGGAATATATTTTTATGGAAAAGATGCAGTTAAAATATTAGTTGCATCAACTTTATCAGCATTAGTTATAGAAATGTTATGGAACAAGTTTGTTAAGAAGACTAGTTTTTTAACAGATTTAAGCCCAATAGTTACAGGATTAATGATGGGACTTATATTACCAACACATGTTCCATTATGGATACCAGTTATAGCTTCAATTTTTGCTATTATTGTAGTTAAGCAATTCTTTGGTGGACTTGGTCAAAACTTCATGCATCCAGTAGCAGCTGCTAAGGCTTTCTTAATAGCTTCATGGGCAGGAGTAATGGCAAAACCTGTAGTAGATTCAGTTGCAGCAGCATCAGAGGTTGTTGAAGAAACTGTTACTTTAATGGATCAAATAATTGGTCAAGCTTCAGGAAGCATTGGAGAAACTTCTGTTTTAGCTATAGCTGTAGGCGCTTTATACCTTGCTTTAAGAGGAAGAATAAGCTTAAGAGCTCCACTTGCTTTCTTAGTTTCAGGTTATGCTATGAACCTTTACTTAGGTAAGGAAGGATTACTTTCAGGAGCATTCTTCTTTGCAGCAATATTTATGGCAAGTGATTATGCAACTTCACCAATGACTAGAGTTGGTCAATACATATTTGGTATAGGTCTTGGTGTTACAGCATCAGTTATATCTGTACTTGGATATAACCCAGAAGGACCATACTATGCAATTATTATAATGAACTTAGTAGTTCCAATGATTGAATATTTCACTACTAAGAAGTTTAAGAAGGAGGTGGCTTAATAATGAAAGAAAACTTAAAATTAGGTGGTATTTTATTAACTATTACAGTAATAGCTGGTTTACTTTTAGGTTTTGCTAACTCGTTAACTGCTGAAGCCATCTTAGAAAATTCAAAGGTTAGTAAAGAAGATTTAAAGGTTATATTACCTGCTGCTTCGTCTATTGCTGATACTGAAGGAGTAGAAACAAATGAAACTATTAATGAAGTATATGATGCATTAGATGGAAGTGGTAATAAAGTAGGTAATGTATTTAAGGTAACAACAAAAGGGTTCCATGGACCTGTAGAATTAGTTATTGCTATTTCAAGCGAAGATAAGGTTACTGGTATGAAGGTTTTAGCTCACTCTGAAACACCAGGTCTTGGAGCTAAAATTACTGAACCTGCTTTTATGGAAAGAATAAAGGATTTACCAATTGCTGAAGATATAGAAATAGTTAAGGTAACTCCATCAAAGGATAATCAAGTTGAAGGTGTATCAGGAGCTTCTGTATCTTCAAAAGCAGTAGCTACTGCAGTAAATGACGCAATAAGATTCTATAAAGAAAACATTAAGGGAGAAGAGGTAGCACCTAAGGAAGAAGTAGACTCTACTACAAGTGCAACTCAGTAACCTAAAGATAAGGAGGATAAAAATGAACAAGTTAATTGAAAGACTAAAAAACGGTATAATTACTGAAAATCCAATTTTTGTTCAAGTATTAGCTATGTGTCCAACCTTAGCGGTTACAACAAGTGCAGAAAATGCCTTAGGTATGGGACTAGCTTCTACAGTAGTTTTAATATTTTCTAATATGATGATTTCTGCAATAAGAAAGTTTGTACCAGATAAGATAAGAATTCCTGCGTACATCGTAGTTATTGCTTCATTCGTTACAATAGTTGATATGTTAATGCATGGATATGTTCCAGCACTATATAAGTCACTAGGTATATTTATTCCACTTATAGTTGTTAACTGTGTAATCTTAGGAAGAGCAGAAGCTTATGCTTCAAAGAACCCAGTAATACCATCAATATTTGATGCTATAGGTATGGGACTTGGATTTACAGTAGCTCTTTTCTTAATAGGTGCATTCAGAGAAGTAATAGGTGCAGGTCAAATTTTAGGTATGCAAGTAATGCCAGCAAGTTATAAGCCAGCATCAATTATGATTCTTGCTCCAGGTGCTTTCTTCACATTAGGTGGACTAGTTACTTTCTTAAACTATAGAAAGATTAAGAAAGCTAAGAAGAATAACGAGCAAGTTATAGAAATGCAAGCAGGTGGATGCGGAAGCTGTTCTGGATGTGGAAACGGTGGATGCTCTACAAGAAAATAAGTAAAGGTGGAGAAGATAGATGAGTTTATTTTTAATTTTTATTAGTGCTATGCTAGTAAACAACTTCGTACTATCAAAGTTCCTTGGTATTTGTTCATTCTTAGGAGTTTCTAAGAAGAAGGATGCTGCCTTTGGTATGGGGATGGCTGTTACACTAGTTATGGTAGTGGCATCAGTTATGTCATGGTTAGTTTACAATAAAATTTTAGATCCATTAGGATTAAATTATTTATCAACTATAGCTAACGTACTAGTTATAGCTGCGTTAGTTCAATTTATAGAAATGGCAATGAAGAAGATGATGCCAAGCTTACATAAGGCTCTTGGTGTTTACCTTCCTCTTATTACAACAAACTGTGCAGTTTTAGGTATGGCTTCATTAAATATTCAAGAAAGCTATAACTTATTACAAGCTTTAGTAAATGGTATTGGAGCTGCTGCAGGTTACACTCTTGCAATAGTTTTATTATCATTCATTAGAGAAAGAATTGATAACAACAAGAATATACCAGAAGTTTTAAGAGGCCTTCCAATAACTCTATTTACAGCAGGGTTAATGGCTATAGCATTCTTAGGCTTCCAAGGATTAATTCACTAGGAGGTATTTATAGATGGGTATATTATATGCAGCACTTAGCTTAGGTGCCTTAGGATTAGTTTTTGGTATATTACTAGGATTTGCTTCAAAGAAGTTTGAAGTTAAAGTTGATCCAAAGATTCCAAAGCTTAGAGAATGTCTTCCAAGTGCAAACTGTGGTGGATGTGGATATGCTGGATGTGACGCTTATGCAGAAGCAGTTGCATCTGGTGATGCAAAACCTAACCTTTGTTCTGTTGGTGGTGCGCCAGTTGCAGAAGCATTAGGTGAAGTTTTAGGGGTTTCAGTTGAAACTGGAGCTAAAATGACAGCATTTGTTAAGTGTGCTGGTAACTGTGAAAAAGCTAAACAAAATTATGAATATGAAGGTGTAACTAACTGTCTAGAAGCATCTCTTTTAGTAGGTGGTGGTGCTAAGAAGTGTTCATATGGATGTTTAGGACTTGCAAGTTGTGTTAATGTATGTGAGTTTGATGCTTTACATATAGTAGATGGTATTGCAAAGGTAGATAAAGAAAAGTGTACAATGTGTGGAGCTTGTATAGATATTTGTCCAATGGGATTAATTGAAGCTGTTCCATATGATAAGAAGGTAAGAGTTGCTTGTAACTCACAAGATGCTGGTAAGGATGTAAGAAATGCTTGTTCAGCTGGATGTATTGGATGTAAAATTTGTGAAAAGAATTGTCCAAAGGGTGCAGTTAAAGTTGATGGATTCTTAGCTAAGGTTGACTATGAAAACTGTGTTAACTGTAAGATTTGTACAACTAAATGTCCGACTAAGGCAATTTCATTCTTAGAAAGTTAATTAAAAAGCTGACATAAGTCAGCTTTTTATCTTTGTGTATATAAATATAGAATATTATGAAAAATATATATAAATTAAAACTAAGGGAGAATTTATATGAATAGAAGATCAGGAATACAAACTATTGTAGCTATAGGTATAGGTGCTGCTGTGTTTATGATACTTGGAAGGTTTGGAGCAATTCCAACAGGTATACCAAACACAAGCATTGAAACAGCATATGCCTTTCTAGCATTAATGGCAGTTTTATATGGACCTGTTGCAGGTTTTTCAATTGGCTTTATAGGGCATACATTAAAGGATTTAACTACATATGGGTCACCATGGTTTAGTTGGATTTTAGCTTCAGCAGTAGTAGGATTAGTAATTGGATTTGCATACAAAAGATTAAGCATTAATGATGGTGAATTTAATAAGAAGGATATTATTAGATTCAATATTTATCAAATAATAGGAAATGCTATAGCTTGGTTTTTAGTAGCTCCAGGGTTAGATGTTCTTGCTTATGCAGAACCAGCTAATAAAGTATTTGTTCAAGGAGCAGTTGCTTTCGTTTCAAATGGACTTACTGTTGGGATAATAGGATCATTATTAATTTATGCTTACTCAAAGACAAGAACTAAAAAGGGAAGCCTAAGTAAAGAATAAATAAGATAAAAGAGATGAAAAAAGTTGAGAAAGAGACTGCTTTCGCAGTTTCTTTCTTTTTTATGTAAGAAGATAAGAAGTTATAGGAAAAATATAAATATAACAATATATAAATA
>OGSO01000027.1_pt1 | contig 151845 bp, 135 predicted proteins | sample 1573971 | NCBI WGS metagenome assembly OGSO01 (sample SAMN03295843, study PRJEB24534) | human gut metagenome | isolation source: fecal sample 3 from infant 6 | host: Homo sapiens | place: USA: Pittsburgh, PA | collected 2014-07
ATATAAAGATATAAACATATATTTATATAAATACATAAATATATGTTTATATAAATATGAACTTAAAGTTTTGCCTCACAAGGAATTTATAAAATGAATTTCAAAATAAATTCTCATAAGGACAATTCTAAGTCTGTAGAAATATCACCAGAGAGGAAGCCCTCATGTTCATCCCTTTGAATAGATTTCCTAATTATATAAAAGAACTAAAAAATAAATATCCACCAACTTTTTTGTGAAATAATCCTTTATGTTCTATTTTTATTTTTCATAAATTTAGTTTCATCTAGATATTTATGAAATGTCAAATATTTAAATTTAATAGTGTTTATATTAATTATTCAATATGGAAACATAATTTTTCTTGATAACATAAAGGTATTATAAAAAAGGAGGAAGATATATGGATAATACTGTATTGACTATGGATATAGGAGGAAGTTCTATTAAGTATGGAATATGTAATTTACAAGGAGAATTCTTAAATAAGGGTTCAGTTAAAACACCATTAAGGTCATTAGAGGATTTAGTTAAGGTTATTAAAGAGATTCACAAAAACTATGAAGATGTTATTGGAATTGCTATATCAATGCCTGGAGTTATTGATGTTATAAAAGGAATTGCAATTACTGGTGGAGCTTTAACCTATATTGATAACACACCACTAGCTGAAATAATAAGCAAAGAGATTAAGAAGAAGGTTGTTATAGCCAATGATGGTAAGTGTGCAGCGTTAGCAGAATTAGGATTTGGAAATTTGAAAGGTATTAAAAATGGAGTTGCAATGATTCTAGGAACAGGAGTAGGAGGGGGGATAGTAATAAATGGAGAACTTTTAAATGGAAGTAATTTCTCAGCAGGAGAATTTTCTTATGTAAATACAAATATAGAACAAGTTTCTAATATAGATTATTCAATGGCTTGTCAACTTGGAATTAGAGGAGTTTCAAAAGCAGTTGAGGAAACTTCTAATTTAAAGGATTTAAGTGGAATTGATATATTTAAGTTAATAAAAGAAGGTAATAAAGATGTAGAGAGGGGATTCAAAAATTACTGCCGTAAATTAGCAAGCAATATTTATAATATAATGTATATATTGGATCCAGAGCGATTTGTAATTGGGGGAGGTATATCAGCAGAGCCTTTGCTATTTACTTATTTACAAGAAGCGTTAGATGATTTGTATAATGAATTCTCTATAAAGTTAAGAAAGCCTGAGATTATGCCTTGCAAGCATAGAAATGATGCTAATTTAATAGGTGCTTTATATAATTTTCTTAATATTAAGATATAGACATAGAAATATTAAAAATTAATTACCCTCTCATGTAAAGGTTTGCTATGATGAAATTGTAAATTAATTCAGTAATAATTATTCTAAATAGTGAGTAGCGCGCATCATGATTTAGACATACAACAGGAGGAATAATATGAAATTTTTTAATAGTTTTCAAAATGGACTTGAGAAAATAGTTGGTCCCTTTGCGGAAAAGGTTGCAAATAATAAGTTTATTAAAGCTTTAACAGAAGGCTTTATGTGTACTATGCCTATTACTTTAGGGGTTGCTGTAATTGCAGTTTTAGGGAATTTACCAATAGAACCATGGACTAATTTCTTAAACAACTCTGGATTGTATAGTGTTGCACAAGAGGTTATAGCATTAACCTTATCCCTTCTAGCAGTATATGTTGTTGCTGCTATTGCTTATTGTTATACAAAGAATGAAGGGGAGAATGGAATAGTAGGAGCAGTAATTGCTTTAGCTTCATTTTTATTATTGATGCCAGTACAAAGTGTTATGTTACCTGATAGTGCAATGCCTTCTTCAATGTTGTTAACAAGTCAAATGGGTAGTGATGGTATTTTCGTGGCTATTATTGTAGGTTTATTTATTCCATGGCTATACTGTTTTCTTATGAAGAAAAATTTAAAACTAAAATTACCTAATTCTGTACCACCAATGGTTGCTCAATCTTTATCACCAACATTTGTTTCAATGATAATATTTACATTAATGTTTGCAATTAAGTATGCTTGTGCTCAATCTTCTTTTGGAGATATTTTCTCTTTAATAACTACAGTAATTGGACAACCAATTGCTAAGTTTGGAGCATCACCTATATCTTTAATTTTAGTATTTACGCTAATGAACTTAATTTGGTTCTTTGGAATTCACCCAAATACAATTTTAAGTTGTTATATGCCAATATTAATGATGGTAAGTGTAGCAAATACAGAAGCATTTACTAATGGACAACCTTTACCATTTTTATTATTTGCTATTTTAGGAGGATGTATACAAATAGGTGGAGCAGGTAATACATTAGGTTTATGTATTGCAACTATATTTGCAAAATCTGAAAAATATAAAACTATGAGAAAGCTAGTAATTCCAGCAAATATATTTAATATAAATGAACCAATTATATTTGGTTTTCCAATAATGTTAAATCCATTATATTTTATGCCTATGGTATTGAGTCCTATAGCATCTGGATTAGCAGTTATAGGATTATATAAGATACTTCCAATTACAATTAATCCTGCAATATCTATGCCTTGGGTAACACCAGGATTTGTAACAACGTTTTTCCAAGGAGGAGTAAGCTTATTATTACTATGGCTTATATCATTATTTATCCACTTTATCTTATACCTACCATTCTTCTTGATAGATGATAAGAATGCATATGAACAAGAGAAAAAGCAAGAAATGGAAGTGAACAATTAAAATGGCGAAAATTAAATGTAATGTTATATCTTACACATTAATGAGAACAGTTGAAATAGAAGTAATTCTTCCAACAGTAACAATTCCAGAAAGTTTAATGAAGGCTGGGGATATTCACCATGAATATCCCGCAAAATTCCCTGTAGTATATTTATTACATGGATTTGGAAATAACCAAAGTCAATGGACAGGATATACTAATGTAGAGCTTTATGCAGAAGAAAGACAAATAGCAATAGTAATGATATCTGGAGAAAATAAAAATTACATTGATATGGGAAAGGATTTGTTTGAAAAATTCATAGAGGATGAGTTACCAGAATTTATATGCAATACTTTTCCAATATCTAATAAGAAGGAAGATAGCTTTATAGCAGGATTATCTATGGGAGGCTTTGGTGCATTATATCATGGAATATTAAACTCAAATAAATATAATGCAATAGGAGCATTTTCTCCTGCAGTTAGAATGCAGAATAATCCAATAAATATATTTGAAGTATTAGAAAAGGCTAAAGAAGCACCTAAAATGTTCATTGCTTGTGGAGAAGAGGACTTTGTTTATGAAGATGTTAAGGACTTTGTAAATAAAATTAAAGAAAAAGGGTTTGATCTTACATGGATAAGTGCAGATGGATATGAACATGAATGGAGATTTTGGAATATATGCATAGAAAAGTTCTTAGATTGGATTGAAAGAACTGATTATTATAGTAATAAAATAAGAAAAATCTAAGGAGGAATAGAAATGGGTTTTCCTAAAGAATTTTTATGGGGTGGAGCAACAGCTGCAAATCAATATGAAGGCGGGTATTTAGATGGAGGTAAAGGATTAGCTTGTGCTGATACTATTACTGATGGGGATATGAAGACACCTAGAAAGATAATGATTGAACTAGAAAATGGGGAAAGAAAGTTTATTAATAGGTTTGAGGATGTACCAGCTAATGCTAAAGCAGTAATAGATGAAAACACTTATTACCCAAGTCATGTAGCAACAGATTTTTATCATCATTATAAAGAGGATATTAATTTACTTGGTGAAATGGGGGTTAATTCTTTTAGAATGTCTATAAACTGGTCAAGAATATTTCCAAATGGGGATGATGAAACACCAAATGAAGAGGGATTATTATTTTATGATAAGGTATTTGATGAATGTCATAAAAATGGAATTGAGCCAATAGTTACAATAAATCATTTTGATCTACCTCTTAATTTAGCTATTAAATATGAAGGATGGTTAGATAGGAGGACTATAGGCTTTTTCACAAAATATTGCGACACAATATTTAACAGATATAAGGATAAGGTTAAGTATTGGATGACATTTAATGAAATAAACTTCCTAAGGGATTATTCAACTTTAGGTATAACAGAAGCTTCAAGGTATGATAAGCAACAACAAGCAATTTATCACCTTTTACTTGGAAGTGCTAAGGCTGTAACTATAGGGCATAGTATAAATCCAGATTTTAAAATAGGATTAATGATTGCTAATATATTATTTTACCCTGAAACTTGTAATCCTAATGACTCTATGAAGGAATTATTAATGGGAAGAGACTTTAAGGACTTTTACTATGATGTTCAATGTCGTGGTTATTATCCATCATATAAGCTTAAAGAAATGGAGAGAAATAACTTTACTCTTTTAAAAGAAGAGGGGGATGATGAACTTTTAAGAGATGGAGTAGTTGATTATATTGGTTTTAGTTATTACAACTCAACAGTTATAACAACTAGAGAGGATTCAGATAAAAGTAGAGGAAATCAATTTGCTGCTGCAACTAATCCTTATTTAGAAGAATCGGAATGGGGATGGCCAATAGATCCAGTAGGGTTAAGAATTGTATTAAATAGATTATATGATAAATACCAATTACCTTTAATGATTGTTGAAAATGGACTAGGTGCCTTTGACAAGATTGAGGAAGATGGTTCAATAAATGATGATTATAGAATTGATTATTTAAGAAAACATATAGTTGAGATGAAGAAGGCCATAGAATATGATGGTGTTGATTTATTAGGCTATACTCCATGGGGATGTATAGATCTTGTTTCAGCAGGAACAGGAGAAATGAAAAAAAGATATGGATTTGTTTATGTAGATTTGGATGATAAGGGACAAGGAACTTTTAAAAGATATAAAAAGAAGTCTTTTGAATGGTATAAGAAGGTTATTTCTTCAAATGGTGAAGATTTAAATTAATATATGATAGAATATATTTGGGTGATTTTATGAAATTTAGTATAGATAGTGAATATGAAAATTTAGTTCCAAATGATATTAGAGTAACTGATGTAAATAGATATTGTCTTCTAACAGAATCCTATGGAGTTAATGAGAGTACAAATACTATAGATGCTCATTGGCATGAATGGTTAGAAGTAATATATATATTAGAAGGAGAAATGACCATTGAATATGAAGGCGGTTTATTTAATGTAAAGAAGGGAGAGGTATGTGTAATTGGCTCTCAGGCTTTACACAAAATCGTAGGAGCAAAAGGAGTATATAGATTTCAATGCTTGCATATAAATAATGGATTTATTATTAAAAATATAAATAGTGTAGTATTTTCAAATAAGATTTTTAAGATAAATGAAAAAGAAGTATTTTTAAAGTATTTTAATAATATAGTATCTCTTATAAATGAAAAGAATGCAGTAGCTATTATGAAATATAAGGCTAACCTTTTACTATTACTTTCTCATTGTATTGAAGAGAAAAAGTTAGATAAAAATGAAAATGGCAATTCACCATATAGTGATTCTTTTACAAGAATTTTATTTTATATTAATATACACTTTAAGGAACAATTATCATTAAATGATTTATCTAGAGAATATAATTATACACCACAATATATATCTTCATTGTTTAAGAAATATTTAAATGTAACTTTTCATACCTATTTAACTAAGGTAAGATTAGATAGAGCTAAATTTATGTTATTTAGTTCTAATAATAAAATAATAGATATTGCGTATGAATGTGGTTTTCCTAGTGAACAATCTTTTATTGCGCAGTTTAAAAAAGTTTATGGTTTAACACCAGCTAGTTATAGAAAGAAAGACGGTTCTTAATTTTTTAAGAGCCGTTTTTATATTAGTGAATAACGCTTAGGAAAAATACTAAAAATCAGATATTATAATTAAAGTAGATAAGAGGGGAAATATGAAGATAATTATAAGAGCAGATGACTTAGGAATTAGTGAAGGAGTAAATTATGGAATTTTAAAGTCTATAAAAGATGGAATAGTTACTTCAACTGGAATAATGCCAAATATGAAATATGCAGAACATGGTTATAATTTAGTAAAAGATACAGGTGTTTGCATAGGACAGCATACTAATATCTCTTTAGGTAGACCACTTATGGAGCCAGACTTAATTCCATCATTAGTAAATGAAAGAGGGTACTTTTATTCTAGTAAAGAAATAAATGAAAGAACAGTTGACAGTATTAGCATTTCAGAATGTGAATTAGAGATAGAAGCACAATTAAATAGATTTATAGAAATAACAGGTAAAAAACCAGATTATTTCGAAGGACATGCTGTATTCTCCCAGAATTATTTTAAGGCATTAGAAAATGTGTCAAAAAGACATGGATTATTTTATGATATTCCAGGATTTAATAAAGAATGGGAAAAGGAATATGGAATTACTTCATTAGGCTTTGTAAAATTAAATGAAGAAGGCTTATATGATGCATATAAGTATTTTGAAGATAATCTTGAGACAATGAAGAAGGAAGAGTGTACAATTGCAATTTTTCATCCAGGATACTTAGACCAATTTATATTAGATAATTCATCATACACTAAAATAAGACCAATGGAATGTGAGTTTTTATGTAGCCAATGGGTAAAGGAGTTCTTATATGAAAATAACATTAAATTAGTGGATTTTAGAAATTATAGGGACTAGATATGCAATTTATATAAAAATAAGAGGCTTGTTTGCGCAAGCCTCTTATCTATTTTAATATATATGAAAGTTTAAAATTTGAAATAAAAAATAAGACATGGAATAGTTCCAGGTTTTAAACATTATAAGTATTATTTATAAATTCATTAAAAGGAATTTTCATTTTATCTAATGCTGATTTCTTTTTCTTTACAGCAGTAGAGTAGTTAAGATTTTTAAATGCAGCATATTCTCTAACTGTATGTTCCTCAAAGACAACAAGATTAACTAATTCAAGTTCATCTTTGTTTAGCTCCTTAAAAACATGTTTAATAAGCTGAGCATCTATAATGTCTGACTCCTTTTTCTCATAAGCACACTCCTCAGGTTTAAGAAGAGATTCTAAGTCTGTAGAAATATCACCAGAGAGCAATCCCTCGTGGTCATCCCTTTGAGTAGATTTCCTAAGTATATATTTAAAGTTATTTTTTATAGCATTAATAGAATAAGCAACAAATCTATGTTTGCTTGTATCATATTTAGCTATGCAGTTAAAAAGGATTCTATAGGATTCACTAATAAGATCCTCCCTTTCATATCCAGGAGCAAATACCTTTTTAGTAAGCCCATATATTATTGGTTTGAATTCTTCAACAAGAATTTCTTGTGCTTCAATATCTTTTTCCTTTGCAAGCTTCACTAAAGTTTCAATATACTTATAATCCATAAACATCACCTCTTTTATTATATATGCAATTGTTGCATATATCACATTTTTGGGCATTTTTAACCTCTAGGAAAGTATAAAATTTTAAATTGCTATAAATTAAAGGCATTAATATCTATATATTTTATATCAAGGAGATGATATAGTTAAAATGAAAGTGAGGGTTAATATATGAATGGAAAAATAATATTAAATTTAGCAATTAGTTTAGATGGATACATAGCAGATGAAGATGGTGGATTTGATTGGATAGTTGGAGATGGTAGCCCTACATTAAATACAGAAAACAAAATTGACTTTCCTAAGTTTCTAGAAGGTATTGATGTTGTAGTTATGGGTAGAAATTGTTATGATCAAAATTTTCATAAAGACTATAAGGATAAAGATGTATATATAGCAACCTCAGATGATATGGATGATTATGAAAATTATCATTTTATAAAAGGGGATATCTGCAAACAAATAAGTGAGTTAAAGGCAGAAGGAAAGAATATATTTTTATTTGGCGGAGGCAAAATGATTGATCCCTTTATTAAAGATGATATTGTAGATGAATATATTATAGGAATAATACCTACTATTTTAGGAGAAGGAAGAAAGCTATTCCTTGGAAATGGCATTAAAATAGATCTGAAACTTCAGGAGTATTCAGTTGAGGATGGGATTGTAGTAATGAGGTATTCAAAGAGAAATAATTAAGTGATAACAAAGATTTTAGATTAGGAAGTTAGAAAACTAACTTCCTTTTTACTTTGTATGAAATAATTTGTAAAATAATTTGGGATTTAATAGGGTATTTGGGAGGAATATGAAGGTTAATATAGAATTTTAATAATATGAATAAGGTATAAAAAGGCAAGTATTAGCTTATGGGGAGAGTAGGCCATTATGAAAAAGAAAGAGCGTAAATTATATCTTAAACTGAATGTAAGAATGTTTGGGGAGTTTCGAATATCAAATGAAGATGGCATGTTAAATACAGAGAGTATTCGTTCAGAGATGCTGACAAGGTTACTTACTTATATGTTATGTCATAGAAACAAAAGATTAACAGCTCAGGAACTTATAGACGTGCTATGGTCAGAAAATGAAAGTGAAAATCCAACTGGAGCCTTAAAAAATTTAATGTATAGACTTAGAAATTGCTTAAAAAGAGTATGGGGTGATTATGAGTTTATATTAACAGGAAAGGGTACATATAAGTGGAACCCAGAAATTGTTTTGAATGTTGATACAGAAAAATTTGAATATTGTTGTAAGAATATGATTAATGCTGAAAGTGTGGAAGAACAATTGTGGATGGGAAAAAAAGCAATTGAATTATACCAAGGGGTATTTCTTCCTAAATTATCAGAGGAATATTGGGTAATATCTATGTCTACATACTATCATTCTATGTATTTGGATATAGTAAAAAAACTAGTAAGACTTATGGAAAAAGAAAAGAGATATTCAGAAGTAGAAAAGGTATGTCAAAAAGCTTTTAAGACAGAGCCATTAGATGAAGAAATTCATTGTTTTATGCTGAGAGCTTTGATTGCAAATAATAAACAGAAACTGGCTTTAGAACACTATAAACAGACGGAAAGATATTTATATGATGTAATAGGAGTACGACCGTCAAAAGAAATGCAGGAGATTTATGAAAAACTGCAGCAGATACAGCATGACCATGAAAGTAATATAGATGTTATTCAAGAAGAATTGAAAGAACAAAAACTTCCCTCTGGAGCTTTTTTGTGTGAATATGGAGTGTTTAGGAAAATATATATATTGGAATCACGTAGTGGTAAAAGGATGGGGATTTCTGTTCATTTGGTATTGATTAGTTTACAGCTTAATTTTCAAATATCAAAAGAAGATGGGAGCTATCTTAGTGTTATAAGAGAAGATATGGAGGTTTTAAAAACAACCTTGCTTAATTGTATGAGGTCTAGTGATGTTATTTGCAAATATAGTGTGAATCAATTTTTAGTAATGCTTCCAGCTTGTAAATATGAAGATGCAAAGATGGTTATTGAACGGTTAAAGGATCAGTTTTATAAAATGGAAAAAACAAATAAAGTTATATTGCAATATAGTATTTGTGAAATTGATGATATATAAATTAATAATAATATTATTTAGAACTGGAAATATTCCAGTTCTTTTTTTGATGTATAGAAAAGTATAAAATTTTAATTAGCTATAACTCAAAGGTATTATTATAATTTCATATTAAAAAAATATAAAATCAAGGATAGTAATTTTATAATTTCCTTACCTTTAGTGCGCGTGGAGTGGATATTTGTTTTGATGTGACTTGGAGCTTGCGACGGAACAAGCAAAATAAATATCCACTCCACTTTTTTTGTGACCGTTATGTGACTTTTAGTTAATATATTATAACTATAAAAGTTAAAAATGTAATTGTTTGTTACAATCTGATAAATAATGAGTAGATTAAAAAAATGATTGGAGGAAGAAGAGCCATGAAAAGTAATAAGATGAAGAGAATATTAGTAGCCATACTTTGCATGGTAGTGGTGTTATCCAGTAATATTTCGGTGTTAGTAGAAGGAAAAAGTATTTCAACAGTTGAAATAAGCGCTGGTGAAAATGGGGATAACAATCCTCACAATCAGTTAGGCAATGATTTGAAAGAAACAACAAACAGAGTAGTAGAAAAAGCTTATAACTATGATGGAGAAAACCCAGATTTATCATTAGGAATTTATCCAGAACGTTATAAAATTTGGAGAGATGAAACTAACAGAGAACACTTAAATGAGGGGGAACTAAATAGATATACCTTTGGTGATTTTGGAGAAAGCTACGATATATTTAATATTTTAGCCAAGTACAATGCCTTTACCTTTGATTATTATGAAGGTACACACATTGTTGGACCAGTTGCAGCTGGTGGAGATGTTAAGGTTTCTATAGGTGGAACTACAACAAAAGTAGAATATCCACATACAGTTCCTTGCTACATTGGGGGTAACGCTGGGAATGGTAATACAATTATTACAACTTCTAATATGCCAATATTTATTAATGGAAACATAGCAGGAAATAAGAAATATTGGACAATGCAAGAATCTCCTACTTCACTTTATTACAATTATTATTATACAAATGATAATTATAAATATATTGATATGGCAGAGGCAAAAGCAAAAATTACTCAGCAAATGCAAGAGCTTATGGATTTTCAAGGGATTGATGTAACAGGACATTACATGGAGAAAATTTCAATTACTGATAAAGATATAGAAGAGATGAAAAGTTTAAAGCCTGGTGAAATTATTGAAAAAGAAGGATATACCTTGGAATGTAATGGATCAGTAGGTTATAGTTATGGAGTTCGTTTACAGCTTGGATACAACTTCGAAATTTCTTCAGTTAAAGATATTGATTATATTGTCTATGATTATGAAAGCTTACATGAAGTAGGTAATATGACAACATTTATAAATATCTTAGATTCTGGAGAATTTAATATGCCAGCTATATTTAAATCAGTTTCTGACAAATTAGGAGTAGATAAAGCTATTATTGGATCTGGAAATATAAAAGATGCTTATCAATTTGAGTCTATTGAGGTTGAAGAGGCCTTCAATATTGTTGGTTTTTTCCCTAATGCAACTAAGATTGTAGTAGGGGGAAGTATGAACAAATATGTTGGACATCTAGTAGCACCAAAAGCGCATGTTGAAGTAAATAGTGGTGACTTTAATGGTACTATGATCGCCGATAGTATTAAATCAAGTGCAGAAGGGCATATGTGGCCATTTAATGTTAAGTCTTTATTGGGATTTAGAAAAACAGTAAATGGATCAATACCAAATGAGAATGAAGTGTTTAAATTTAAAATAGAAAATATTTCAAAGCCTGAAACTGCAGAGAATATTCCAATTCAGTATGCTGAAAATACTATAAATGGATTAGTTACATTTGATCTTTCAGGTTTAACAAAGCGAGGGGAGTATATTTTCAAGATTTCAGAAGAATATACCAACACTCAGTACATTAAAAATGATAATGTGTATTATGCTAGATTTAATGTTTTACCATCAACAAGTACAGTAGGTGGTGTTAATATGTCAGCAAAGCTTGAAGGTTTTTATGAAGATGAGAAATGTACAATAAAGCATGATATGAATGGTAGTAATGTATTGTATAACAACTTTAGAGATCTTAAGGTTCAAAAGAAGTGGATTGACACAGAAGGAAATGAGTTGGACAAGCAATATTGGAAGCCAGTATCAGTTGAAATTCATAGAAAAGCAGTTAAAGATGAAGCTTTTCAGCCAACTGAAGATACTGTTGTAGATAATGTGGACATAAATGAATTAAAAAATAATACATTGGTAGAAAAAGTTACATTAAGTGAGGATAATGACTGGAAGCAAACTTTAATAGGAAATCAATATTTCTCATCAAAAATCCTAGAAGAAGATGGAAAGATAGTAAAATATGATTTTAGCTATTATGCAAAAGAGGTAGATGTACCAAGTAATGCTACTGTAAGCTATGAAAATAATGATGGAATTATTATTGGATGCATTATAGTTAAAAATCAAGTGGATTCAGTAGATTTGACTATACAGAAAAAGAGTAGCACAGGTAATAATGATTATCTATCTGGTGCAGAATTTAAACTCTATAAATCAAGTGATTTAAATGCACCATTAAAATTTACATTAAATAATGGTTATTATGTATTTAATGTAAATGGAGATAAGGAAACATTATTAACAGATGGTTCAGAAACAGGTAAAGACAGTGTTGGATTGTTAAAATTAAAAGATTTACCTTTTGGTGATTATGTTATACAAGAAACAAAACATCCTGAGGGGTTTGTAATTAATAGTCAATTTATCTTTATTCATGTTGATAGTAAGGGAAGCTATTATCAATTAATGGGTGATGAAAAAGTTCCTAATGAGACCATGGAGAAAGTAAACATTAATCATACATCCACTGATTTTAGTATTAAATTAGAATTTGCCGTTGAAAATACACCAAACATTGAGGTTCCAGAAACAGGTGGTACACCTAATGATATATATAAGAAGATTGGGTTATTGCTTACTTGTTTGGGAGCTATAATGCTTACAGTATATGAGGTAAAGTTCAATAAAAATAGAAAAAAGATAGGGTTCTAAGTAAGAAAGGGAGGAAAATAAAATGAAATTATTAAAAAAGGTAAGTGTACTAGTAGTAGCTGTGGCTATGATGTTAAACATAGTTTCACCAACATTAACATTTGCAGGTACAGTTGAACAGGGCTCTTTACAGATTAATAGAGAAGGAGCTACTTATAATCTATACAAAGTTTTAGATTCTGAAACAGAAGTAATAGGAGATAAAGAGATTCCTATTTTTTCAGTAAATTCTAGCTTTACAAGTTTCTTTAATGGAGATAGTGAATATACCTTTGAAAGTGATAAGGGTATTTTAAAAAATGGAGTACTAGTTGTATCTTCTGACAAATTGCTTGGAACTGATAGCACAGAGGATTATAAACAGAGTCCAGAAATGCAAGATCTTACAAAAGCACTTGCTAACTTTATTTTAGCAAAGAGTATAGCTCCTACAGTGTTAAAAGGTAATGTTAAATCAGTATTAAATCAGGGATATTACTTGGTGTTAGAAGATCATACAACAATTACTTCTAATGGAAATTCAGGTCGTGTGCCTTCACAGGCAATGCTAATTAATATCACTAAAGGTGAAGATGTAAGTATTTTCCCTAAGGACTCTGAATTTACAATTGATAAGGTAGTTGAAGAAGGAAATGATAATGTAGCACAAATTGGTACTGAAAAGAACTATAAAATAACATCTACTATACCTACTTATCCATCTAATTATACAAATATCATTTATACTATAACTGATAAAATGTCAAAAGGTTTAACATTAAATGAAGCTTCAATTAATGTTGTGATTGGAAATGAGATTGTTATAGAAAATGGTGTTCTTAAAGAACAATTTAAGTCATATTTTAAGAGTTTTGATATTATAAAGAATTCAGATGGTACTACTACAACGATATTTGATTTTAATTATGATGCATTAAAAGCAGCTGCATTAGTTGGACAACCTGTTACAATTACTTATACAGCTAAAATTAATGAAAATGCTTTAGTTCATGATCCAAATACTAATGAAGCTGAGTTGGAATACTCTACATCTCCAGATGGAAACACCACAGGTGGTATTATTACAGATGAAACAGAAACTTATACTTATGGTCTTGATTTACTTAAGCTAGATGGTAGTAATAAAACAACTGTATTAGCTGGTGCTAAATTTGAAATAAGAGATAATGCAGGTAATGTAGTTGGAACTATAACAACTGGTGAAGATGGTAAGGCATCATTTGTAGGTTTATCAGAAGGTACTTACACAATTACTGAAATAGAAGCACCTAACAGTGAATATGCCTTATTAGATGGGGAAATTACTATTAAAATTACTGCTGACCCAAACAACAAAGCAAATTGTACAGTAGAGCTTAAAGATGGTAAGGTTGAAATAATTGATAATGTAACAGTAGAAAATGGAACAATTTCATTTAATGTATATAACTACAAAGGTATAAACTTACCAGAAACTGGAGGAATGGGTACAACAATCTTTATGGTTGGAGGAGCTTCACTAATTGTATTGGCAGGTGTAATGTTAATAGTTTACTCAAAGAAAAGTAAAAAAGCATAGAATAAAATTGTAAATATGTATAAGAGCCCATGAGGAATCATCGGCTTATATGGTAGTTTTTATGGGAGTGTGCTAGTATGAAAAGACGTTTAATCATGGGATTTATTATTTTGATTATGGTTCTTGGGATAGGCTTAATGGCTTATCCAAGCTTGGCCAATTTTATTAACAATCAATTTTCTATATCTACAATAGGTGATTATAACACCAAGGTAGAAAAATATAATAAAGAGGAAATTGATAAAATAATGAAAAATGCTTATGATTATAACAATTCATTACCTGGTGCATTCCCTGCAGACCCCTTTAGTGGAAAAAATATTTCTAAAAAATCCATGAGTGATTTCAAGGATTTCTTCATGGTACAAGAAGGGGCAATGATTGGATATATTGAGATTCCTAGTGTGGATATTTACCTTCCAATTTACTATGGAACAAGTGATGCAGTGTTAAAGAAGGGTGTTGGATTGATTAAAAATTCATCCTTGCCTGTTGCAGGTGAAAGCTCACATGCTTTGCTTTCTGCACACACTGGATTACCTTCTCAAGAATTATTTACTGGAATAGAAGAGCTAAAAGATGGAGATGTTTTTTTTATTCATACTATGGATCAGGTTTTTGCCTATAGAATAAATCAAAAGAAGGTAGTTTTGCCAGAAGAAACTAGTGATTTAATGATTGAAGAGGGAAAAACATATATAACATTGATTACATGTACACCATATGGCATTAATACTCATAGATTACTTGTCCGTGGAGAATATGATCCTAATTTTGATTTTTCATCTGAGGAATATACATTTTCATATCAAAAACATAAAAATGACTGGTTATGGATGATCCTTGTCATTGGATTTGTTGTTATTGGCATTGCTGGATTCATCATCTTAAAGAAGAAGAAAAAAGAAAGCAAAAAGGAGGCAAACTAATAAAATGAAGAAACAAAATAGTATATATATAAAGTTAATAGTTGCTGCATTCATGTTCCTTACTATATTTGCATTGCCAGTTCAAGCTGCCAAGAATGGTTCAATTATAATTATTGATAAGACTTATGAAGGAAAGCTACTAGAAAATATTAATGTTAAGCTTTATAAAGTTGCAGATTTTACTGATAATTCAAGAAGTGAAATTGTCATGAAAGATGCATTTAAAGATTTTGAATTAGACATTGATAAATTAGTTTCCTCTGATGCCTTAGAAGAGAGTGCTCGTCTTTGTGAGAGTTTTATTAGAGAGCATTCTATTAAGCCTTTAGCTACCACTATAACAGATAAGAATGGAAATGCTGTATTTTCAAATATAAGTGATGGTATTTATTTAGTTATGCAAAGCCAAGTGAATTATGATGAATATACAGTAACTTCTGTACCATTTTATGTGCAGGTTCCCTTTGTAGATAAAGATGGAAATGTAAATTATCAAGTTACAACATATCCAAAAAATGAAGTTGTATACCCTGAGGACATGGATGAATTATCTGTTATAAAGATATGGAAAGATAATAATAACAAAGACAAAATGCGTCCAGATTATATTGAAGTAGGCTTATATGGAAATGGACAGCTGAAGGAAACAGTGGTGTTAAATAATCTTAATAACTGGTCATATACTTGGAGTGATTTATCAAAAGATGTAGTTTGGAATGTAGAGGAGATTAATGTTCCAGATAATTATCGTATGACAAGTGAAAGAAATCAAAATCATATTACCATTACCAATGAGTTTGATAGTGATGGTGATAGCTATGAAATTGCAGATACAGGGGATAAAATGAGGATGGGATTTTATGTTATGTTATTTGCAGTTTCTGGGGGATTGATTCTGATTTGTGTAAAGTGTCGTAGAAAAAAGAATTAAAAATAAGGGATAAATAAATATATTTTAGGTTGAGGAAGTTAGGAAACTAACTTCCTTTTATATAATTATGAAATAAATTCATAGAGGTTAAGTGAGCTATGAATATCGTAAGGTTCAGCGTAATAGGAGGTTATATGTCATACATTGAATTTAAATATAAAGGAATGATTGAAAATTGGGTGGATAAAAATTATGGCGCTTGGATAAAGTCTATACAAAAAGATAAATATAGTAGTTTTGATGACGATATTGCAAGTTTATTATTTTGTTATTCTGGAAATATGAATGAAATATACAATAAACTGCTTAGAGGATGGAATTTAAGTTTATCTAAAGAAGATATAGATTTATATAACAAGCAAATAGAGATAATAAATAATGAAATATTAAATCATCAAATAAATAATAATATTATCACTTATAGATTTACTGATACCAAGCTAATAAAATACTTAAATAATGGTAATAGAATTAAAAATGGAACTGTTTTTGTTGATAATGCATTTGTCAGTACAACATTATTACCAAGTTTAATGCTTTCATTTGCAAGAGAAAGAAAATATAATTGTTTACTTAAAATATATATACCAAAAGGAAGTAATGCATTATATTTAAAGTTTAATAAAAGTAGATTGGATGAAGAAGAACTTTTATTACCATTAGGGTGTACATTTAAAGTTAAAAATAAGTACTATGATTTTAAAATTATGAAAGTTGTATATGAATGCGATTTGTTAGAGATTAATAGGAAATAAATGATTAGAAGGCTATATATTATGATAAGGTATTTGTGATGAAAAGAAAGGATTACAAAAATATCCTTTCTTTTTAAATTTATAATTAAAAAGTGTTGTAGATAATGTAAAATATGCTATTCCTATGGTAAAATATAATTTATAATGGCGGTTCATAAAAAGATTAATTAAAGAAAGTATTGAGAGGAATGTATATAAGTGCAGGATAATGTTTTTAGTTATTTAGATAAAGAATATAAGTATTTAAGAGAATATGTAATAGAAATAGATGAATCATTATTTGTTTCTACTAATAATGCTATTTTAAAAGGTAGATTGTTTGCTGAGAAATTATCACAAGAAGTATCTAAATTAGAGGAATTAGATGATCTGATAAAATTAACACAAAATGATAGGTTAAGAGAGCTAAAATATAGGGCAGATATAGATAGCGAAATATTGGATTGCTTTCATGAAATAAGAAAAACAGGTAACATTGCTGCACATTCAGATTTAGAAGGTGAACTAGAAGCGGCTCTTAGAATACATAGAAATATATATAAGATAACATGTTGGTTTGTTCAAACGTATATTGATTATAGATTTGAGCCATTACCATATAAAAATCCTAAGCCTAAACTAGAGAGTGGTCATGATCATCTTATAGAACAATTAATAAATAAAGTTGATAGTTTAGCGAATATTACGCAAGAAAAGCATGAAAAGGATAACTTTATTTCTGAGCAGGATAATATTGAAGAAATTGCGGCAGCAAGGAGTTTTGAACATCCTATAACTATTGAAAATAAAGAATGTTTAATACAAGAAATATCAAAACTTAAGGAATCTTCAAAAGAGGCTGTTGAGGCATTAAATAAATTCAGTGACTTTAAAAAGTATATGCATATTACAAGAGATGCTCAAATTGAATTAGAGGGATTAATACTAGATGCTTATGAACAAACAGGTTCACAGTTGATCTTGGTTTGTGGAAGTGTTGGTGATGGTAAGTCACATATTATTTCATATTTTAAGAATAAGTATCCTGAAAAGATGGCTTCATTTGTTCTTCATAATGATGCAACTGAAAGTTTAGCTCCAGATAAAACGTCAATGGATACATTAAATGAAGTTTTAGAAAATTTTAGTGATGAAAAAATAGATTCAAGTAATGAAAAATGTATATTAGCTATAAACTTAGGAACATTAAATAACTTTATAGATTCAGAGTATGGCGAAAGATTTACTATATTAAAGAAATTTGTTGCTGAAAAGAAAATTCTAGAGACAACAATTGAAGATAATAGTTTTAATTCTGACGGTCATATTCAGTTTGTTAACTTTAGTGATTATCATTTATTTACCTTAAAAGATGGACAAGTTAAATCAAACTATATCAAGTCGTTGATAAAGAAAATAACCGATCCTTCGGAAGTAAATACTTTTTATAGTTCCTACAAAGAAAACTGTAGTAAGTGTTCGTATAAAGGGTGTTGTCCTATTAAAGCAAACTATGAGTTTTTAAGTGAAGATGGAGTACAAGATGCTATAGTTGACCTGTTAGTTCAATGTATTATAAAGAAAAAAATAATTATTTCAACAAGAGCATTGTTAAACTTTATATATGATTTAGTAGTTGCTAGAACCTATATTGATGTAAATTCGCCTACATTCAAATCTAAGATAGGTAATCTTAAAAATGAGGATTATATTAACTCGTTAACACCAAATATTATTTTTTCTCATAAAGAATTATCTTTTATTTTTGAAGCGTTAAACTCATTGGACCCTTTAAATGTTAGAAATGAGAGGGTAGATGATTTTATAATTAAGTTTAATAATACTGTAGAGGTTTTAGATTTCTTTAATGAGTATATAGATTTTCCTAAAGGTTACTTAAATAAGGTTATTGATTTAGACTTTAGTGGACAAGAAGGTAAAAAGGTAAAAAGCCATATATTAAAGCTATTTATTAGAAGTTATTACTTATGTGGCAAGGGCGATATATTTTCTCTTAAAGATGAGGTATATGAGAAATTTATTTCAAATTTATACTTCTGGAATAAGGGCGAAAAATCTAAGCTTAAAAGCTTATACTCAGAAATTAAAGATGGAATTATAAAGTGGAATGGAGATACTGATAAAAACCATATAAATATTTTTGTGGGTAAAAAGCAACTTCAATATAAGGTAAGTGAAGAATTAGAATTAAAAGCTGATATAAGTAAGTTGCCAAGTTCAAATGAAGCTGAACTAGTTAAGTTTTTAACTTCCTTAGAGTTGAATTTCAAAACAGAAAAGTTAAATAAATCGGTAGGAATAGATATTGATTTTTCTCTTTATGATTTACTTGTAAAAGTTACAAAAGGATATAGACCAAATAAAAAAGATAAGAATCATTTTATTAAATTTATAGAGTTCATCAATAAGTTAGAAAGTACAGGATCTCAGTCTGAAAAGTTAGTCTTTACCCAAAAGAATAGAGAAGAAAATAAAAAGTTTAGACTAGAGTATGATGATGAGTTTGAAATATATAAATTTATGGAGATATAAGATATGAGTGAAGATAAATATAAAATAGATTTAGAGTTGATAAAAGTCAATTTTAAATTTACAGATAAGGGATTAACACATAGGCAAGGTAATAAATATAAGTTATTACCTTATGCAGCTAATGAAAAAACTCTAGTTTCAAGTTTTGAAGGGGTAGTAGGATCTTTTTCTAGGTTAATTTCCAATAAGGAAATTAAAGGAGAGTTTAATTCAGACACATTTATAGAAGATGTTGCAGAAGAAATTAATGAGTTTGAAGGTGAAACTAGTAATGAAACCTTTAAAGATATAGTAAGAACAATGTTTATTGAAGGTGATAGTTTAGTTGATTTTGATATAAAAACAATTAATTATATATCATCAACTAGTGCAGACGATAAAATAGCTAAGTTTCTATATTCAGTTTTGTTTGATGAAAATCTAAAAAAGGAAGCTATAAAGCATTACGATAGAGATGTAGATAATATTTTATATAAATTGGTACTAAAAGCATTGCCTGAATTAAAAGATAAAAATGTACCGATGGATGAGTGGGAATGTTATTTGCCTTTTATAAGAGAGCTATTTATAGAAGACTTTAGATTCTTAATTCAACATGAAGAATTATATAGGGACTCTTTAAAGAGATTTTTAGAATATTACTATATGTTCTATGTATCTCAACTATCAATGAAATTAGGTAAGTTTGAAAAGGCTAACATTAATAAGGTTGATCCTATATATTATACATTAAGCTGGGAAAGTACATCTAGGAATAGAACAGCATATAAGTTCGGGTGGGATTTATTAAAGAATAGTGTTAATTCTCTATTTTCACATGCTATAACTTTAGAAATGTTAAATCATCATAATTTAGGTGTACAACTTGGATATAATCAATTAGCAGAAGTATATAGTTTAATGGAAAAAGAAGAGATAGAAAATCAAATAGAAGAGGTGTTAGTAGCATATACAGGACAAATTAAAGATAAACTGTGGTCTGAGTTTAAAGTAGTTGATAGGGATACTGAGACTAATGGATTTAATAAAGTATATAAGTTATATGATGCTATAGAATATCAATTTGTAAAAACAAGTAGAACTAGAGCATATGAAGCATATAGAAATTGGTTTGTTAGGTTTGTATATGATAACTTCTCAAAGAAAAGAGGTCCATTAGGATACAACTTAAATATGACAGAAGATGATATTATACTAATGACAAAAATTTGTATAAAAGATAGAGAGAAATTAAAGTTGAATAATTTATTTGAAGAATTTGAGAAAAGAGGTTTATTCTTTGATAGAGATTCAAAGATGAAAATAATACAATTATATGAAAAATTAAATTTACTAGAAAAGAAATCAGATAGTGGGGATGCGCAGTATGTCAGATCAGTTCTATAGTTATTTATCAGAAAAAATAAATGATTTTTTTAGGATGAATCCATTAATACCTGGATCTAAATATAATATACAATTTGAAACAGAAGATCAAGTAAGGGCTTTATATGAGAGCGCAAGGAATAATTCTTTTGTGAGCAGCTATGAGTATAAAGATAATGATGGAAAAACAAAATATGATTCTTATCAAATAGATTTTAATGGTGTACAACTTATTGTTGCTGCTACCATAAATGATGTACAACCTGACTTTTTAACAAGATTAAGAAATATGGTTGGAGTAGAACCCGGCTATGAAAGAAAGGCTATATTATTTATTCATAATACAACATTAGATAGTATTATGGGAGGGACAGAGTCTTTTGCTAAAGAGGGCATGCCTTTTCATATAGATTCAATACAAAAAGACATAAGAGCTAAAGTAAGTATATCTTCTTTTTCGAAAGTAGAGAAAGAAATTATCAATTTAGACTTAGAGAGAAAAAAGAATGCTCTTTTTCAAGATAATAGTTCTATATTTGAGTATAAAGAAATATTGGAAATAGTTAACAAGGGATTTATAGATAAAGAGGAATATAAAAATTTTGGACTATTTTTTGATAGTAAATTAGAAGATTGTTCAGATAGAGAGTTAAAGAAAAGACTAGAGGTAAATGCAAATTATTTTACAAGAGTTGATGAGATTCATAATTATGGAAATCCAGAAGTGCAATTAGAAAAGTATTTTGATGAAAAAGGAATTAGTCTTTTAAAAGATTCTGATTGGAAAGATGTTGATTATAAAGATGTTGAAAAATCAATCGATGAAAAGAAAAAGATAAAACCTTTAGAATATCTTTCTGGTTCAATAGATTGGGACAAGGAAGAGGGAACATCCAAAGCTAAAATGAGAGTTAGAAACATTATTGTTTTTAATGAAGATGGAAAAGAAGAAGTAGAGCTAGAATTTTCTTTCGATGAGTATTTGAAGAAAGAATTTTTAAGGTATGAAGGTGAAGTTGAAGCTAGTGTTTCTGGTAAAAAAATAAAAGCTGTTATAAAGGATATTGAGGGGAAATCAAAGTTCTACAAGGTAGTATATAAAGATGATAATATTAAGTTCGAATTTAAGATATTTATGGTTAGGTGTAATCATAGATATTTAGATAGTATAAAATCAAAATTCTCAATAGTTATAAAGAAAAATAATAGCTATATTTCTATCAAAACAAATGAATCCTCTATTGTATTTAATGAATTTGCAGATAATGAAGTTATTCAAAAAATTGAATTTAATAATGATAGAGTAGATATTAATGAAGATGAGAAGACAATAGTAAAAATTAGTGAAAACTTTGAGTATGAGAATGATGATGACTTAATTAGGTTTGACCTTAAAGTTGGTACAGAGTGTATACCAATTGGAATAATAGGAACTAATGAAAAAATTGGACCTATTGAAGGAATGAATGTTTGGAGGTTAAAAAGAGAAAAAGAAAGTGACTTCAAAGTAGTTGGAGACAATAAAATTCAACATGGAACTAGAGACTTTTTCACTAGGGATGAGTTTAGAAAAAGCTTAGAATTAGAAAAGAAAATAGTTGATCTAGAAGGTATGTATTTTATAGAGTCCATAGATGGGGTAGAAGTTAGTGAAATATCAGTTAAGTCAGAAGTAAGAGAAGCTTATAATAATATTATTAATTATTATAAGATATCTAAGAAGTTACCAAGCTTAACATATATAAATCAAGATTTAAAGGTTCTATATGAAAAGTTTATTAAATCTTATTTAGATGCTTTAAATGATATAGAAGAAGGTTCTTATTTAACAAAAGAACAGAAAAACTTATTTAAGATAGGATCTATAAGAAGAGAAATAGATGATAGGGAAATTATGTTTTCTCCATTACATCCATTAAATATAGCTTATCAACTTCATATTACTGATAAGTTAAAAAATGAAGAGTTATCAGATGAGGTGGTTAAGAAATTTACATCAACTTATTTACTTCCATATATAATGAGTGATGACGAAAAATTATTTATTCCAATGGAACAACAACATTCTCCAGAGTGGAAGTTCTTTGTAGATGAGAATCTTCCAAGATATAAGAGTTCTAGGGAATTTGTATCCAAATTAGTAAATGAAAAGATAGAAGAGTTTGTTGGGCATTTTAAATACTTGTTTGAAATGGGGAATAGTGCTCCAATAAGAATTAATTTGATTAATACAGGAGATAGTAAAGAAATTCTTCAAGGAATTTTCAAGTATTATGTTAAAGAATTAAGAAATAGTAAGACTGGTGAGGTTTTACCTATAGATTTATTTATATATTCAAATAAAAATGTAACTAATGCATTTGAAGAAGTGGCATTTAATGAAGACATAAATAGTCTAAAAGAAATATATAATCTAGACTTAAACATTAATAATATGTCTGAAGAAGATGTATTAAATATGTATAGGGAAAAGGTACATTTCTATACAAAGAGAATAGAAGAAGGTGTTGAGTATGCTCATATTACATTTTTAGAAATGAATAATGAAGCAAAATCAATAACTTCAAAAATGGGAGATATACCATCAGGAATTATTTTGGATGGATTAATTTCTGGGGTACCTTCGGTATTTTTAGGTGATTCATATAGAACTGGTTTTGGTATTAAATATGCTAATACAGAAAGTAATTTAATGAATATAGCAATAAAGTTAAATGCATTAAATGCGGCAACTAGTGGTGAACCATTTAACACTAATCAATGTAAAGCTATATCTGTTCCAAACAAGAGTAAGGAAACTTTAGAGCAGATTTATGAGGCAAGTCATTGGGTAACATTTATAGATCCAAAAGTAGACTTGAATTTCTTTAAGAATGATCCAGATGCAAAAGATTTGCTTATTATTCATTATAGTGATCAGTATACAACTGCTGGTGGTTATGATGCTATAACTGTAACTAGAAAGTCAGGACCATATCAAAGGATTATTGAAGAGTTTTTAACTAAAAAAGGGATAGAAAATGCACATGATTATTCACCTGGAGTAATTAATATGTTTAATGCAATAAATGGAGATTGGCTATTAAGATTATTATCAAGCAAATCTCATTTCCCTAAAGAAAAGATGAGCATATTATCTGCTATTAAGTTAGCATTAGCTGAATTTAGAAATGATAATATAATTTGGGTTCCAATATCTCTTGAGGAAGTATTAAGAGTTTCAGGGGGAGCTGGATTAAAGCAATCAGAAGGATTTTTGTCCGCTAAGAATTTAGGATTTGATAATAATGGTGCAACAAGTGATGATATTTTACTAGTTGGTATTGAACAAGTAAATGATAAGGTTGTAATTCACTATTATCCAATAGAAGTTAAGATAGGTGAAAACAATAATACCTATATTCAAAAAGGAATTGATCAAGCAAAAGCAACTAAGCAAATATTTAATAAAACCTTATTACCGGATGATGATGGGGAAATTACAAATTCTCAGAAGGTATATAGAAATTTCTTGATGCAATTAGTAGTTACAAGTGCTGAGAAGCTTAACTTATATAATGTATGTCAGGAAGAAGATTGGACTAGTATCATAGATTCAGATCTAAGAAGAAAGCTATTAAATGAAGAGTATATTATAAGTAGTGAAGTTAAGAATACTATTGGTGAAGCAGCAGTAATATCCTTTAAGAAAGGAGTTACATTCAAAGATATTAGGGTTGAAGATGATGTTATGGTTATAGAAATGTCAGAAGATGATGGTATTAATTTTATAACAAAAACAGTATCTGAAATTAAAGAGATTGTAGATGGTATAGAAATAGACTCTACTGAAATTGATGTTGATTATAAAGATGTAACTTATAGTAATGAAGAAGAAGAATTAAATAATGAAATTGATCCTCTTAAAGAAGACAATAGTGTAAGTGTTGATGTTACAAAGGAAGTAGCTGCTGAAGATAAAGGAGAGTATGAATCATTATATAAATGTGGTAGAAATATGGAAATTGTATTTGGAGTAAATGAGAGAAATAACAAAGAAGTTCTTTGGTGTCCAAATGATACGAATAAATTACTTCATACAAATACTGGTATCATAGGAACAATGGGAACTGGAAAAACTCAGTTTACAAAATCAATGATTACTCAAATTTATAGAGAATCGAAATATAATGTTGATGGTAAAAAAGTTGGTATTTTAATCTTTGACTATAAGGGCGATTACAATAAATCAAAGCAAGATTTTATAGAAGCAACAGATGCAAAAGTATTTGAATTATTCCACTTACCATTCAATCCATTAGCGGTAATAAAAAGTACTAACTCAAAACCAATGTTACCACTTCATACAGCTAATAGTTTAAAAGAAACATTGGCAAAAGCTTTTGGATTAGGAATTAAGCAAGAAACATTGTTAAGAGATTTAATAATGGAAGCTTATGAAAAGAGAGGAATAATAAAAAATAAACCAGATACATGGGATAAACCAGCTCCTACATTAAAAGATGTTTTTGATATTTATGTTGATAGAGAAGATTTAAAGGAAGATAGTCTTTATGCGGCATTTAGTAATTTAATAGACTTTGAGATTTTTGAACCAGATCCATTTGAAACACAAAGCTTATTTGATTTGATTGATGGAGTTACTGTAATAGATTTATCAGGGTATGATCCAGGAATACAAAATCTTGTAGTAGCAATAACACTGGATTTATTCTATTCACAAATGCAAGCATATGGACATAGTAAAATAGATTGTCAATTAAGGCAGTTGAATAAGATAGTATTAGTTGATGAAGCGGATAACTTTTTAAGTAAGGACTTCCCTTCATTGAAGAAAATTCTTAAAGAAGGTAGAGAATTTGGTGTTGGAACAGTACTTTCAACACAATTGTTAAGTCATTTTAATACTGGTGAAAATGAATATGCAAATTATATTTTAAGTTGGGTAGTTCATAGAGTTGATGACTTAAGTAATAAAGATGTAAAGAGAATATTCAATACTCAAAGTAAAGCTGATGAAGAAAGATTAGTTAATACTATAAAAAGCTTAAATAAACATTATAGCTTAGTTAAGATGGGGGATAGTGATAGAGCTATATTTATGAAAGATAGAGCTTTTTGGGAATTAGATAAGTAAATTTCTGTAAAAGGCTTGCTATTTATTAAAGTAAGCCTTTTTAGATATTTAATTTATATTATATATAGTTGTATTGGTAATTAAAGAGTTATTGGGATGAGTGTAGAAAAAGGAATGAGGTCTGATAGCAGTTAATATTAGTTAGAAACAAATCACATATAGTAATAAGTATTTTATAATATTATAAATAGATTATATTGTGTGAGATTTTTATATTTTGGTACATAGAAAAAATTAAATTCTTCTACATTTTTTGTACAAGTTATATAAAAAGTATTTAAGGAAGTATTATTGGATTTTGCCTTAAATAAAGGTAAGTATTATTTATGTTAGGAAGTGGTATAGATGAGTAGAATACATTCTGAAGATGATAAAACCATTAAAGATTTATTAGAAAGTAATAGCTTGATTTTTAGAATACCTATAAACCAAAGAAAGTTTTCGTGGGGTAATGAACAGTTGGAGATGTTTTTTGAAGATTTAAAAGGAATTATAGGGGGAGACAATAGACATTATTTAGGGGTTTTATCTTTAATAGTAAAAGAGTGTGATGATATTAATTTTAATTGCTATGAAATAATAGATGGACAGCAAAGAACTACTACTATTATTCTTTTTGTAGCAGCATTAAGAGATATATATTATGCATTAAGAGATGAAATAAAGGCTAAAAAGATTCAAGAAAATTATTTATCTGCACTATCAACAAGAAAATGTTTTAATAAGTTGCAGGTTTCTAGATTAGATTCTTTTACATTTAATAAAATAGTAAATATTAATGTTGGTGATGGGACTGATATATTATTAGATGATTGTCCGTCAATTGCTTGTAAACGTAATAAATGTAGAACAATAGATTACAGTTCCAATGATTACGTTAATATTAAGATGTATAATGCATATAGATATTTTTTTAATGAAATATTGTTAGAAATAGAAAGATTTGATACTATTGATGATAAGAAAAATTATCTTTTAGATTTAGAAGAGTCGTTAGCGAAGTTAGATGTAATTTTAATTAAAAGTGATGACATTGAAAGTATATTTTTATTTTTTGAATCGCTAAATAATAGAGGATTACAACTAAGTAAAATGGATATAATTAGAAATGTATTATTAAAAATAGTTTCTGAAAGGTTTTCAGAAAGTCTATCTGAATTTGGAGATTTATGGGATAAGCTAGTCACAACGCTTGATGGACATGATGAGATTAAATTTTTAAAATATTATTTTATGTGTACAAAAGAAAATAAAATAATTAAAGAAAAGGATTTACCAAGTTATTATGATACTTATTTAAAAAAATATACAATGAAGAATGATTTAAGATTAGAAATTGATAGGATGAGAAAATATTCAATATTGTATACAAAATTATTTACAAAAGAGGTTATATCAACATCTGATGAAATATATGTGAGAAATATTAAAATGATTAATCAATTGGGTCAGCAGGCATGTCATTCATTTTTAATGGATTATATGTATTATGTATCTGATGAGAGTAGATTAGATTATATAACATCATTAATTGAAAAAATGATGTTAAGGCGTATTGTGTGTTCTAGATCAACAAAACAGCTTGATGGTATATTTAGGGATATAATAAAAACTAAATTTAAAAATGGATATGAATATAATGATACAGAGATATATAATATAATTATTGATAATATACCTTCTGATGTTGAGTTTGCTAATACACTAAAAGAAAAGGTATGGGATGCAAATGAGATAACGAATTATATTTTAAGAAAGTTTGAATATGAACTATCTGGTAAATCATTATCAAAAGAGTTTGTAATAAGGTCAAGAAAGGATGTTCATATAGAGCATATTATACCAGTAAATTTTGATTCAGAATGGCCTAAAGAATTAAATTTACAGGGAGAAAAATCACAGTATGATATATTAACTTCAAAGTTAGGAAACTTAATTCTATTAGAATTTGATATAAATACATCTATTAAGGATAGTTTATTTAATGTTAAGCTAGCTAAATATAGAGAATCAACATTGAAACAAGTTCAAATTTTTATTAATGAATTTGATAAATGGAATGAAGAGAAAATAAATGAAAGAACTGAGAATTTGGTAGAATTAGCTGTTAATATTTGGAGGGTATAAATATTTATAGGACTATAGAAGTTTTATATTCTATAGTCCTATTTCATTAATAGTATTATATTTATTTAGAGCGATGCGGATAAAATTATTATTATTTAAAGTATTAATTTCTTTAATAACATAAGAAGGTTCACCAATTCCACAAGCAGAACCAGCAGAGATAGCCACAGTATCAGCTAAATTTTTAATAAACATCTCATTAACTATATCAGGAATTAACATTCCAATCATACCAGGTATATGATTATCAGGATCTCCTAAGAATTCTATACCAGGATACTTTTCAGTAAGCATTTTCTTCGTTTCAATTTCAAGCTCAGATATTTTTTGTGTATATTCATTCATATCTCTTTTTGCTATTTCGCAAGCTTTTCCAAATCCAACTATGTTGTGTACAGCAGAAGTTCCGGCTCTATATCCAGATTCTTGTTGTCCACCGTGAATTAATGATGTCAGTTTAAAATCTGATAGTCCGGATTGTCTAATAAAGGCAGCACCTACTCCTTTTGGACCATATATTTTATGAGCAGAGAAGGAAAGAAAATCTACAGGTAACTCTTTAACATTTATATCTATTTTACCCAATACTTGAGTTGCATCTGAGTGAAATAATATTCCATTATTATGTGCTATTCTCCCTAATTCATTAATGTTATTTAAAGATCCGATTTCATTATTTCCCCATATAAAAGAGGCTAATATAGAATTTTCTTTTATAGACTCTTCAAAAGTTTCATTTAAAACTTGCCCATATTGGTTTACTGAAAGAAAGCTAACTTCAAAACCACGATCTATTTTCTTAGTAGTATTTTTTTTCTTTAAAAATCTACTTGCAACAGTAGTATCAGGTCTGTTCCAGAAAACATCTCCATTTAAGAAATGACATGTTTGAAGTACAGATTTATGCTCAACAGTAGAAGTAATTATATGATTTCCCTTTTCTTCGTAGAACTTAAGGTAATCAGCTACTCCTTTTATGATAAAGTTATTGCTTTCTGAAGCTCCTCCAGTAAATATTATTTCCTTTGGGTCAGCATTTATTAAAGAAGCAACTTGTTCTCTAGCATGTTCTACAGCCTTTTCAGCATTAATTGCTAAAGTGTAGTGTCTACTAGATGGGTTACCATATTCCTCTTTCAAATATGGTAACATTGCATCTAGTACTTCAGGATCTATAGGGGTGGTTGCACTATTATCTAGATATATCATATACTTACATCTCCTTTACTTAACAATTGAGTTAAGAATTTTTCTAAATTACCACCTGAATATTTATATTTGTTATATAGGAGTTCAGCACCTCTATCCATATGCAATTTCATATAGTGTGGGTAATATTCATCATCAGTTATGTGTCTTCCTAAATTTATCTCTATAAGGGCTTTAAATATATCATCAAATTCACCTGTAACTGTAGATCTTTGAAGTTCAAGTCCATTTGTGTCCAGACTTTCATATTCATCAATAGGTATATTATGATTTAATGACATAGAAACAGCTATTTTACTTAATGCAAAGGGTTTTAGGTTTGTACTTGCACCAAGTTCTTCAAATAATTCTTTTGTCTTTTTTGATGTTTTTAATCTAAATCCCATAATTACACCTCAAAATATCCGTTTTTAACTTCAGTTTTTCTTTTTTCTGTATTATATAAAAGTAAATACTCATTACAGATATAAGGTTTTACTACCTTATATAATTCACTATCTATTTCTTTATTAGTAGATAGAATTATTACTTGTTTACTTATATTAGGTAAATAAGTATTAGATAAAGCATTTCTATGAGTCTCATCTATACGGGCATATGGTGTATCTATTATAAATGGTATTTCGACACCTGAACTTTTTATAATAGCCCATATTAAGCAGAGAATATATATTTGTTTTTCTCCTTTAGAGAAATCATTAATGTTAACTTTAGTGCTTAAAGTTATATAATCGACTAATCCAAGACTATTTAACTCATTTCTTAAGTCTTCATGAGTTTTAACATTAAAATGTATGTATAAATCTTCTAAGAATTTAGGCCCGTATTTTTTACTAGTACCATTAAAACCTAAATTATTTATTATATTTAAAACTTCATTTGTATCGTATTCTTTATTTATATAAAGAGTAGAATTGAAATTTTCATCAATAACGATACTATTTACATAGTTATCTTTTCTGATTATTTTTGAGAATATATTTATAAATTCATTTTCTATTAATGTTATTTTATCTATAGTTAATGTTTTTAACAGAGTATCTAAATAATCAATAATACTCTTAGAAATTTCTAAAACATTACTACTTTGAAGTAAAGCTGTATAATCGTTTTTGGCTCTAGTTAAGTGATATTCTTTAGTATTTAACTCATCTAGTTTATGTGTAAGAGACATTTTAGAAACAGCTAAATTATTCTCTGTTTCAGTAATCTGAGTATTTGTAATTTTAGTAGATTCTAGATAACTATTTAATATATCTCCAGATACTGTGGAATTAAGTTTATCCCTAAGAAGTTTTAATTCTGAACTTATTTCCTTTAGTCGTGTAAAGTTATTTAATATACGTGTCTTTAGTATATTTTGTTTAGTTAATACATTGTTTATAATAAAGTTTATTGAATTCTTTTCCTCAGTAGATAATTCAAGTATACTTGAGACATTTTTTAATTCATTTACGTTAAACATTTCAGAAAGTAAGCTTACAGCAATTTCTTCATAACTAGTGTTGGATGCTGATAGATTGTGTTTTGTTAATGTATTTTTTACTATTTCTCCTGAAAGCTTTTTACTTACATTATTAAATGAATTAAGAGCATCTTCTTTTTCTATTTGTTCGCTTGTATTTTCTAAAAGATTGCTAACTAATAAAAATGGAAGGGTATCATTGCAGAAATCTTTTATAGATTGATTGATTTCAGTACGCTCAGTCTCTAACTTTGCAATTTTAGAGTTTAACATGGATCTTTCTTCTTCAAATATACCACCACTATTTCTAAAGTTTTCTTCTGTCTTAGACCTTTTTACATATAGATCATCTAAAGTTTCCTCTGTTTCCTTAATATTTCTTTTAAGTTGATATATATCTGAGTTTAAGTCGGCAACAATTTTTGAAAGTTCATCAAACCTAGTTTGTGATTCTTCCAATTTTATATTGGATTTTGATTGAGCTCTTTGATAAGTTAAAAGTTGCTTCTTTAATGCTTCAAAAGTATCATAACTAAATAATTCTAGTACAGCTTCTTTTAAATTTGAACTTGATGATTTACCTGTGAAAAAGTCACTAAGTTCTTCACCATCAAAGAAGAAGAAATCAAATAAAGATGGTGGTAATACAGACTTTAAATATTTATCAAAGTAAAGTTTATCTTCTTCATTCAGTTCCTCACCGTGTAAAAAAACTTTAAAATCTTCAGTTATTTTTTGATTTAAGTAAGTCCAAGAACGTTTTAAATGATAATTTTTCACTTGAGTACCTTCTTTAAATGAAAGGCTTATTGCAATAGAGGATTCAATATCTTCATTTTTGAAAGCATTATCATTTATATTATTTTTAATTTTAGTTAAATAAACATTATTTTGTCCTAGATATCCATAAGTAGTAGGTCCATATATACATAATTTAATTGCTTCAAATAGAGTGGACTTCCCAGCTCCATTTTCACCACCTATAAGGACTATATTTCTCTCACTTTTTGGAGTAAAGGAGAAGGTAGTTTCATCTTCATATGATCTAAAGTTTTTAAGTGTTATGTTGTTAATTATCATTTTCTATCTCCTCAACTAAAGTTTTGTGTAAATATCTTTGATTAAGAACTTTACTAATCGATTTATCTAGGATAGTTTTATTTGAAAAATGTTTATACTTATTTGTTTCTATAAGTAGCTTATTTATTAAGTCTTCAGGTATATTATCCTTTTCGCATAAAGATGATATCTCTTTTAAAGTAGAATCATCAAATGCAGGCTTTTTATATTCATCCCAAGGAAGTTTTTTACCAGTAACTCTATGATATATTTCAACTAAAGATCTGCGAGTTAAGTCTTCTTCATCATCCCAAATTTTATCTATAGCCTCTAATTCCTTTTCGGTTATAAGATCAAATCCGTAATGTTCCTGTATTTTATTTTGAGTTTCTAAAAGTTTTTCGAGTATTAATTTTCTACCTTTAAAATTAAATGGACCATATCCCACTACATTAACATATTCGCCTTTATTATCAGAAAAGATTTTCTTTTCGTCTAACTTTATATCCTCTCCAACATTTATAATAGGTAGTAGTTCTAAAAAGATTTTTTCTTTTTCTGTAGAAACTTTTTCTAAGGACTTTTCAGAAGCTTTAGAACGTTTTAAATCAATGTAACCTTCATTGTTTTCTTCATCAAAGAAGATATGATTATTATCAATAAAGTAGTCTGTTAATAAAGGTAATTTATCTAAATAAACTTTTTTGTAATAATGATTTCCATCTCTTCTATATTGTTGTCTATATTCATGCTTATCACGTATACTTAAGATCCAGGCTCTAAAATCAAGTAGAGGTTGTAGTTCACTCTCACCGCTCTTAATAAATCCAGTTAAAGATTTATCTTCTTTAACAACAGTACAAATCCAGCAACCAAATCTTGAGTTACCACAGGATGGAGTTTCAGCATCGTTTGTAACAGTAAATGGACATTCTCCACCTTCACCACCCATATAAAGTTGGAATAAAGTATTGTTATCAGTGCCCCATGGAGTTTTACCACCATTTAAAAGTAATGTTTCCCAAACATCATCTGTAGTTAAGTCTACTATTGGGTTATAAACGTATGTGTTTTGTAAAGTAGCATGAGGGGTTAATAAATATCCTTCAATTTCTCTATTTTTAATTCTAATACCTCTTGCAATACTTTCTGCCTTTCTAACTCCTAATAGTACGACAACCTCACCATTTTCTTTAACTTTATCTTCAATAAATTTATTAGATGGTTTAATTTTAAGACGCTCTGTACACCATCTAAATCTAATAGAAGTAGGGGTTGGTAGACCTTTACCAATTACGTTAGCCCAAAATGTATTGTCATAGTCTGGGTGAACCATATGCGTGAATAGAGGTAATCCTAATTTTTTAGCACCTTCATTAATTAATTCTGAGTTTTCTTCTAAATAAGAAAGAATAACAGGGTTCTCAATTAATGTATCAGATGAAACAACATATACATTTTTATGTCTTTCTTTAGGGGATAATCTTTGTAACATCATAAAAGTTAATTGAACTACAGTAGTACTATCTTTCCCGCCGCTATATCCAATAACCCAAGGCCTAGCATCATTTTTGTATACACGAGTCATTTCTTCTATAATTATTTCTATTTTTGTTTTTATATCTATGTTAATCATAATTAACCTTCCTTTTTCTTTATGCATTGATTTTCTAGTTTTAGCTCTTCTTTTGAAAGATTAATATTTAATTTCGTTTTGATTAAATTGTTAGTTAATTTAACATAAGTTGCACTTTTCATTATTCTACCATTTGGTGCAATTACCCTAAACTCCCAATCTTTCAAATTAGTACGACTCCAATTGATTTGAGCTATACTTGGTAAAATTTCTTTCCAAGTAGTACTATTTTGTTTATATAAATAATTGCCTACTAGACCTAAAGCTTCAAGAACAACACCATGAGAACTTATATAGTCACTTCTAAAGGCAGAGGCACTCATTTCTCTATTAAATACAAATTGCCATTCTTTCATACTATTACATAGAACATCCCAAAATTCTTGTACAAATAGAATTATTTCTGGATTGTTATAGTCTAAGTTATGTAAAAGTTTTTTGTTAGTTTCATAGATATTACTTAAAATAAATAGTTTGTTAGACAGTTTTGCTAAAGAAGCATTTTCTTTATCAGTAAACTGCAGTAAATTTCTATTATCATCTATTGTAGATTTTGTAATTATAGCAATAGGGTCACGAGTATCGTAAAGTACACCGATAGACTTAGATACATTAACTGCGTGCTTATTTAAATCAGCAAAAATTTGTTGACTTCTTTTTAACCCTTCATCAATAAATAGAACAACAGAAATAGTTTCATTATCTAATTCAGGTGCATGTTTTAGAGCTTCTTCAATAGCTGCCCTTCTATGCTGCCCGTCATTAATTAGCAATCTACTATCCATAGATACTTTTAAAGTACCAATTTTCTCGTCATAACTTTCATTTAAAGGTTCAAATTCAAATTGACCATCAATCGAGGCAGTAACAGACGAAAAAACATAATCCTTTGGATTATTTACTATATAAGCCGCCATTTCTGGTATACGAGTACGATTGATGATTCTCTGAGCTCTATATTCTGGTGGCAGATTATCGTCACTAAAGATAAATAATTTAGAAAGTATAGATAGAGGACACATTATAACAAAGAATTCTCTACCTGCTTGTTTTCCCTTAATTGCAGGGAATGTATAAAAAAAGTTGTTTTGCATTAACAAATCTCCTTACGTACGTAATATCGACAAGATAATTATAGCAAATATATGTTCTTAGGTAAATAAATATATTTAGTTAAGTAAACATATTTAATACACTAAAAGAGTAAAAAATAGTATTAACAATATAGTTATTTTAAATAATTTACTGAACTACTTCTAAGTAACTAGGGGGAGTTTTTTGTATTTACACCACAAAGCATAGAAACGAAATCAAATGATAGAAGTTGGTTTGAAATTGTAAAATATGATATAATATGGTATAATATTGAAAAAGTATTTACTACTGGGGGGATAATATGTCTTTTTTAAAGAATTTATTAGATATTAGAGAGATAAAAGGTCCAGAGTTCTATAAAGATTTTGAAAGTGAAAATAAGCAATTATATGATCTAGAAGAACTATTTTCTAGAGTAAAAAGTGAAAAAAGAAAGAAAATACAAAGAGACATAATAAATCTAAAGATAGGTCTAGAAGGGGAAAGAGCAGTAAGCTATGAGCTAAAGAATTCTTTTATTCCAATGATTTGTTTACATGATATAAGAATTGAAAATGCTGGTTATGTTGCTCAAATGGACTATATCTTAATTACAGAATATTTTATTATGGTGCTTGAAACAAAGAAGCTTAATGGAGATATTGTAATAAATGAAGCAGGAGAATTTATAAGAAGATTCAAAACTAAAGAAGGAAAGGTCTTTAAGCAAGAGGGAATGTATAGCCCAATTGCTCAGAATGAAAGACATATAAGAATACTAGAAAATTTCTTAAAGGGTAATGGAATCATTAAAAGAGTGCCAATTTATTCTACAGTAATAATAGCCAATCCTAAAGCTATTATTAATAGAAGTAAAGCACCTTATGCTATAAAAAATGGAATTTATAAATATGATCAAATAACAACTATGTTAAAGAAAAAGATAAGTAAATGCCAAAAGGATGGCAAGATGTTTGAAAGCCATATGGTTAAAATAGCTGAATTCTTATTGGAGAATAATAAGGAAATAACTTTTGATTATAATGCTAAGTATGGATTAACAGAAGAGGATTTTAAAGAATCTATAGTTGAAGAGGCTTCTGAGGTTTTGGTAGATGAAGAAGTCACTGCTAGTGAAGTAGTTGAAAATGAGCAAGTAGCAGCAACTGAGGTTGTGGAAGAAGAGAAACCAGAAGAGCAGGTAGAAGATAATACAAGTGATTTATATGAAGAGATAAGAAAGTATAGATATAATAAAGCAAAGGAAGAGGGGAATAAGCCATATTTTCTTTTCAATAATAATACCTTAGACTTATTGGTTAAGGAGAGACCAAGAACAAAGGAAGAGCTTTTGAAAGTTCAAGGCTTTGGACAAATTAAAGTAGACAAGTATGGTGATGACCTTTTAAACATAATAAATAAATATGTAAATATATAAATATAGAAAAAAATCCTTTTAGAGTTATTCTAAAGGGATTTTTGTTTTTAAATAAAACATATGCATTTTCCAAATTTATCTTATTAAAACTCATTCAAACCCGTATTCTTACTATAACTTCTTAAGTTCTTATCTTCTTAAGAAGTTAAGTTTTTTTCTTTATCTTTAATAAGTGGGGGATATTTGTTTTGATATGTCTTGGAGCTTGCCAGGGAACAAGCAAAATAAATATCCCTCCCAACATTTTTTAGATTAATCTTGTACTTCTCTATTTGATTCAATAGTTTTATGTTTTCCAATTGGTTTAACGTTTATATTAGATCTGTATTCTGTTTCTGCCCAGTATATATTTTCAGCAACTAAAGCTTCAGGGTTTAGTTCAACTCCATCTAAAATTATTTCTTTAAACCTATGATATCCAGCTCTATCTATTAAGTGGCCTCCATGTAAGTATTCAGGCTTATAATCCAATGCCCAAGCAGAAAACTTTTGCCAGTTTGCAAACATTCCTAATACTACATCTTCAGTAACAAAGTTTAAGAAAGTTTTACCCATTCTAGGAGTTTGTTTTCCTGTTCTTCCACCAATAACAACTCTATAGAATTTTTGAGCGCTTCTTGTCCATGCACTTGCAGGGCAAGCTAGAACACATTCACCACAACCAACACAGCAGCATGGGTCTTTATCTACAAGTCCATTTTTATTTAAACTTAAAACTCTAGTTGCATGATGTTCACATGCTTTTACACAAGCTCCACAACCAATACATCTTTCAGGATGATATATCATTCTAGCTTGACCAATAACACCAAAGTCTTGGAAATGAGCTTTAGCACAATCATTTGGACAACCTGATACTGAAACTTTAATATGGTAGTGAGAAGGGAAGACTAGGCTTTCTATTTTATTTGCTAAATCCTTAGTGTTAGCATTTGCTTTTATACAATGAGAATTACCTATACATGCCATAACATTTCTAGCACCTATTGTAGGATATCCATTTTCATCTACTGTCATATTACAGTTACATTCATCAACTTCAACTTCTTTTAAATAATTAGAAATATACTCATTAACAGAAGGAATGTTTTCATATTTAATTCCAGGGATACTGAAGGTTTGTCTCATTCCCATATGAAAAGTACCATTACCATAAGTTTCTGCAATATATTGAATATCACTTAAATATTTAGCATTAACAAGACCTCCTGGCACACGCATTTGAAGCATAAATTCTCCAGGAATCTTTGATTGACGAAAACAATTTAATCTAACCTTTTTAATATCTATATCATGATTCATAAAAGTATCCTCCTAGTCTAATAGTGATTTAGCCTTAGTATAGTTAAATACAGGGCCTTCTAAGCATACATAAGTTTCATCAATTCTACAGTGGCCACATTTACCAACAGCACAAGACATTTTTCTTTCAAATGATACCCAGATTTTTTCTTCAGGAACACCAAGTTTTAGCATTTCAAGAGCTGTAAAGTGCATCATTACTGGTGGACCAACAATAACAACTTCATAGTTATCATCAAAAGAGTCTAAAGGAAGTTTTGATAAATGTTTAGTTACAAGACCTTGTTCCCAACCATCTTTTTCACCCTTATCTAGTGTATATATTGTATTAAATTTCTCTCTCCATTTATCTAATTCAGGTTTGAACAATATAGAATCTATATCTTTAAAGCCAAAGATTAAACTTAATGATTTAACATAATCTTCTTCAATATAAAATTTATTAATCATACTTCTTACAGGGGCAACTCCTGTACCACCAGCAATTATAATTAAATTTTTATTTTTAAACTTTTCAACTGGCCAGCCTTTGCCATATGCTCCTCTTAAGAAGAGTTTATCTCCTGATTGTAATTTGAAAAGCTCATCAGTTACCTTTCCAACAGATCTTATTGTAAAGTCCATATAACCTAGTCCAAATCCACTTACAGAAATAGGAGCTTCACCAATTTTAGGAAGGGATAGTTGTAGGAATTGTCCATGTTCAGGAACTATATCAGTTGCAACTCTAAAAGTGTATTCATGGTTAGTTTCATGAGTAACACTAATAATTTCATATGATTTAGGTGTTAATATATTGTTTTCCATATTATTTTTCCTCCATAATTTCATTAACTGCATTATTTACTTTGTTTATTGTAGCTGTAATTGAAATATGTTCAGGGCATCTATCAGTACATCTACCACAACCAACACACATATGCTCATCTCCAAATTGAGCTTTATAATCATGAATTTTATGAAGAACTTTATATCTCATTTTATCTGCCTTAGTTGTTCTAAAATTATGTCCTCCAGCCATTTCATCAAAACCATCTATGTGACAAGATGCTTGTACTCTTCTTCTTTCACCAATTTTGCCTAAAGAATCATATACAATATCACGTGTAGTATAGCAAGAACATGTGCTACATGCTATTGTACAACTTCCACAACCAAGGCATCTTTTGTTGTATTCATTCCACATTGGATGATTTTTAAGTTTTATCAATACTTCTTTATCATTAATTTCAGGAATTGTTACCTTTGCTTCATTTTCTTCAATAAATTTTAGTTCAAATTCTTCTTCTGTTTTATCATTGAAAAATTTACTAAATTCTTTGTCTTTAACATTAAATAGTAAAGAAGATTCATTAAATCTTACAGCTAAAGAGTAATCATCAGTCTTATTACTGTTCATTGATACGCAGAAGCAAGTGTCAAATCCATCAACACATTCAATACAAATAAATTTAACTCTTTCTCTTATCCTTTTATAGAAGGTATCTTCAAAGTTACCATTGTGAAGATAAATCATATCTTGTCTTCTTTGTGCATTAATATCACAAGGTCTAGCAAAAATTAGTATCTTTTTGTTATGACCTATAGAACTTTCTCTAAATTCATCTTCTGTAAAGTAATAAAGGGTTTGAGTAATAGGAGTTATTACTTCCTTTACTGGATAGTGTGATTTTTCCTTAAACTCAATTTCTTCTACAGTAGAAACTTCATCATACTTTATAATGTCTGTATCTGAGTATCTACCTTGTTTTTTAAATCTCTTTGGTGCATAAATCTTGTATTCTTTCTTTAAGTCTTCAAATAAAGCATTTACTTCTTGGAATGATAGATTATATCCCATATGATACCTCCTAAAATAGTTTATTTTTTAACAATGTCTACAATTTGATTATATAGCTACATATGAAAAAAATATAATATCAAAAAAATATGGTAATCATAAGTAAAACCTATAATAAAAATATTTCATTTGGATAGACTCTAATTCCATCAATAATACTGTATAGTAGAATATAAATTAAAATGGTAAAATATACATATAAAGTCTATATTAAGGAGAAATGCTGTGGATATAAACAAAAACTTAATAATGGTCAAAAATAAAAATGGAGAATTTGAAGATAAAACTCAAAAGATACAATGGATAAATGATTATAAGGATACGTGGGAGCGTAAAATTACATATACAAACGAAAAATCATATACCTACAACTACAACAATGTCCAATGGTTTAAAGATCCTACAGAAATAGATTGCAAATCTAATGTAGTATTCCACAAAGGAGAACCAAGAAATGGAGCATTAAAAATCCTAGATTTTAATGAATATATAAAACTCTTTTTTAAAAATGATTACACTGAAACCTATGAAAAAAGATACATAAGGATAGAAAAGTCATCTCTAGACAGTGCAAAATCTAAAAGTTGTTTCAAGTATTTAAAGCATCTATCATCCCTAATAAAAATAGAGGAAACAAATTTCCTAGAAAAACAATATGAAAAGATGGATTTTATAAGTCCTAATAGTGTTTTATCAAAATATCTTCATGGTGAAAATCCAAAAGAAAGAAAAAAATATGATAGTTTTATATATCCCTTTGGCTTTAATATAAGCCAAAAAGAGGGCACAGAAAAGGCTCTAAATAGTGAAATTAGTATAATTGAGGGGCCTCCTGGTACAGGTAAAACTCAAACAATTTTAAATATTATATCCAATGCAATAATTAATAATAAAACTGTAGGGGTTGTATCGAACAATAACTCTGCAACCTCAAATGTTATAGAAAAGCTTAATAAATATGGTGTTGGTTTTATAGCTGCCTTTCTTGGAAATACAGAAAATAAAGAGAAATTTATAGATGGCCAAGATGGGTCTTATCCTTCTATGGAGGGGTGGTTCCTTAATTTTAGTGATGAAAAGGAACTTAAGAACAAGCTACTTCAGGTAGAAAATGATTTAAATGAAATGCTAAATAGAAAAAATGAATTGGCAAAGCTAAAGGAAGAATTAGATGGAATAAAGGTGGAGAAGGAGCATTATTTAAGCTCTACTGAAAAGCCTAATATACTTCCTTATAGGAGCTTGTATAGAAAAACTCCAGATAGAATACTTACTTTATGGAATAATATCCAGTATCACATAGAGAATAAGGGGGATTTTACTACCTTAGATAAGGTTAAGTATTTAATTAAGTTTGGTATATATTCCTTTAAGTTTTATGATAACCCTAGTGAAGAGGTGGTTTTATTATTACAGAACTTATATTATGAGATGAAAATTGAAGAGCGTGAGAAAAGAATTACTGAAATAAGCAAGTCCCTAAAAAGATATAAGTTTGAAGATAAGATGAAGGAGTATACTGACCTTTCTATGAAGTTATTTAAATCTAGTTTGTATAAAAGAAAGGGAAACAAAAGTGTAAGAAGCAAGTTTTCTAAGGATGATTTGTGGAAGAATTTTGGGGACGTGGTTAAGGAGTATCCTGTAATTTTAAGCACAACTCATTCCTTAAGAAATTCTATAGGGGAAAACTATTTATTTGATTATGTAATTATAGATGAATCCTCCCAAGTTGACATTGTTTCAGGGGCTTTAGCCCTATCTTGTGGAAAGAATGTTGTAATTGTTGGGGATGATAAGCAATTGCCTAATGTGGTATCTGATGATTTGAAGGTTAAAACTAATGAAGTATTTGATATCTATGATTTAGATGAAGCTTATAATTATAGTGAAAAGAGCTTGCTTACTTCTATAAAAACCTTGTATCCAGAGATTCCTTATACACTTTTAAAGGAGCATTACAGATGCAATCCAAAGATAATAGGCTTTTGTAATGAGAAGTTTTATAACGGAGAGCTTATTCCTTTAACTGAAAATAATATAGATAATCCTCTAATGGTTTATAAAACCGTGGAGGGAAATCATGCTAGAGGTAAGTTTAATCAAAGAGAGCTTGATGTTATCTTTGATGAGGTAATTCCTAAGGAAAACCTACAAAATTTAAATGAATCCATAGGGATAATATCTCCCTATAGACTTCAAGCTGATGAGATTAGAAAGTATATTGGTGATTTAGATATTGAAGCAGACACTGTTCATAAGTTTCAAGGTAGAGAAAAGGACAACATTATAATATCTACAGTTTCTAATGAGATGAATGACTTTATTTCTAATGCTAATTTAATTAATGTTGCAGTTTCTAGAGCTGTTAATAGGTTAATTCTTGTGGTTTCTGGAAATAAGGAGTTTATTGAAACTGAGAGCAATATTGGAGATTTAATTAGATATATTAGCTACAACAATGTGGAGTGTATAAAGGAAAGCAAGGTTAACTCTATTTTTGATTATTTATATAAATCCTATAATGATAGAAGGTTAGAGTTATTAAAAAACACAAATAAGTCAAGGTATGATTCTGAAAATCTTATGGTAAATTTATTAGATGGTATTTTGGAGGATGAGAAATATTTAAGCATAGGTTATGATATGCATTATCCTTTGAGAAACTTAATAAGGGATACTTCCTTACTTAATGATAGAGAGAAAAGCTATGTAGAAAATATTAATACTCATGTGGATTTTATATTGTTTAATAAGCTTGATAAATCACCTATTTTAGTTATTGAGGTTGATGGCTTTAAGTATCATGATGAAAATGAAGCTCAGCTAGAACGTGATAATATTAAGAATTCTGTTTTGGAAAAGTATGAGATTCCTTATTTAAGGTTGAAGACTAATGGTAGTGATGAAGAAAAGAGGATAAGAGAAGCATTAATATCTTAGGATAAGAGGTGAATAATATGGCTATGTGGAATCCTTGGCGTGGATGTAAAAAGTGCAGTGATGGATGCAAGTTTTGTTATATTCATAAGGGAGATTATAAAAGAAAAGTAGATACTAGTAAAATAGTTAAAACAAAAGATTTTTATAAGCCTATAGAGAAATTAAAAAATGGAACTTATAAGATTAAGTCAGGAATAGTATATCTATGTTTTTCATCAGACTTCTTTATTGAAGAAGGTGATCCTTGGAGAGATGAGTGCTGGAATATGATAAAAGAAAGAAGTGATTTAACTTTCTTATTTCTAACTAAAAGAATAGATAGATTTAAGGATTGTATTCCTGATGATTGGAATGAAGGGTATGATAATGTAGTAGTTTGTTGTACTGTTGAAAACCAGAAGAATGTAGATTATAAGCTTTCAATTTTTAGGGATTTCCCTGCAAAGCACAAATGTATTACTGCCCAGCCACTACTGGAAGAAATGCATATTGAAAAATATTTAAAAGATATTGAACTTGTTGTAGTTGGAGGAGAGTCTGATTATAATTCAAGACCATTAGATTATGATTGGGTTCTTAATATTAGAAAGCAATGTATGGACGCAAATGTGAACTTTGAATTTAGACAGTGTGGCACACACTTTATTAAGGATAAAAAATTATATAAGCTGCAGGTAAAGGATTTATGTAAACAAGCCAAATTAGCTAATATAGATTATAAAGCAACTTAGAAATATAAACTACTTCTAAAATTAGAGGTAGTTTTTTATTATTTCCTTACCTTTAGTGCGAAGGGAATAAATATCTATCATACTTTTTGTGTTTAGAGTAAAAAAATTACCACTTACTTTTGAAAAATTACCACTTGTTTTACTTTTGTTTACAAAAAGATACCATAAGTTATAATTTATATTGTGGAGTGTGAGGAGATGAAAATAAGGATTGAAGTTGATGAGAATATTCAAGATGATGAAGTTATCATAAGATGTGCTAATTTAAATGAAGATATACAAAATCTTCAAGGTGCAATTAAAGATGCTTTATCTAAAAAGAATAGAATAATATTCTACAAAGATAATACACAGTTTTATATATCTTTAGATGAAATATTGTTTTTTGAAACAGAAGAAACAAGTATTAGTGCACACACATTAAATAATGTTTATGAGGTTAAATATAAGCTTTATGAGCTAGAAGAAATACTGCCTAATAATTTTATGAGGGTTTCCAAATCAACAATACTAAATGTAAATTATATTTATTCCATAACTAGAAATCTTACATCCTCAAGTCTTGTTGAATTTAAGAACACACATAAAAAGGTTTATGTTTCAAGATATTATTATAAACCATTAAAAATTAAGTTATTAGAAATGAGGAGATAAAATGAAAAAGGAAAGAGTTTTTTGGGGTCTATTTCTTGTAATAGCTGGAATAGCCTTAGTTGTTAGTAAGCTTGGATATTTTGCAGGCGTTAATTTGTTTAGTTTAGTTGCTACAGTATTTTTAGTTGCAATTATTATAAAAAGTGTATTTAAGATGAATTTTGCAGGCATTCTATTTCCATTAGCATTTATAGGAATACTTTTTGATGATCAGCTTGGAATTACTGCAATTACTCCATGGACAGTATTAATTGCTGCAACATTAGGAAGTATAGGGCTATCAATTATATTCCCTAAGAAAAAGAAATGGTATGGTAGAAACTATGATTATGATTGTAATGTTATTGATGTAGAAGATGATAGTCATATTAAGTTGGAAACTTTATTTTCTGGCAGTACTAAATATGTAAATTCTGACTCATTAGAACAAGTAGATCTAAAATGTAATTTTGGTGGTAGTACAGTATATTTTGATAATGCAAAGCTAAATGGTGGAAAAGCCATTGTAAGGTTAGATGTTAACTTTGCTGGTGTAGAATTATATGTGCCTAAAACATGGACTGTTGTTAGCAATGCAAATGTATCTTTAGGTGGAATAGATGAAAAGAATAAAGGAATAGGTAATGGAGAAAATATATTAACTTTAGTTGGAAATGTTAGTTTCTCTGGTATAGAAATAATTTATATTTAAAGGTAATAAAGCTACTTCTAAGAAATTAGGGGTAGTTTTTTATTAAGAAAAAATTTCCAACAAGGAAATGGGCAAATTTCGACAAAGAATATTGGTATAATATCCCTTGATGTAAAAAAAAACTAATTATATTATAGGGGGGATAAAATGGACAAAGGGAAAATTATTCTAAGAAAGTTTAAAACTATAGGTATATCTGTTCTTCTTTTCTTTGTGGGAGCTACAGTAGCAGTTATTGGTAGTCCTACACCAGATAGATATACAGAACTTTTAAATGAAAAAAATGCTTTAACAGAATCCGTTGAGGAGCAAGTTAGTGAACTATCTATTAAGGAAAAGGAAATAGCTGATTTACTTGTATTAAAAGATGATCTTAAGCTGAAAGAAAAAGAGGCATTAGCTAAGAAGGAAGAAGCATTAGCAAAAGCTGAGGCAGAGAAAAGAAAGCAAGAAGAGGAGCAAAAATTTCAAGCAAACCAAAATAAGACTCCTACAAATGTAACTACTAATTCAGGTACAAGCAATAAAAAGCCAGCTACACCTTCAAAGCCTCAAAACACACCACAATTAGGAGGAAATACAGCAGTTAAACCAATAGGAAAAATGGTTTGGAAAACAGCAACAGGTAAAAAGTATCACTCTATTAATAATTGTGGGAAAACAAATCCTGCAAAGGCTACACAAGTTACTTTGGATGCAGCAAAATCTGCAGGGCTAACACCTTGTAGTAAGTGTTTTTAGGTAGGGGGATATAATAGATGATTAATAAAATTAAAGAGTATATTATAAATAATAAGAAACATGCAATAATATATGCTTCAAGTTTTTTAGTTGGATTTGCATTAATGAGTTTTGGCTCATCACCTGAAAGCCTACTTGAAAATGTATTAAATGAAAAAGAAACTCAAACTTTTGTTTATAGTAACAATAAAAAGGCATTAGAAGAGAAGCAACTAGAGATAGATGAATTAAAAAAGGAAATTGAAGGAATTAAATCTTCAATTAAAAATATAGAAGAGACTGATAAAGTAAGTTTAAATTCAAACTCAGGTGTTAGTTCTTAAAATGATTCGCAGAATGTTGTTTATAAAAATGTATTAATTGATGGTGGAGATAATGATGATGAACAAGCTGTAGTTAACTACTTAAAGAATAATGGGGTAAATAAAATAGATTATTTAATATCAACTCATCCTCATGCTGACCATGTTGGTGGATTAGATGCAGTTGTAAATTCTATTAACGGAGGACAAGCTTTTATAGCTAATGGTTCAGCAGATACTAAAACTTATACTGATTTTGTAAAGGCAATGGCTAATAAAGGTCTGAAACCAAGTGTACCATTAGAGAGAGCAAAGTTTACCTTAGGAAATGGTGAATATATTCAAATATTTAATGGTAATGGTGGGAAGGATGCAAATGAGCAATCCTTAGTAACCTTATATGTTAATGGTAATGATAAGGCTTTATTTATGGGAGATGCAGAAGAAGGAACAGAGAGAGAGCTATTATCTAAATTGCCAAAGGTGGACATGCTAAAGGTAGGACATCATGGTTCAAAGAGTAGCTCTAGTTCAAGTTTTATAAATAAGGTTAGTCCACAAATTGCAGTGGTTACAGCAGGGAAAGATAATAAGTATGGACATCCTCATAAAGAAACTATGGACAAGCTTAAAAATAAGGGAATTGTAGTACATAGAACAGATGAATGTGGCTCTATAGTTTTTAATTCAACAGGTAGTGGAATAAAAACTGGATGCAAAACTGGAAGTTATAATTCAGGTAAGTAATGTTTTACCCTCTCTAAGAAATTAGGAGGGTATTTTTTCTATGTAAAGTTAAAATTTCAAAAGGAGTTTTCTATAATAATGTAGAACTTATTTATATAAATAATATTTTGAAGGGAGAGATATTTATGGAAATGAAGAGAGTTTTAATACCTGTTGATGGAACTGAAAGGAGTATGCATTCTCTAGATTTTATTAAGGGTATATTTCCTAAGGATTCAGTTCACATTACCCTAATGAATGTTAAAGAGTTAGTTTTTATTAATGGTATGGCAGTAGCAGAAGAGCTTAAGGATGCTCAGGAAATTGGACAACAAATACTTGATAAAGCTGCTGAAAGAATGCAGGGATATTCCATATCAACATACTTTACCTTTGGATATGCAGGAGATGAAATATTAAAGAAAGCAAAGGAAGATAAAACAAATGTAATAATAATGACTAAGTCAACTAAGAGTGCATTAATAAGAATGATAGGATCAACAACATCACATGTAGTAAAAGGAGCTAAATGTGTAGTGATGATAGTCCCAGAATAAAAAGAGGTTGTTCACGCAACCTCTTTTTTAATTTCCTTATCTTTAGTATGAGTGGGTGGTTATTTGTTTTGATGTGACTTTGGAGCATAGCGACGGAACAAGCAAAATAAATACATACTCTACTTTTTATAGTTATTATAACTTCAATTTAGATAATAAAAAATTTCATAAAATGAAATTTTTAAATCTTTTTTCTGTAAGGTGATATATTATAGACATCTAAAGAAAACATTTACAGAAAAGAGGTATGGATATGAAGAAAAATGCAGTAGTTATAGTAGGTGCAGGAAGCACACACACACCAGGAATAATTCAAAGTTTATTACAAAAGAAGGATGAATTTCCTTTAAGAAAATTAGCTTTATTTGATATCGATGAAAAGAGATTAAATTTAGTATATGATATCATGAAGCAATTCATTAATGAAACTTATCCAGGTCTTGAGGTTGTAGTTACAACAGACGAAGAAGAAGCTTATACAGATATAGATTTTGTATTTGCTCAAATTCGTCAAGGTGGATTAAAGTTAAGAAGTTCAGATGAAAAGATTCCATTAAAATATGGAGTAGTTGGGCAAGAGACTTGTGGTCCTGGAGGATCAATTTCTTATGGAATGCGTTCAATTCCAGCTATAATTCATATCATAAAAATGGCAAAAAAGTATTCTCCAAATTGTTGGATTTTGAATTATTCAAACCCAGCAGCAGTTGTTGCAGAGGCTACAAGAAGAGAGTTCAATAATGAAAGAATACTAAATATATGTGATATGCCAACAGCAATTCTGTTATCTTACTCTAAGATGTTAGGCTTAGATAGCTGGCAATCACTAGATCCATGTTATTTTGGATTAAATCACTTTGGGTGGTTCACAGCTTTATATGATAAAGAAGGAAAGGATCGTTTACCAGAATTAAGAGAAATGATATTAACTTCTGGTATGACGGCTTGCAGTGATAAGCATCATAAAGATAAGGATTGGCAAAAAACATGGAAGCAATATGCAGAGATAGTTAAGGATTATCCTGACTTCTTACCAAACAGCTATCTTCAATACTATTTATATTCATCAGAAATGGTAGCCAAAATGGATATAAATCGTACAAGAGCAGATATGGTTATAGAAGGACGTGAACAAGAAATGTTTGCAGAACACAAGAAATATTTAGAGTCACCAGAAAGCTACAAGAGTCCATTACAAGAGTTTACAGTATTTGGCGATTTTATAGTTGATGCAGCTTCATCTATTGCATACAATAAGGGAGAACGTTTCTTAGTAATTGTAGAAAATAATGGAGCTATCCCTAATATGCCAGCAGATGCAATGGTAGAAGTACCAGCATATATACGTTCATGGGGGCCAGAGCCAGTGTCAATTCCTGCAATACCAACCTTCCATAAAGGAATGATGGAAAATCAATTAGCTTCAGAAAAATTAGCTGTAGATGCTTATTTTGAAAATTCTTATGATAAAGCATTACAAGCTATAGCTATAAACAAAACAGTACCATCTACAACAGTTGCAAGAAAAATTTTAGATGACTTAATTGAGGCAAACGGTGATTATTGGCCAACATTAAAATAAAGAACGAAAGATAAGGGGGATTTTCATGGATAAGAAAAAAATATTTAGCTCATTTCAAAAACTGGGTAAAGTTCTAATGGCACCTGTTTTACTTTTACCTATTTCAGGTATTCTTGTTGGTGTTGGTAGTGCATTTACAAATGCTAGCTTAGTTGAAGTTGCACCTTTTTTAGGGAATAGTTTCTTTTCTCTTATATTCCAATTAATGAAGGATGCAGGTAACGTTGTAAATAATAATATTTCAATTATTTTTGCTATATGTATTGCGTATGGATATGCTAAGTCTGAAAAAGCTACAGCAGCATTATCAGGTTTCTTAGGATATATGACAATGAATACAATAATGGGAAGTTTTTTAATTGCTAGAGGTGTTATAGATACAAGCAATTTAATAACTGGGCAAAAAGCAATTTTAGGTGTAACTACTTTAGATACTGGTGTATTTGGTGGTATTATAATTGGTCTTATAGTAAGTTATCTTCATAATAAGTATTATAAGATACAATTACCTCCAGTATTAGGTATCTTTAATGGAACACGTTTTATACCTGCAATTACAATTATAGTTTCTAGTTTTGTAGGTATTGGGTTATCGTTTATATTTCCTCCTATACAAAATGCTTTAGAGCTATCTTCTGAATTTATTAATTCAACAGGTGTGTTTGGAGCATTTGTATACGGATTTGCAGAGCGTATGTTATTGCCTTTTGGGTTACATCACTTTATATATCTTCCATTCTTCTTTACATCTCTTGGGGGTGTAATGGAAATTGGAGGTCAAACAGTAGAAGGAGCTGTAAATATATATAATGCAATATTAAATACTCCTGGTGCTATGTTTGACATTAATATAAGTCGTTATGTAATGAATGGTAAAGTATTATTTGCTATGTTTGGTTTAACAGGTGCGGCACTTGCAATATATAAGACTGCAAAGAAGGAAAATAGAAAGAAAGTAGCATCCCTTATGATAGCAGCAGTTATACCTTGTGCTCTTATGGGAATTACTGAACCTCTAGAGTATAGTTTCCTTTTCGTAGCACCTATGTTGTTTGGAATTCATGCTTTATTATCAGGTGTAGCTTATATATTAACTTATATAGTTCAATTTAATGTAGCAGGACCATCAGCCTTTGGGGGACCATTATTATCATGGATATTCAATGGAATATTAAATGCTGATAAAGGTTCTAACTGGTATTGGTTACCTATACTTGGAATAGTTTATTTTGTAATCTACTATTACGTATTCAAATTTGTAATTATTAAATTCAATTTAAAAACCCCCGGAAGAGAAGTTGTAGATGTAGAAGAAAATGCAGTAAATGAAAGTAATACAGGAAATTTAATTCCTAAAATAGTAGAAGCCGTTGGTGGCAAAGATAATATTTTAAAAGTAGAAGCATGTTTTACTAGATTACGTTTAACACTAAAAGACACCTCAGTAATAGAAAAAGATGAGTATTTTAAGAATGAATTATCCGCTAATGGAATAGTTAAGGTTGCTCAAGGTGTACAAATTATTTATGGTAATAAAGCTTCTGTTTATAAAACTGAAATGAGAGAATATTTAGGTATTGAATAATTACATAAAGATATAGGGTAGTTTATGCTATCCTATATTTTTGTATTATAATATTTAATAGTTATAGATAAGTAAATGGAGGAAATTATGTATTCATTTTTTTCTAACCTAAAAAGATGTGTAGAAGAGATAACAGAGTATTCTTCTACAGATAGCTATATAGCACAGTACATTTTACATAACCATGAAATAATACCTAACATGACTATATTTGATATTGCAAAAGCATGTAACACCTCACCTTCTACAATAACAAGGTTTTGCAAAAGGGTTAATAATTCAAGCTTTAAGGAGTTAAAAGAGGATGTTATTGTTTATAATGAGTTTCTTCAGGATGAGATAAGCAATAGAAGTGTTAAAAGTGGTAAAGAAAATAGGAATAGTAACTCTATATTGAATGGGTATTTTAATGCACTTAATAAGTCATTTGTAGAAACAAAAGAACTTATTGATGAAAAGAAGCTGATTAAAGCTGTTCACTGGATTGAAGAAGCTAAGGGGATTTATGTCTTTGGTAGCTCTTTTTCTAATATTGTTGCTAAAAATTTCAGCGAAAAATTTACAAGGTTAAATAAGACTGCTTATTCGTTTCCAACTTTAAAAAGCCAGATACTTGCAATAGAAAGTATGAGTGAGGATGATATTGCGGTAATTATATCATTTTCTGGAACAACACGACATATTAAGCAAATAAATAAACTTTTAAAAGAAAAGAATATAAAGATAATTTGGATTACATCACAAAATGAAATTAAGAATTCTTTTAGAGAAATTAGATTATTAGTAAGTACTTTAAAAATGGAGGAGTTTCAAACATCAATTATTCAAGATCATGCACTAAATAGCATTGTAGATATATTATATATTTATTGTGTATACCTATATACTAGTTGATACAACTTGGCGTTTTCTAGCTTTTTTATAAAGTGTGGTAAAATATAAAAATAATAGAAAAGGGTTTGTATAAGGGTGGAAATAGTTACATATGAACATAAAGCACATTATTATGAAACAGATCAAATGAGAATAGTTCATCATAGCAATTATATTAGATTTTTGCAGTTTCTTTTTTTGTGTGGGTTTTGTATGAAAAATAGTTAAGATTATTTCATATATATTAATGAGGGGGTAATATGTATGAAATTGTATAAGGTAATAGTAAAAGAGATTCATCCTGATGTATGTAAAGAGAATGGTACTGAAGAGGCAATGGCAGAACTAACAAGCATTTATAATAAGATGGTATATTATGAATAATAAGAGTGTGATTGTATTTAGTTCTGATATAAGAGGTATAAACTATAAGATGCCTGAAAGAGCAAAGGATTTAGATAAAACTACTGTTAAGAAGATTACTAATGCAATAAATTATGGTAAAACAGATAGTAGAGGACTTATTTGGATAAATTGTTCAACTATTCATACTGTATTAAGAGTAAGAAGAAAGGTAGATGCAAGACATTTATTAGAAACAATTGATTCAAAATATAAAACAACCTATGAAGGGGCAGAATATGTATTGTGGTCAAGCCTTATATCTATAGTTGAAAGAAGAAGGGAAGAAAATCCTAAAAACAGATATTTATCATTAGTTATGGAGATATTAAACGAAATAAATGAAAGTGATGATATACAGTTGTTGAGGTTAAGACCCAAAAATTTAATTGAGAAAAGGGTTAAACAAGTGGGAGATAGATGTGAAAAGTTCTGTTAGAAAGTAATGAGAATATAAAAAATATGAATAAAATATGAATATATTATTTTTTTGAAGAAACTAATATTAAGTTTGATTTTAGTTTCTTTTTATTTTTGAATTAAAAAAAATTAACTTCATATACTAAAGGTTATAAAAAAGTATAAAAGTTGGGAGAGGTGATTGATTAGTGTATACTAATTAATCAATATGTGGTATACAGACAAGTATTATTTGGTAAATAACATCTATATGTGCTACTTAAAATTATTAAAGAATTATAAATTTATTAAAAGAAGTGGGCATTTGTCGGAAAAAGTGTATTAATGTTATTAATTAGTTAAATAATAATTATAAAATGTTAAAATAACAGATATAATCTTGTAAAAGTATGATGAATTTAGTATATTATGAGTAGAACTGTTACAAATCGGTAACAAGTTTTTATGATATTTTACAAGCATACTAGGAAGACTTAAAGAAAACTAAAAATTACTAGAGGTGAAACATGATACAGATTGAAAATCTAAAAAAAGTTTATAACAACGGTTATGAAGCTTTAAAAAGCATTAATCTCGAAATTAACGACGGTGAACTTATTTGTTTATTAGGACCAAGTGGTTGTGGGAAAACTACAATCCTTAATTTATTAGCTGGATTATTAGATCCAACAGATGGAGATATCAAGTTTGACAAGGAATCAGTTATTGATAAGCATCCTAAGGATAGAAATATAGGCTTAGTATTCCAAAACTATGCATTATATCCACATATGACTGTCTTAGAAAATGTTATGTTCCCTCTTACAGTTGGAAATAAAAAGATGCCTAAAAAAGAGGCTGAGGAAATAGCAAGAAAATATATGAAGGTAACAAGTATAGAAGAGCTTGCTAATAAAAAACCAGGGGAAATGTCTGGTGGACAACAACAAAGAGTTGCAATTACAAGAGCACTAGTTCAAAATCCTAAGATTCTTTTACTAGATGAACCATTAAGTAATTTAGATGCAAGATTAAGATTAAAGATTAGAGAAGAAATTAGAAGACTTGTAAAGGAAATTGGTATAACAACTGTATTCGTTACACATGACCAAGAAGAAGCTTTATCAATAAGTGACAGAATAGTGTTAATGAATGAAGGTATAGTACAACAATTTGATGTTCCTCAAAATCTTTACCTAGAACCATCAAATCTTTTTGTTGCAAAGTTTATGGGTAACCCAATTATAAACATCTTCGAAATGGAGAAGGAAGGGAATGCCCTTAAAGCAAAAGATTTTACAATTGATTTAAGTTTACTAAATAAAGATAGATTCAAGGGTGAATTAAATGAAAGTAAGTACTTTGTAGGGATTAGACCAGAGTACTTTGAATTAAGTGAAAATCCATTATTTAAGGCTAAGGTTGAATCAATAGAATTAATAGGAAAAGATTGTATAGTAAATTTCAATGCTAATGGTATACATGCTAAGTCAATTACTGATATTACTCGTAATGTATCAGAAGGAGACGAGTTAGGATTTGAAATTGACTACAATAGTATATACATATTCCAAGAGAATGGAGTTAGAGTGTATTAAAATGAGAAAGTTAAAGTATAGAGCGGAGAATTCACCACAGGCATGGTTTTTCTTACTTCCTGCCTTAATAATAATAGGAGTATTTAGCGTATTCCCATTAATTAGAACATTTATAATGGCCTTTCAAAAAGGTACATTAAATAGCTTAGAGTTTAATGGATTTAAGAACTTTGAAGTAGTATTATCAGATCCAAAATTCCATACAGCAATAGGTAATACATCTCTTTATGCCTTTGTTGTTGTACCTGTTGGATTAATTATTTCAATGTTTATTGCAGTTACAATATATGAAAAGATTAAGCGTAAAGATGTGTTTGAAACAATTTTCTTTATACCTTACTTAACAAGTATTATAGCAGTTGGTATTGTATTTAGATTTTTATTAAATGGAGAGTATGGATTTGTTAACTATATATTAGGATTATTTAATGTAGGACCATTTAATTTCTTAGATGATCCATCTATGAGTATGATTACGTTAATTATATTTGGTATATGGTCAGGACTTGCATTTAATATAATAATACTTCTTTCAGGTTTAAGAAATATTGATGATAGTTATTACAAGGTTGCAGATATGTTTGGAGCAACTAAGAGACAACAATTTTTCAGAATAACTTTACCTCAAATGATACCAATTATTACATTCTTATTAATGGTTAACTTCATTAATGCATTTAAGGTATATGCACAGGTATTCTCTATATTCAACGGAAAAGCAGGTATAGCAGATAGTGCAACTACAGCAGTATTCTATATCTTTAATAAGTTCTATGTAGAAAATAGATATGGTCAAGGTATGGCAGCAGCAGTTATCTTATTTATACTAATTCTATTGTTTACATTAATTCAAAATCGTATATTAAAAAGAATATCTAAGTAGGTGAAGAGATGAAAAAGTTTAATTCAGTTTTGTCAAAAACATTCATTCTTATAATGGCATTAATTACGTTATTTCCTTTTGTATATATGATTCTAGCAAGTTTCATGACATATCAAGAGGCAACAAGTATACCGCCAACATTGATTCCTGAAAAGTTCAACTGGAGCAATTTTTCAGAAGCAATGAAGCAAGCACCATTTGTTAGATATTTCTTTAATACAATTTTAGTTTCAGGAATATCAACAATAGGTACAGTTTTAACTTCAGTTTTAGCAGCTTTTGCTTTAGTAAAGTTAGAATTTAGATTTAAGAATCTTTTAGTTTTAGTTATGGCAGCATTATTAATGGTTCCATATGAAGTTACAGTATTTACAAATTATCAAACAATTGCACAATTTGGATTATTAAATACATACACAGCTTTAATAGTTCCATCACTTGCAAGTGTCTTTTATATATTCTATCTAAAAGAGTATTTAACTAGTATTCCAATATCTTATTATAAGGCAGCAAAGGTAGATGGATGTGGAGATTTAGAGTTCATAAGAAGAATTTTAGTTCCATTAGGTAAGCCAGCTTTATTCACAATGGGAATATTAAGCTTCATTAATGGGTGGAATTCATTCCTATGGCCAATACTAGTTACAAATAGTAAGGAAATGAGATTATTAAGTAACGGATTAAGTGCATTTGCTACTGAAAGTGGTACAAATGTTCAATTACAAATGGCTGCTTCAACTATAGCTATAGTTCCAATACTAATTTTATATTTAGTATTTAGAAAGCAGATAATTAGAGGAGTTGTTAAGAGTGGCGTTAAAGGATAAGAAAACTAAGATTACTTTCCACAATGGTATTTTAACTATAGGTGGAACAATTATAGAAATTGCATATGAAGATAGTCATATCTTCTTTGACTTTGGTAGTGAATATAACCCAAAGGCACCAGTGCAACCAACAGACTTACAAGGATTATTAGATGAAGGATTAGTTCCTTATTTAAACAATATGTATGACCCAAGAATTCCTTTAAAGGGATATGAATCAAAGGAAGATAGTTTTAAGAATACAGCGGTATTCCTATCACATGTTCACTTAGACCATTCAAAGATAGTTAACTATTTAAATCCTTCAATTCCTTTATATACATTAGAAGGAACAAAGTCTTTATTAAACACTTTAAATATTAAGGATGATTTCTTATTCCCACTTCATGTTAAAGAAGGAAAGAATACAAGAGACATAATTGGTGTTAAGGAAAATGAAGTAATAAAAGTTGGAGAAATTGAAGTAAAGGTAATGCCTGTTGACCATGATGCTTATGGAGCTTGTGGCTTACTTATAAAAACTCCTGATTTAGTTATATCTTACACTGGTGATATTAGATTACATGGATATAGAGAAAATGATACATTAAACTTCTGTAAGGAAAGCGAAGGCTGTGATGTTCTTTTAATTGAAGGTGTTTCAGTATCATTCCAAGAGTTTGATGAAGATGTAAGTGATAAAGAAATATCTAATGAACCAGAATTATTAGATAAGATTAATGAAATTGTTAAGAACAATCCAGATAAACAAATAACTTTTAATTATTATATTTCTAATATTGAAAGAATTAAAAAGATAATAGAAACTAATCCAAGAAAGGTTGTTTTAGATGCTTATTATTCTTATGTAGTTAAAGAAGCAACAGGATATCAATCATATTACTATCAATTAGATGATAAAGATTATGGATTAGATGCAGTTTATAAAATTGATTTTGAGACCCTTTTAAATGACCAAGGTGATTTCTTCTGGCAATTAGATACTCTTGCCTTAGAACATATAGATAAACTTAAGGAAGGTGGAATTTATATTCACTCGAATGCTGTTCCATTAGGTGATTTTGATCCAGCTTATGAAAAGTTCATAGACAATCTTGAATCACACAAAATTGAATTTGTCAGAACTTCTTGTAGTGGTCATGCTCATCCAAATGACTTGATTAAGATAATTAACTTAATTAAGCCTAAGCTTTTAGTGCCTATACATTCATATCGTCCAGAGAAACTTTATAATGAAAATGGCGATAGACTATTACCAGAGAAAAAACAAACAATATAACTATGCGGAGGGAAGAGCATGAAATTTAAAAGATTATTAGCTTTAGGTCTAGTATTTATGTCTGCTGCTATGGTTGGATGTGGATCAAAAGGAAATGACACATCAAGCGCAGATATCGTAACTGAAATTAAAGAGCCAGTAGAAATTACTTTCTGGCATGCCATGAATGGAGATTTAGAAAAATCTCTTACAAGCTTAACTGAAAAGTTTATGGCAGAAAATCCAAACATAAAGGTAACTTTACAAAACCAATCAAGCTATAAGGATTTACAACAAAAGATAACAGCAACAGTTGCAAGTCCTAAGGATTTACCAACAATGACTCAAGCATATCCTGACTGGATGTTCAATCCAATAAAGGATAACTTAGTTACAGATTTAACTCCATATATTGAAAATGAAACTTTAAAGTTTGATAACTATGAAGATATATTACCAAGTTTCAGAGAAGCAGCTAAAATAGATGGAAAGATCTATGGAATGCCTTTCAACAAGTCTACAGAAGTTTTATGGTACAACAAGACTTTACTTGATGAACTAGGATTAAAGGCTCCAACTACTTATGACGAATTAGTTCAAGTTGCTAAGACTATAAAAGAAAAGAAGGGTATAGCTGGTGCTGGATTTGATTCATTAAACACTTACTATACAACTTTCTTAAAGACTGAAGGAAAAACTTTCGATTCAAGCTTTGATGTAACAAGTGAAGCATCAGCTAAGGCTCTTAACTACTACTTAGAAGGAGTTAAGGAAGGTTACTTCAGAATTGCAGGAACAGACAACTATTTATCAGGACCATTTGGTAATGGAACTGTAGCTATGTACGTTGGTTCAAATGCTGGTGAAAACTTTGTTAAACAAGGTGTTGGTGATAAGTTTGAAGTAGCAGCTGCTCCATACCCAACAAGTGCTTCATTACAACAAGGAACAGATTTATATGTGTTCTCAAGTGCTACAGCTGAACAAAAGACTGCAGCATACATGTTCTTAAAGTTCTTAACAACTAAAGAAAACCAAATTACTTGGGCTTCTGAAACTGGATACATGCCAGTAAGACAAAGTGCTATTGATTCAGAAGAGTACAAAAAGTCAGGAAGCTTAATAGCTCCAATACTTTCAGATGCAACTAAGAATCTTTACACTAATCCAGTTGTTTCAGGTGCAGATGCTGCATACCGTGAAGCAGGTACAGTAATGGAAACTGTATTAGCTAATCCAAGCAATGCAGATGTAACTAAGACATTAGAAGGATTTAAGACTACTTTAAAATCAATCTGGGAATAGAATAATTTAGGGCTGTATCAATAGAGATACAGCCCTTTTGTAAATAGGAGGTTTTTATGAAGATTGCTATATATCAAACAAGCGATTTACATGGATTTGTTTATCCAACTAATTATGTAACAGAAAAGCAATTAGGAATACTTAAAATAGGAAGCTATATATTAAAGGATAAGAAAAATTATGATGCTTCATTAACTATAGATTGCGGAGATTTAGTTCAAGGTTCTTCTCTAACTCATTATTTATCAAAGAAGAATCCTGAGGTGAATCCTATAGTTCAATGTTTAGAAAAAATAGGTTATGATGCCTATGTACTTGGTAATCATGAATTTAACTATGGATTAGATTATTTAACTAAAGCTTATACTCCTATTTCAGAAAAAGTTATTAATGCTAATATTGAAGGGTTAGCATTTAAGTCAAAACCATATAAAATATTTGATTTTAATGGATTTAAAATAGGATGTATAGGTCTTACAACCTCATTTATACCAAACTGGGAGCAAGAAAAAAACATTAAGGGAATTAAATTTTTAAATCCTGTTGAGGTATATGGAAAATATGAAAAAGAGCTAAAAGAAAAATCAGATTATATTATTGTTTGTTATCATGGCGGATTTGAAAAAAGTTTAGATGAGAATATGACTCCTACTGAGAAGTTAAATAAAGAAAATCAAGGAAGTGAGTTATTAGAAACTTATGACTCTATAAATATGATTTTAAGTGGACATCAACATAGATCCTTCGCTACTAAAATCAAAGGGGTAGTTTGTACTCAACCTTTAAATAATGGTCAAAACTTTACTAAGATAATTTTTGATACAGAAACAAAAGAAGCTACTTTTGAATTAGTGGATGTTAGTAAGTTAACTGATGATATTAATCCAGATTTAGAAAGTCTTTTTACAGAGGTAGAAGGAGAACTTCAAGAGTACTTAGATAAGGAAATTGGAGAGTTTGATAAGGACATTTTAATGGATGATATATTTGAAGGAAGATTAAAAGGGCATCCTTTTATAAACTTCTTACATCAAGTACAGTTAGAAGAATCAGGTGCTGATTTTTCTGTTTTATCACTATTTGATACTGCCATTGGATTTAAAAAAAATGTTTCCATTAGAGATGTACTAATTAACTATCCTTACCCTAACACAATGATGGTTCTTAAGGTAAGAGGAGATAAGTTTAAGGAAGCAATGGAAAAGAGCGCTACTTACTTTGTTGTTAATGATGGTAAGGTAGAAATAAATGAAGAGTTCTTAGTTCCAAAGGTGCAAAATTATAACTATGATACTTTTGGGGGAATAACTTATGAAATAGATTTATCAAGGGATTTCTATGATAGAGTTGTTTCTATAAAGAAAGATGGTAAAGAAATAGAGTTAGATAAATATTATACAGTGGTTATGAATAACTATCGTGCAACTAATACTTCAATTTACCCATCTTATGAAGGTGCAGAAGTAGTAAAGGAAATTACAAAAGAGATGAGTGAACTTATAATAGATTACTTTGAAAAGCATCATACTGTAAAAGCAATAGAGGAAAGTAACTACATAATCAAATAATGGATATATTTACATAGAATGCAAAGTGTGTTATTATATTAACAGAGTGATCAAGGTATCACGAAGGGGGACACCACCAAGGGTGTCATTCCTTCGTGATACCTTTTTTTAGTTTAAAAAAAGGAGGGATAAGATGATTAAGGTAAATGGTGAACTTATTAATGGATATGAAGGTAAGACCTTAAGTGAATTCCTATGTAATGAGGGATATGAAATTACTAGAATTGCTGTTGAATTAAATGGACAAATAGCAAGAAAAAAAGATTATCAAAGTATTATTTTAAAAGAAAATGATACCTTAGAAGTTGTAACCTTTGTAGGAGGGGGCTAAAGATGAAAATAGCATTAAATGGACAAGCTATAGATACTAATTGTAAAACTCTTTATGAACTAAAAAGAGAGTACTATGGAACCAAGAATAATATAGTAACAATAATTGAAGGTTTTGCTACAAATGATGATGTTAAATTACATGAAAATAGTGAAGTAACATTTATTGAAAAGGGAAAGCTTCCTTCAAAAGAAGTTTTTGAACATATGCTTTGTGCAAGGCATACTCCAAAGGTTCATGAAAAAGTAAAGATAGCTAGGGTAGCAGTTGCAGGACTTGGTGGTTTAGGGTCTAATATAGCAATAAGTTTAGCTAGAACTGGAGTTGGAACCTTACATTTAATTGATTTTGATATAGTTGAACCCAGCAATTTAAATAGGCAGCAGTATAAAATATCGCATTTGGGAATGTTTAAAACAGAGGCTTTAAAGAAGGAAATATCAGAAATAAATCCTTTTGTGGAAGTAATAGTAGATAGTGTTAAGGTAACAGAAGAAAACTTAGAAAGTCTTTTTAAAGATGATGATATAGTATGTGAGGCCTTTGATAATCCAGAAGGAAAAGCTTTGTTAGTCAATGGCATTTTACAATATTTCCCAGGAAAAAAGGTTGTTGCATCCTCTGGTATGGCTGGATTTGAAAGTAGTAACACAATAAAAACAAGAAAAATAACCAATGATTTTTATCTTTGTGGAGATGGAGAAACATCAGCAAGGATTGGTAGAGGCTTAATGGCACCACGCGTAAGTATATGTGCTGGCCATCAGGCTAATATGATTTTAAGATTAATTTTAGAGGAAAAGGATGTGTAGGTTAAATGGAAAATAGAGATGATAAATTAATTATAGGTGGACATGAGTTTAATTCAAGGTTTATTTTAGGTTCAGGTAAATACTCTCTTGATTTAATTAAAGCAGCTGTTGAAAATGCTGGAGCAGAAATAATAACTCTTGCCTTAAGACGTGTTAATGATGGTGGAAAAGATAATATTTTAGATTACATTCCTAAGGGAGTAACTTTATTACCTAATACATCTGGTGCAAGAAATGCTGAAGAAGCAGTAAGAATAGCAAGGCTTGCAAGGGAGCTAGGTTGTGGAAATTTTGTAAAGATTGAAGTTATAAGAGATAGTAGATACTTGCTTCCAGATAATTATGAAACAATAAAGGCTACAGAGATCTTAGCTAAAGAAGGCTTTGTAGTTATGCCTTACATGTATCCAGATTTAAATGTAGCAAGGGATTTAATGAATGCTGGAGCTTCAGCAATAATGCCGCTTGCAGCACCAATTGGGTCAAACAAGGGATTATGTACAAAGGAATTTATTAAAATTTTAGTAGAAGAAATAGATTTACCTATAATAGTTGATGCAGGAATAGGTTCACCTTCTCAAGCTTGTGAGGCTATGGAATTAGGGGTAGATGCAATTATGGCTAATACTGCAATAGCAACCTCAGGCAATATACCATTAATGGCACAAAGTTTTAAGAAAGCAATTGAAGCAGGACGTGAAGCATATATAGCTGGTCTTGGGCGTGTTTTACATAAGGGTGCTTCTGCCTCATCTCCATTAACAGGATTTTTAGAAAAGTAGGAGGGGATTAACATGAGAGAAAGAACAAATCATATGGAATATACCCCTGGAATGGAAATAATAGAACATGATATTTTTAATAAGGTAATATCTGAAATGAATTCTTATGACTATAATTCTTATACTGAAGGGGATGTAAAAAGAGCTTTAAATAAGGATAGCATTAATTTAGATGATTTTAAGGCATTACTATCTCCAGCTGCCTTTCCATTTTTAGAGGAAATGGCAAGAAAAGCACAAATAGAAACAAAGAAGCACTTTGGAAATTCAATATATATGTTTACTCCTCTTTATATATCTAATTATTGTGAGAATTATTGTATTTATTGTGGCTTCAACTGTTACAATAAGATTCACCGTGCTAAGTTAAATGCAGAAGAAATAGAAAATGAAATGAAAATAATTGCAGATACAGGACTTGAAGAAATCCTAATTTTAACTGGTGAAAGTCCAAGAATGTCTGATGTTAAATATATAGGAGAGGCTTGTAAAATAGCACGTAAGTACTTTAAGGTAATAGGACTTGAGGTTTATCCAATGAACTCTGAGGATTATGCTTATCTTCATGAATGTGGTGCAGATTTTGTTACTGTATTCCAAGAAACTTATAATTCTGATAAGTATGAAACTCTACATTTAGAAGGTCATAAGAGAATTTTCCCTTATAGATTCAATGCGCAAGAGCGTGCAATAATGGGGGGAATAAGGGGAGTAGGTTTTGCAGCACTTTTAGGGCTAGATGATTTTAGAAAGGATGCCTTTGCAACAGGAATGCATGCATATATGCTTCAAAGAAAGTACCCTCATGCTGAAATTGCTTTTTCATGTCCAAGGTTACGTCCAATAATTAATAACCATAAAATTAACCCTAAGGATGTACATGAGCCTCAATTATTACAAATAATAACTGCCTATAGATTGCTTATTCCTTCAGCAAATATAACAATTTCAAGTAGGGAGTGTACAAGGTTTAGAGATAACATTATAGATATTGCAGCAACTAAGATTTCTGCTGGGGTTGATGTTGGAATTGGAGGTCACACAGGAGAAAATAAGGGTGATGAACAATTTGAAATATCAGATGGACGTACTGTAGATGAGGTTTATAATGCAATAGTTGAAAAAGGTCTACAGCCTGTAATGAGTGATTATTTATATGTTTAAGATAATTGCTGTTACTAATAGGAAGTTATGTCATATTGATTTTTTGGAACAAATTGAAGCTTTGGCAAAATCAGAGGTGGATTCAATTATTTTAAGGGAAAAGGATCTTAGTGAAGATGAGTATTATGTTTTAGCTAAGAATGTACTTAGAATATGTGAAAAGTACAATAAAGAGTGTGTTCTTCATAATTTTGTAGGCGTAGCTAAAAGGTTAAATTATAACAAGATTCATCTATCCCTTCCAATGTTAGAAAAACACCATAATGAAGTTAAGAATTTTGAAAAGGTAGGAGTATCTATTCATTCACTAGAGGAAGGGGAAAGAGCAGTAACCCTTGGAGCAACTTATATTACAGCAGGTCATATATTTCAAACAGACTGCAAAAAGGACTTAGAACCAATGGGACTAGCCTTTTTAGAGAATATCTGTAGAGGCGTTGATGTACCTGTTTATGCCATAGGTGGAATTTCAAAATATAATATAAATTTAGTTAAGGAAACATGTGCTAATGGTGCTTGCTTAATGTCATTCTTTATGCAAAGTAATGATTTTATATCAGATATTAGCGTTTTAAAAATATAAAATAGTAAGAAACAAGGTTAGGTATATAACCTTGTTTTTTTATTTATCTCTTTAATTGTAACTAAATAGTTATATTTAAAGTTATTAATGTGATTATATTGAGATAATTAAAATCTATAATTAAAAGTGGAGGAGGGGAATAATAAAAAATGATAATAAAAACTAATTAAATAAAGATTAGGGGGAAGATTTATGAGAAAATTATTAATTTCAGCAGCTCTTACTCTTACAATGATTGGTGGAGTTACAGCTAGTTCGGCTACTATTTTAACAGGGAAAAATGAAAGTATTAACAAAAAAGTAGAAGATAAAATAAGTACAATGACATTAGAAGAGAAAGTAGGACAAATGATGTTCTACGGAGTTAATGGGACGAATGTAGATGATAAAGTAGTAAATTTATTTGAAGATCAACATGCAGGAGGCATTATTTTATATGGTCATAGAAACTTTTGGGGAAGTAGTTTAGATAATAATGTTAAGTATGTAAATTCAATTAAAAAAGCTAACAGACAAAATAGTGATATACCTTTATTTATTGGGTTTGATGAAGAAGGAGGAAGTATGTCACAATTGCCTCAGGAGTTAATGAGAACACCTTCTAAAGGAGAGTTAGGAAATACAAATGATTCAAGTTTAGCAACTGGAATAGGAGCTGGTACTGCTAAAAAATTAAAGCTATTAGGAATAAATACGGATTTTGGTACTGTTTTAGATATTAATACTAATAAAAATAATCCAATTATAGGGGTAAGATCTTATGGCTCAACAAAGGAAAAGGTAACAGAGTTTGGTATTAATGAACTAAAAGCAATACAAAATGAAGGGGTAATCCCAACAGTAAAACATTTTCCGGGACATGGAGATACGGAGGTGGATTCTCATTTAGGGCTACCATCATTGAATCATGATTTAAATAGATTAAAAAGTACAGAACTTGTTCCTTTTCAAACTGCCATAAATAATGGAGTAGACATGGTAATGACAGCACATATTATGCTTCCACAAATTGATAAAGAGTACCCAGCAACTATGTCTAAAAAGATACTAACAGACTTGTTACGTGATGAAATGGGTTATAAAGGAGTTATTATTACTGATGATCTTGAAATGCAAGCTATAAGTAAGAACTGGGATTTAGGAGAAGCTGCAATAAAATCAGTTGAGGCAGGTGCAGATATTTTATTAGTTTGCCATACAATAGAAAATCAACAAAAAGTATATAATGCTGTAGTTCAAGGAGTTAATGATGGAAAGATTGATGAAAATAGGATAGATGAAAGTGTTAGAAGAATTTTAAGATTAAAATATCAATATAAACTTTCTGACAAGGCAAATAATCCTACTCAAGATGATATAAATAATGTAAATGGCTTCATATATGAAAGCATACAAAAGTATAATTCTAAAGTAGTTGAAGCAATGTATAAATAGATAAAAAAATCCATGGCTAAATAGTCATGGATTTTAAATTTAAACAGTGATGATTTCGTTTACAAAAAGTGTTATGATATAAGTAGGCAATGAATTATGCTTTAAGAAAGAGGGGATGTTATGAGATATCAAGATTATAAAGAAAAAGTATTAAATCACTTAGAAGAGTACAAGTTAAACTCCTTAGGTTGTGTAAAAAATGGGCTTTATCAAAATAAGGAATATGGACACATATTACCAAGTGGATTTAGACCATTAAATTTTCTTTTAGGAGTTAATCAACCTAAGGATATACATTATCACATGCATTCACACCACTTAAATTCATCTCAAATTATGTGTATAAACTTTTTTGAGCCAATAATGAAAGATAATTTACTAATTGATATTTTAAAAGATACTTTAAAGATTAATATTCCAGATCACACAAAGATAATATTTTCAAAATTTGAATATGGAGCTCCAAAAGGAAAGGATGGGACAACCTTTGATTTCTTTATAGAGCTTATAACTGGAGAAAAAATATATTTTGAAGTTAAGTATACTGAGCAAGGCTTTGGAAAAATTAGCAAAAGTAAAGAAACTAATAAGCTACCTGAAAAATATGAACACAAATTTACTGATGTTTATATGAAGCAGTTAGGGGAAAGCATGCATTTAAAAGAATTAGTTAATTATAAGGACAAGTTCTATTCTAATTATCAGTTATATAGAAATGTTTCATATATAAAAGGGGATAAAGATTATGTGGTTTTCTTATATCCATATGATAATGACAATTTAGCCCAAGAAATGAATGAGGTGAAGGATTTAAAAAATGTCTATTCATTAGATTGGAAGGAGCTTTCAACAAAAGCATTAGATCATACTAAAAACACTCACAAGTATAGAGTATATAAAGAGTTTTATGATAAATATATGGATATATAAAGGGACTAACACATATAAAACAACAACATGAAATATGTTGTTGTTTAAAGGTCATAAAGCTAATAAAAGGTTGAAGTTTTCTTCAACCTTTTATTTTTAGAAAATAAACATAGAATTTTAGTTTAAGTTTAGTGTTAAATTATTAATTAAATCTTGACCAGATTTAATTTGAATTGTATTTTTATCTAACCACTGAATATCCTTATCTATATTAATTTTATATGACGACACAAAATAAGCTTTTGGTATAGGCTTTTTAAAAAAATGAAAATGTTTTTCAAAAAAGCTATACTGAAATTTACCATTAAATGATGAAGTTTCTGTTACAATTAGTGAATAATTTAACTTATCATTTTGTACAATGTAATTATATGTAGGATTATTCAGAGCTACAGAACAAAGAATCGTTAATATTATTAACATAACACCCACTTTGGTAAAGGTTTTATTATTTATTAGTTTTAAGAATATTAGGAATATAGTTGAATTAATAAATAAGTAATAAAAAGAGTTTATAAAGTAATATTGATATTTATAAGCAATAAGTTCACAAATTAAAATTATAAATAATATTATATATGCAATTTTCTTTTTCAAATAATTATTCCCCTTTCGTTGAATAAGTTGTTTTTTACAATATATATATTATATTACATTTTATCTCTGTTTGTGTATCATATATTGCAATTCTAATAGGTTACAATCTAGAGTTACGACGACATTTTAAAATAAAAAAATTATAAGGACAAAGATAATAATTTTATAATTTTCTTACCTTAAGTAGGAAGGGAAATGTATATTTATTTTGGTGTGACTTGGAGCTTGTGACGTAACAAGAAAAATAAATATCTATTCAATTACGTCAAGTAGTTTAATTCTTCTTTAGAATTTATCCATATTTCAGTGTAACCACACTTACAGCAAATATAAATAATAAGGATTTAATAATTTAGGCATAATACACTTTTGCATTTGAACTGGGGGAGCCTTTACTACTTTAATTTCATCTGAATTACATTTTAAACATTTCATTTAAGAGAACCTCCACTCTTCTTTTTAAATATCTACCACACCTTATAAATTTATTATAAATGAGTTATGGATTATAATTCCATATAATTGTTTTGTTTAAATATAAAAATATATAAAGAAACAAATATATAAATATATAAATATGCAGTAAATAAGCTGGCTTAGACAGTTCTCTTTAAGAGGACTTCAAAAAGAAAATATAAGCAAAATATTCTTCTCATATATTATAATTCAGAGTTACAATGATATTTTGAAATAAAAAAATATAAGGACAGAGATAAATATCTATGAACCTTGCGAAAGCTAAGTAAAAATGCTATTCTCAAAGTAGTGAACAAGAGAAAAAAGTAGGAGTGGGAACATGAACTTTGAGGAGAGAGTTTTATTAAATGAGTTGAGATTAACAGATACAGATGACCAAGTGGTGGATTATATACGAGAAGATTATAGTAGATTTGTAAATCAATCTGTCCAGAAAGTAGCTGAAGATTTATTTACTGTACCTAATACTATAGTAAGATTATCTAAGAAGCTAGGTTATAAAGGCTTTTCAGATTTAAAGTTTTCATTACGTGCAGAACTTGAAGGAAAGACTGGTGAATTAAAAGGAGAGACTTTTAAAAATCTAGAATTAATTCCTGATACAATTAAAAAAACTTTAGACATTTTAGATAATAAAATAATTGATAAATTAGTAAGCCAAATAAAAGAAGCTAAAAATGTATACTTCGTAGGAATAGGAGATTCAATATATTTTTGTGAGATGTTTGCAAAGAATATAAGATGCATTGGAATAAAAGCTGAGTATTTTAATCATAGACACGATATGATGTATGCAGCAGAAAATTGTGATGATAAGGATTTGTTTATTGCTATAAGTGTAAGTGGTGAAAGCAAACAGATATTAGATGTGTGCAAAATTGCAAAAGAAAGAAATGCAAGTATAGTTAGTATGACTCATTTTAATAAGAATTCACTTATGGATATTGCTGATATAAATATTTTCTTTTGGGCACCTAGAGTTGAGATACATAAATATAATGCTCCAGATAGAATAGGAATAATGCTTATTATAAGGATCATAAATGAAGCTTTATGGAAAGATTATAATTGTGTATAAATACACAATGTATTAAATAAAAAGAAATATTTGTGTAAAAATAAGAAGAATTAAATCTTCTTATTTTTTTTTGATAATATAAGACTGTAAACGTTAAGCAAATCGGATTTGTTGAATATGAATGGGAGGAATAAAAAATGAATTTAAGAAGTCTAACAAATGAAAAACTTATTTCAATTGGTCTAGATTTAAACAAAAAAGAGGATGTTATTAAACACCTAGTTGAAAAATTATATGAAGAGGGAAAGATTACATCTAAAGAAGAATTTTTTAAGGATGTACTAGAAAGAGAAAAACTTTCTCCTACAGGTTTTGAAGGTGGCCTAGCTGTTCCTCATGGAAAATCTAGTTCTGTTAAAGAAGCATCATTTGCAGTAGCAATTCTAAATAAACCTATGAAAGAATGGGAAAGTATAGATGAGAATAATGAAGTTGAAATAGTATTCTTATTAGCTATACCAACTGAAGAGGCAGGTTCAACTCATATTCAACTATTAGCAGAGCTTGCTACAAGAATAGCAAATCCATCTTATAAAGATTTGCTTAAGAATTCAAAGAGCAAGAAAGAACTTTACAATAATTTAGATAAAGAAATTATAAAAGAAGATATAGATATAAGTAAGTTTAAAAAATCAATCGTTGCTGTAACAGCTTGTCCTGCTGGAATAGCTCATACATATATGGCTGCAGAAGCTTTAGTTAATGCAGGTAAAGAAATGGGAGTAGCTGTTTATGTTGAAAAACAAGGAGCTAATGGTATAGAAGATAGACATACAAAAGAACAATTGAAAAATGCAGATGCTGCTATATTTGCAGTAGATGTAGCTGTAAAAAATGAAGAAAGATATTCGCATTTACCTACAGTAAGAGCTAAGGTTGCTACTCCTTTAAAGGATGCAAAGGGACTTATAGAAAAAGCACTTAAGGCAGCAGAAAACAAAGGAAAAGGAGAATATGTAGAAACTTCTGACGATGAAGAAAAAGTTTCATTTAGAGAAGAGGCTAAGAAGTCAATTCTTACAGGTATATCTCATATAATTCCTTTAATAGTTGCAGGAGGTATGATTCTAGCTTTCGCAGTATTAGTATCTCAAGGTTTTGGGTTACAAGAATTATATGAAACAGATGGTTCTTGGATTTGGATGTATCGTAAGCTAGGTGGTAATTTACTTGGAACAATAATGGTTCCTGTATTATCTGCATACATGTCATACTCAATTGCTGATAAGCCAGGTTTAGCACCAGGTTTTGCAGCTGGTATAGCAGCTAATATGATAAATGGTGGATTCCTAGGTGGTATGCTTGGAGGTTTCCTAGCAGGTTATACAATTAAATTATTTAAGAAGTATATACCAGCAAAAGGTACATTAGCAGGATTCGTTAGTTTCTGGGTATACCCTGTATTTGGTACATTATTAGTTTCAACACTTATGTTCTTTGTAGTTGGTAAACCTGTAGCAGCATTAAACCAAACATTAATTGATTGGTTAGGATCTATGGGAGGAACAAATGCAGCACTTTTAGGTGCAATACTTGGTATCATGGTATCATTTGACCTTGGTGGTCCTATTAATAAAGCAGCTTATACATTCTGTGTAGGTGCAATGACTGATGGAATTATAATGCCATATGCAGCTTTCGCATCAGTAAAAATGGTTTCAGCATTTGGTGTAACCTTTGCTACTTTATTAGCTAAGAAGTATTTCAATAAAGAAGAACAAGAAATAGGTAAGTCAACTTGGATTTTAGGACTAGCAGGTATTACAGAAGGTGCTATTCCATTTATGATAGAAGACCCATTAAGAGTAATTCCTTCATTATGTGCAGGTTCAGCAGTAACTGGTGCTTTAGTAGCAATGTTTAACATAGGACTTGATGTTCCAGGAGCAGGTATATTCTCAATATTCATGCTTAAAGATGGTTCAACTATGTTAATGAATATAACTGTATGGCTTGGAGCAGCAATACTTGGAGCAATTATATCAGCAATATTATTAGTAATAACAAGAAAAATGAAACTTAAAAAGCAAGGACTTTTAAAATAATATTTTGCGAGAGGAATTTCCTCTCGCAAAGCTATATCATGGAAAAATATAAAGTTAAATCGGAGTAAGAGGTGTAATAAATGAGTAAAAAAGTTCATGTTGTGCCCCATATGCATTGGGATAGAGAATGGTATTTTACAACGGAAGAGTCAAGAATTCTTTTAGTTAATAATATGGAAGAAATAATGGATATGTTAGAGAACAATCCTAGCTATCCTAATTATGTATTGGATGGGCAAACAGCTATATTAGAAGATTATTTCGCGGCAAAGCCAGAAAATAAAGAAAGAGTAAAGAAATTAGTTAAAGAAGGCAGATTAATAATAGGACCTTGGTATACTCAAACAGATGAAATGGTTGTAGGTGGAGAATCTATAACTAGAAATCTACTATATGGATTAAAGGATTGTGAAGAATTTGGTGATGCTATGATGATAGGATATCTTCCAGACTCTTTTGGACAATCTTCTCAAATGCCACAAATATTAAATGGATTTGGAATAAATCGTTCTATATTCTGGAGAGGTGTCTCTGAAAGAATGGGAACAGATAAAACTGAATTTTACTGGGAAGGTGAAGGGGATTCTAAAGTATTAACTCAATTATTTCCATTAGGATATGCAATAGGAAAGTATTTGCCAAGCAATATGGATGATCTTAAGAAGAGAATGGATAAGTATTTCCCTGTACTTGATAAGGGAGCTACAACAGAAAATATCATACTTCCAAATGGTCATGATCAAATGCCTGTACAAAAGAATATATTTGAGATATTAGAAAAGTTAAAGGAATTATATCCAGAAAGAGATTTCTTCTTAAGCAGATATGAAAAGGTATTTGAAGAACTAGAAAAAGAAAAGAATTTACCAACATTAAGAGGGGAATTCTTAGATGGAAAGTATATGAGAGTTCATAGAAGTATCTTCTCAACAAGAATGGATATTAAGGCTGCTAATACAAGGATAGAAAATAAAATAACTAATATATTAGAACCTTTAGCTTCACTTGCTTATTCATTAGGTTTTGAATATCATTCAGGGTTAATTGAGCTTATTTGGAAAGAGATAATGAAAAACCATGCTCATGACTCTATAGGATGTTGTTGTTCTGATAAGGTTCATAAAGAGATAATGAATAGATTTTTCTTAGCTGAAGAAAAGGTAGATAGATTAATAGATTTCTATATGAGAGTTATAGTTGATGCTATGAGCAAAGAGATAGCATTAGATAAATTAACAGCATTTAACCTTCTTCCATATGAAAGGGAAGTTGTAGTTAAAGGTGAAATCATTACAAAGATGAAAAACTTCAACCTTGTTAGTGATGATGGAGAAGAATATGATTTCCAAGTTATAAATAAAGAAGTAGTTGATGCAGGGTTAATTGATAGACAAATTGTTCACTATGGAAACTATGATCCTTTTGTAAGATATACTATTGAATTAAAGGATGTTATTCCTTCAATGGGATATAAGACTTACTTAATTAAAGGAGCAGAAGGAGTTATAAACTCTGAAGAAGGCAAGAAAACAGATAAGATTGAAAATAAGTATTTTAATATAACTGTAAATGAAAATGGCTCATTAAACATACTACATAAAGATACAAACACATTATATGAAAATGTACTTTTAATAGAAGATGGTGCAGATGACGGAGATGAATATGATTTCTCACCATTAGAGGATGATTTTATTGTTAAGAGTGATTTAGTTAAGTGTAACTATAGTATAAGCACTTATGAAAATAGTAGTGAGATAGCTATTAATTATACTTTAGATGTACCAAAGGATTTAGATAGCAGAAAGAAAAAGAAAATTGATGGTTCTATGGATATATCAATAATTGTTAAGGTTGATAATTGTAGCCCATATTTAAATGTTAAGATGGATATAGATAATAGAGCAAAAGATCATAGAGTAAGAGCATACATTCCAACTGGAATAAAATCTAATTTCTCATTCTCTGATAATCAATTTGGTGTTATAAAAAGAGATGTATATGATAGTGCTATGGATGTATGGGAAGAGGAAAACTGGGATGAAAGACCAGATTCTATTTATCCAATGCTTTCATTTGTAACTTTAAAGAATGAAGAAAGAGGAATGGCTGTCTTAACTAATAGTATTAGAGAGTATGAAATAATTGGAGAAGATTATGATACAATAGCTATAACTTTATTTAGAGGGGTAGGCTTCCTTGGTAAAGAAGAAATGTATAGAAGACCTGGAAGACCATCAGGAATTAAATTAGAAACTCCTGACTCACAAATGCTTGGAAAAGTAAGCTTAGACTTTGGAATATATCCATATGTATCTAGGGAAGATAAGGTATCAAGAGTTGCAAAAGAGTACTTAACTCCAGTGTATACTTACAATAAAATGCCTCACAATGCTATGAAACTAAATTCTGTAGACTTTGAAGTTCCATATAATTATTCTCTATTAAAAGAAGAGAATGATAATGTGACTTTAAGTGTATTAAAGAAGGCTGAAAATAAAAAGGGGTTAGTTCTTAGATATTTCAATGGAACAGCTTCAGAAAAGAAGGTTCATTTTAGCATTAAAGGAAGCAAGTTTAAGAAGGTTAATCTTAAGGAAGATATACTAGAGGATATAGAAGATTTTAGCAAATTAAATTGTAGTAAAAATAAAGTAGATAATATATACTTTGAATTAGTATAAAAGGTTAGTAACTCTCTTAGCTAAGGTTAAGAGAGTTACAATAATTTTATTTAGAGGTGAATGATATGAAATTTATTTTAGCACCAGATTCATTTAAGGAGAGTATGACAGCTAAGGAAGCTTGTATATCTATGGAAAATGGAATAAGAAAAGTTTTTAAAGATGCTACCTGTATACATGTTCCTATGGCAGATGGTGGTGAAGGTACAGTAGATGCTTTAATAGAATCTACCAATGGAAATTTGCATGAAGTAGAAGTAACAGCTCCACTAGGAAATAAGGTGAAAGCAAAGTTTGGAATATTAGGTGATGGAAAGACTGCTGTAATAGAAATGGCAGAAGCTAGTGGAATTCACTTAGTTAAATTAGAGGATAGAAATCCACTCCTTACTACTACCTTTGGAACTGGTGAACTTATAAAATATGCTTTAGATATGAATATAGAAAGAATAATTATAGGCTTAGGTGGTAGTGCAACTAATGATGGTGGAGTTGGTATGCTTCAGGCATTAGGGGCAAGTTTTAAGGACAGTGATGGAAAAGAGATAGCCTTTGGTGGTGGCGTCTTAAAAGATTTATGTACAATAGATTTAAGTGGTTTTGATAAAAGAATTTATGATGTAAAAATAGAAGTAGCTTGTGATGTAAAGAATCCATTAACAGGAGAGAATGGTGCAAGCTTTGTATTTGGGGCTCAAAAGGGTGGAAATAAAGAAATTTTAGAGACTTTAGATAGTAACTTAAAACATTATGCAGAAGTAGTAAAAAGAGATATGGGAAAAGAAATTGATAAGGTTGAAGGTGCAGGTGCAGCAGGAGGACTTGGTGCAGCTTTAATAGGTTTTTGTAATGGAAAACTAGAATCGGGAATAGATTTAGTAATTAAGCATTCTAATTTGGAAGATAAAGTAAGAAAAGCAGATTTTGTATTTACAGGGGAAGGAAGTATAGATTTTCAAACTAAGTTTGGAAAAACTCCTATAGGAGTAGCTAAAATAGCTAAAAAGTATAACATTCCTGTAATAGCTTTTGGGGGAAGAATTGGGGAAGGAATAGATGAATTATATTCATTAGGAATAGATTCTGTAATAGGAATAACCCCAGGGGTAATTTCTTTAGATGAAGCATTAAGCAAAGGGAAAGAGAACCTAGAGATATCAACTGAAAATGTAGTTAGAATATTAGAAACTAGAAAAGTATAATATAATTTATGATAAATTAAAAGAAAAATACATTTTTTCTTTTATGATTAGTTGAATTTTATTATATATAATGCTAATAAGTACAGAGAAAAAGGGGATATTTTGTCAATATTAGTTAAGTAAGAATCTTGAATATAATATATATTATGATATAATTAGGAAAGTAAAGAAATATAACTTGTCACAAATCTAATCTTAAATAATAGAATAACTAAATTATTTATTTTATTTAACTTTTCAATAAGGAGAAAATAAAATGAATGAATTTGGTATTCGTACAAGAGTTTATTTTGGTAAGGGATCATTAAATAAGCTCAATGATATTAAAAATAAGAAAGTTTTAATTGTATGCGATAAGTTTATGGAAACTTCAGGGATGGTTGAAAAGGTTTCGAAAGAACTATCTAATTGTGAAGTATCCATATTCAGTGATGTTGTTCCAGACCCAGCAGTAGAAATTATTGCATCAGGAATTCAAGCTCTTAAAGCATGCAATGCAGAAGTAATTATTGCATTAGGTGGCGGTTCAGCTATTGATGCAGCAAAATCAATAAAAGAGTATTATAATAATTTAAATGACGGTATACAAAAAATAGAAGAATTTTACGCAATTCCAACAACTAGTGGGACAGGTTCGGAAGTTACAGAGTATGCTGTAATTACTAATAAACAAGAGGGGATAAAATATGCTTTAACAAGTGAGTCATTGTTGCCTAATGTGGCTATATTAGACCCGGAACTTGTTAAATCAGTTCCTAAAAGTATAACTGCAGATACAGGAATGGATGTAATTACTCATGCCATTGAAGCTTATGTAGCTAATGGAGCTACTGATTTTTCAGATGCTTTAGCTGAAAAAGCATTAACTCTTGCTGTTAGATTTTTACCATTAGCATATGAAGATGGTAATAATTTATTAGCTAGAGAAAAACTTCATAATGCTTCTTGTCTAGCAGGGATTGCTTTTAATGCAGCAGGTCTTGGTATTACACATAGTTTAGCTCATGCTATAGGGGGTAAATTGCATATCCCACATGGAAGAAGCAATGCTATAATATTGCCTCATATAATAAAATTTAATGCAAATTTAAATGGTGGTTTATACAATAAGGATTATAGTTTAGCAGCTAAGAAGTATCAGAGATTAGCAAAGCTTTTGAAACTTCATGCACCTAATGTCCATATTGGAGTTAATAATTTAATTAGGAAGATTGAAGAACTTCAAAAGAATCTTATGATTCCAACTACACTTACTAAGCAAGGAGTAGATATTGGGCTATTAGAAGAATCTATGGAAGAGATTTTAAAGGCTGCGTTAAAGGATGTATGCACAGAAGCAAATCCTAGGGCTGTTACTAGAGAAGATTTATCTAATATAATAGATAAACTAAAGTAAATTAAACCACCAGATGGTGGTTTTTTTCTTTGGGGAAAGATATAAAAAATAAATATAATAGATCATTTTTATAAATAAATTGGGGAGAATATAAAAGTTGGAGGCTTATTTATGGAAAATGATATGTACTCTATAGGTAAAGTTGAAGAAATGTGTAAGATTACGAAAAAAGCTTTGCGATATTATGATAAAATAGGGATTTTATCACCAGATAAGATATCAGATGATAGTGGATATAGATACTATAGTAAAAGAAATCTCTTGTTGGTGCCTTTAATAAAATATTATAAACAAAGTGGTTTTAAACTTGATGAGATGAGGGAATATCTTGGAGGGGCATCTTACTTTAAAATTGAAAATGGTTTCAGAAAAAAGATAGATGAATTAATATCATTACAAAGTGAACTTGAATTAAAGTTAAGATCAGTAAATGATTGGTACAAGCTTATTCTAGAGGCTGAGGGGATAATGGAATGTAATGCTTGTCAAGTTGGAGTGAAATATATAGAAAAGAAAGAAATGATTTTCTTAGATCAAGACTTTAAATATGATTATATGGATTCAATAATAAATATTGAATTTACTAATTATATAGAAAGCAAGAAGAATGCAATAACAGGACCAGTTATAATATCATATCCATCTTTTAAGGATAAGATGAATGGTAATTGTAAAAAGATGAGGATAATGCAAGAAACAATTTTAAAGTGTGATGATGGGATAAAAGTGGAATATGGTGGCGGTACAGTTGTATCTTGTTATCATATAGGTCCACATGAAACTATAAATGAAACTTACAAAAAGATGAGTGAATGGATTAAAAAGCATGGTTATACATGTGAGGATGAATGTTATGAAAGATATGTAACTGATTATTGGACAACGCAAGTACCAGAAAAATTTGTGACAGAAGTAATTTTTAAAATAAAAAAATAAATAATAAAGAAATTATGAAAGTGTATACTGAAAAATCAAGTTATTTTTTAGTATACACTTTTTCATATTTTAAAAGATAATTGAGAAAAAAGGACTTATAAAAATAATGTTAAATTAATATCAAATTTCTATTGACCTTCCTCCTAAGGGGAAGGCATATAATTCGAATTAGGATATAGTTGTCCACAAAGAAATAAATAAGTTGTTATTCTAAATTATTTAAGCAGAGATGTGACAAGTTTGTTGCTTTAATATCCTTGAGTTAAACGTTTAAACAGTTTATTAAAAGCTGGCTTAAATTTTTATTATATTTTAGTAGAACACTTGGGGAGTGTTGTAAACGATATATAATATAAGTTTTAGTTTTGTTAAGGAAATTTGGAATATTTCTTTGGATGGCTAGCTCAGGTTTATATTAAAGTTGTGTTGAGAATTACGCTCAAACAGAAATTGAATAAAAGGATGATAGGAGGGATATCAAGCAGCAATCTTCTAAGATTTATATTTGGATAGATAAGTATAGCTGGCGATTTACTGATCTAAAAACATATTCACTAATACAATTAATTTAATAAAAGAAGGGAGATTTATCATGAATGTAGTTTCAACAGATAAAGTCAATATAAAAGAAGTTAGCATAAAAGCAACGGAAGCTAAAAAGAAATTAGCTAGTAACTTTTTTAAAAAAGGTATCACGTTAGCTTTGTTTTCGGGGGTAACTTACGGCCTTTATACAGCTTTCTTAACAATGGCCATGAGAAAAGGTGTATGGGAAGATTGGACAGGGGCAAATACAGCAGGATTATCTACTTTTGTGGTTATATATTTAGTTGCAGCTTTAGGAAATGCTATTAATGATACTTGTAGTGCCGTATGGGCAATATTAAATTCAATAGCTAAAGGAAAGTTTAAAGATTTTGTAAGGTGTCTAAAGTCAAAGCCAGGTAAGATTATGATATTAGCAGCATTAATTGGTGGTCCAATAGCTGGGACAGCTTATGTTGTATCAATCCAATTGGCTGGTTCAATCGTAGTTCCGATATCTGCACTATGTCCAGCTATAGCTGCTATTTTAGGTAGAGTTCTTTATAAGCAAGAATTAAATAAGCGTATGAGCGTTGGAATTTTAATTTGTGTATTTGCAAGTTTTTTAATAGGAAGTACAGGCTTTGGAGGGGAAACTTCTCCAACATTGGTATTAGGTTTATTAGTTGCAGTAATAGCTGCATTAGGATGGGGATTTGAAGGATGTGTTGCTGGGTATGGAACAGCAATGATTGATCCAGAAATAGGAATATGTATACGTCAAGTAACATCAGGAATAGCAAACTTATTTATTATAGTTCCAGTATTAGGTGTAATGGCTGGAGGAGTTGATATTTCAATTGACTTAGCTTTTCAAGCATTTACAAGTGGACCAGCTATGATTTGGTTTGTATTTAGCGGATTATTAACATTCATTACTTTTATGACTTGGTATGCTGGTAATAGTATGTGTGGTGCAGGACTTGGTACTGCATGTAATGGGACATACTCTTTCTTTGGACCTTTATTCTGCTTCTTATTATTAGGAGTATTTGCAGGAATGGAAGGTTGGGCATTACCAGCTGTAGCATGGATTGGAGCTATCATAATGATGGTTGGAATTTTAACAATAGCCATGAATCCATTAGATATTTTTAGAAGAAAAAAAGGGAGTGAAATTGATGAAACCGCTTAATTATGCAATATTAAAACATTTTACTAAAGTAAAAGAGGCTTGTGCAGAAGATATTATTGAAGCTTTAAAAGGAGAATATGGAAGCTTTAAAGCTTTAAACAAGAAAGATGTAACTACAGCTTTAATGACAGCGGAGGCAAATGGGCTTATAGAAGAAACTAGATATATGCTTGATTCTAATGAAGAACTAAGAGTTTATTATCATGCTCATGAAGAAGGGGCAGCTACAATTAATAAATATATAAAAGATTAAAACATTTACCTTAGGGTAATTTTCCAAGATATATTATATGGATTAATAGCGAGATAAAACATATAAATTTTTCATTGAATGGTAGCTATTAACTTAGATTATGTTTATTCCCTAAAAAATAAATTTATAGAAAAACATATTGACTTTCCCCTTATGGGAAAGGACTATAATCACTTTAGGGAATAGAACATAATTAAAAATAAAACAGATTATTAATATAAAAAATCTTAGGGTATGTATAGATATGCTCAGCTTGGAAGGAGGAAATTTCATGAGATATTATGGAGATGAAGCATTAGGTCTTATAGAAACCATAGGATTAGTACCAGCACTTGAAGCAGCAGATAAAATGTTAAAAGCTTCAGATGTTGAGCTGATTTCATATGAAAATATTGGTTCAACCCTTGTTACCATAATAGTAAAAGGGGATGTAGCTGCCGTAAGATCAGCTGTTGAAGCAGGTGCTGAAGCTGCTGCTGCTATTGGTAAATTAACAGCAAAGAATGTTATGCCTAGACCTATTAGAGAAGTAGGAGATATTGTTTCAGTACATGATATAGATAGTTAATATAGAAAGGAAATGATGTATATGGCGAGATATGAAGCTATAGGATTAATTGAGACTTTCGGCTTAGTTTTCGCATTGGAAGCAGCAGATGCTATGTGCAAAGCGGCTGATGTTGAGCTTGTAGGTTATGAAAACGTTGCCTCTGGATATATTTCGGTATTAGTACGTGGAGATGTTGGTGCTTGTAAGACAGCAGTTGATGCTGGAGTTAAAGTTGTTAAAGAAATGGAAGATGGGAATCTTTATAGCTCAGTAGTTATTGCAAGACCACATCAAGATCTTGAAAAGATTATTGAACGTTATGCAATAAAGAATCTTATACCAGAGCAAAATTAAAGAAAGTTTTTAAATAGAAGGAGAGAGAAAAATGAATATTATTGACAATGATCTACTCTCTATGCAGGAAGCAAGGATACTTGTTGAAAATGCTCGTGAAGCACAAAAGAAACTTGCAACATTTCCTCAAAGTAAGCTTGATGAAATAGTTGAGCGTATGACTGAGGAAATTGAAAAACACATAATTGAGCTTTCGAAAATGTCACATGAAGAAACTGAATATGGTAAATGGGAAGATAAAAGAATAAAAAATACCTTTATATGTTCCTATTTAAGGGAAAGATTAAGGAATATGAATTGTGTAGGCATTATTAAGCGAGATGAAGAGCAGAAGACTATGGATGTTGGAGTTCCAATAGGAGTAATTGTAGCCTTTTGTCCTGCAACAAGTCCAGTGTCTACAACAATTTATAATGCACTTATTGCTATAAAATCAGGAAATGCTATAATTTTTTCTCCTCACCCTAGAGGTAAAAAAACTATTAGTAAGACTATTGATATACTAATTAGGGCAGCAGAGGGATATGGATTGCCAGAAGGAGCTATTTCCTATCTTCATACTGTTACTAGAAGTGGGTCTGTGGAGTTAATGAACCATAGAGATACTTCACTAATTATGAATACAGGTGTACCTGGAATGTTGGATTTAGCATATGAGTCTGGAAAACCATTAATATATGGAGGCACAGGAAATGGACCAGCATTCATAGAGCGTACAGCAGATATTAAGCAAGCAGTAAAAGACATAATTGATAGTAAAACTTTCGATAATGGAGTGCTTTCAGCAGCTGAACAATCTATTGTTGTAGATAGTTGTATTGCATCAGAAGTTAAAAGTGAACTTCAAAAGAATGGTGGATATTTTATGAGTGAGGATGAGTCTGAAAAGCTTGGTTCACTTTTGTATAAAGCAGATGGAAGTTTAGATGTAGATTATATAGGTAAATCACCACAATTCTTAGCAAAAAGGGCAGGATTTAATATTTCTGATGAGATTAAGATTCTAATTTCACAGCAAAAGTATGTTTCAGCAAATAATCCATATTCTAAAGAAAAACTTTGCCCAGTTATATCTATGTATATAGAAGATGATTGGATGAATGCATGTGAAAAATGTATTGAATTATTGCTAAGTGAAAGACAAGGACATACTTTAGTCATTCACTCTAATGATGAAGAAGTAATTCGTCAATTTGCTTTAAAAAAACCTGTTGGTAGGATACTTGTAAATACACCAGGAGTATTTGGAAGTATGGGAGTAACTACAAATTTATTCCCTTCTATGACACTAGGAAGTGGTTCAGCAGGAAAGGGTATGACATCTGATAATGTTTCACCTATGAATCTTATATATATTCGAAAAGTAGGTTATGGCGTTAGAAGAATGAAAGAAATAATAACTTCTATTACTAATGTAGAGGAACCTCAAGGTAGCAATGATAGATTAAATAATAATGAAAATGATAATGAAGAGCTATTAAAGATGCTACTGAAGAAGATTCTTAAAGAATTAAAATAGCTAATAAAAATAATTAATAGAATGTGAGGTAGTAAATTGGATATTCGTGAGTTTTCAAATAAATTAATGGAAGCAACTCAAAATATGTCTCCTTCAGAACGTGAAGCTTTGATAGAGATGTTTGAGAGTGTTTCTAATGAGATAACAAAGGACGAGGATACTAAGTCTAATGTAGTATGTGAAAATAATGGACAAATTCCAGATGGAATAACAACACGTTTGATGAAGTTAAAGGAAAATTATTTAAAGCAAGTTCCTAAAATCACTATTCATCGTGCTAAGGCAATTACAAAGATTGCAAAAGAAAATCCAGGAGCCCCTAAAGCAATTTTACGTGGTAAGAGCTTTAAATATTGTTGTGAAACTGCACCGTTAGTTATTCAAGATAATGAACTTATAGTTGGTGCTCCAAATGGTGCTCCACGTGCTGGTGCATTCTCTCCGGATATAGCTTGGAGATGGATGGTAGATGAGTTAGATACTATAGCAACTCGTCCACAAGACCCATTCTATATATCAGAAGAAGATAAAAAATATATGAGAGAAGAGATATTCCCATTCTGGAAAGGAAAATCAGTTGATGAATATTGTGAAGATCAATATCGTGAAGCAGGTGTATGGGAATTATCAGGTGAGTCTTTTGTTTCAGATTGTTCATACCATGCAATAAATGGTGGTGGAGATTCTAACCCTGGATATGATGTTATCTTGATGAAAAAAGGTATGTTAGATATCAAGAGAGAGGCAGAAGAGAAATTAGCAAAATTAAATTATGAAAAGCCAGAAGATATAGATAAAATATATTTCTATAAATCAATAATAGATACTGCAGAAGGAGTTATGATTTATGCAAAACGTATGTCAGACTATGCTGCAGAATTAGCTGAAAAGGAAACAAATCCTAAACGTAAAGCTGAATTATTAAAGATTTCAGAAGTAAATGCTAAAGTTCCAGCTCATAAGCCAACTACATTCTGGGAAGCTATACAAGCAGTTTGGACAATAGAATCTCTATTAGTTGTAGAAGAAAATCAAACTGGTATGTCTATTGGACGTGTTGACCAATATATGTATCCATTCTATAAGGCTGATATTGAATCAGGTAGAATGACTGATTTTGAAGCTTTTGAACTTGCTGGATGTATGCTTATAAAGATGTCAGAAATGATGTGGATTACAAGTGAAGGTGGTTCTAAATTCTTTGCAGGATATCAACCATTTGTAAATATGTGTGTTGGTGGTGTAACTAGAGAAGGTAGGGATGCTACAAACGAATTAACTTACTTATTAATGGATGCTGTTAGACATGTAAAAATATATCAACCTTCATTAGCATGTCGTATTCATAAAGGGTCACCACAAAAATTCTTAAAGAAGATAGTACAAGTTATCCGTGCAGGAATGGGATTCCCAGCATGTCACTTTGATGATGTTCATATTAAGATGATGCTAGCAAAGGGGGTTTCTCTTGAAGATGCTAGAGATTACTGCTTAATGGGATGCGTAGAACCACAAAAATCAGGAAGATTATATCAATGGACTTCTACAGCATACACACAATGGCCAATATGTATAGAACTTGTTCTTAATCAAGGTGTTCCTTTATGGTATGGAAAACAAGTTTGTCCAAATCTTGGTGATATAGATAGCTTTAAAACTTATGAGGAATTTGAAGCCGCAGTAAAAGAACAAATAAAATATATTACTAAATGGACAAGTGTAGCAACAGTAATTTCACAACGTGTTCATAGAGAACTTGCTCCAAAGCCACTTATGTCAATTATGTATGAAGGATGTATGGAAAATGGTAGAGGAGTAGAAGCTGGTGGAGCAATGTATAACTTTGGACCAGGAGTTGTTTGGAGTGGACTTGCAACATATACAGATTCTATGGCAGCAATTAAGAAATTAGTATTTGAAGAAAAGAAATATACATTAAGAGAATTAAATGAAGCTTTAAAGGCAGACTTTGTTGGTTATGAAAAACTAAGAAAAGACTGTTTAGAAGCACCTAAGTATGGTAATGACGATGATTATGCGGACTATATAGCTGCAGAACTTATCAACTTTACAGAAATGGAACATCGCAAATATAAGACTTTATATTCAGTATTAAGTCATGGAACATTATCAATTTCTAATAATACTCCATTTGGACAATTAACAGGAGCGTCAGCAAATGGACGTAGAGCTTGGATGCCATTATCTGATGGAATAAGTCCAAGCCAAGGTTCTGACTATAAGGGACCTACAGCAATAATAAAATCTGTATCAAAAATGAGTTGCGAAAACATGAATATAGGTATGGTTCATAACTTCAAGCTTATATCAGGATTACTTGAAACTAAGGAAGGTGAAGAGGGAATTATTACACTACTACGTAGTGCATGTGCTCTTCAACTTGGAGAAGTTCAATTTAATTACTTAGATAATAAGACATTAATAGAAGCTCAAAAACATCCTGATCAATATAGAGATTTAATTGTTCGTGTAGCTGGATATAGTGCATATTTTGTAGAACTTTGCAAAGATGTTCAAGATGAAATTATAAGTAGAACAGTCTTAACACATTTCTAATAATTAAAATTTAATCTGGTAAGTGGCTATATAGAGGATTAATTTATATAGTCACAACCAGAAAAAATAATAGTGGAGAAATAAGAATGAGTAATGAAAATCTAGGAGTCTTGGAAAGAAAAGCAACTATATTTAATATACAGAAATACAACATGTATGACGGACCAGGAGTAAGAACTTTAATCTTCTTTCAAGGATGTCCACTTAGGTGTAAATGGTGTGCAAACCCTGAGGGGATGATTAGAAAACATAGAGTATTGTTTAAAAGCAATTTGTGCATTAATTGCGGAGCCTGTGTTTCTGCCTGTCCAGTAGGTATACACACAATTTCAAATGAAACCTTAAAGCACGAAGTAAATAGAAATATTGACTGTATTGGTTGTGGAAAGTGTAAGGAAGAATGTGTAAAGTCAGCTATTTCTATAATAGGAGAAGAAAAAACTATATCTGAACTTCTAGAAATAATTGAAGAAGATAGAACTTTCTATGAAGTTTCTGGTGGTGGAGTAACACTTGGTGGTGGAGAAGTTTTAATGCAACCTGAGGCTGCAAGTAGCTTGCTTATGGCATGTAAAAATGAAGGTATTAATACAGCAATAGAAACATGTGGATATGCAAAGCTAGAATCAGTCCTTAAAGTTGCAGAGTTTACTGACCTGTTCTTGTTTGATATTAAGCATATAAATTCTGACAAACATTTATATTGGACAGGTGTTAGAAATGAACAAATCTTAGAAAATTTGAAGGAACTTCTTCGCAGAAAGTATAATGTGCAAATTCGTATGCCATTACTTAAGGGAGTTAATGATTGTCAGGAAGATATAGAAAATGTTATGAAGTTTTTACTTCCATATAAAGACTATAAAAATTTTAAAGGCATTGATTTATTACCTTATCACAAGATGGGGGTTAATAAATATAATCAACTTGGAGTTCCATATCCAATTGAAGGTGATCCGAGCTTAAGTAATGAGGATTTAGATAAGATTGAAAGTTGGATTAAGAATTATGATTTGCCTGTTAAAGTGGTTCGTCACTAAATGATTTTCAAATAAATAAAAAGGTGGAAAGTAAGGTTATGGAGGATTTTCTTAATAAGAATATACAGCGTGTTATACAAGAGTCAGTACCAGGTAAGCAAATAACAATAGCTCATATTATTGCCTCACCTATGCCAGATATATATGAAAGATTAGGAATTGATGATAAGGGAGCTATTGGAATACTAACTCTTTCTCCTTTTGAAACAGCAATAATAGCTGCTGATATAGCAACTAAAGTTGCAGATGTTGAAATTGGATTTCTTGATCGTTTCACTGGATCAGTAGTTATAAATGGTGATGTTCAAAGTGTTGAAACAGCACTTAGTGCAGTAAATGATGCTTTAAAAAATATGCTGGGCTTTACAGTTGCTCCAATAACACGAACATGAGAAAAAAACGAATAATGATTATTGGTCCTTCAAAAAGTGGCAAAACAACTTTGGCTAATGAGCTTAATGGTTATACTGGTCCATTAAGAAGAACATCAGATATTATTTATGGGAAAAATACTATAGATGTACCAAGTGCATATATAGAAAATTCATGGATGTATAAACATGTTATTGCAGTATCTCAAGATGCTTCAAAAATTCTTATTTTAGTTGATCAATCAAATAGTGTAGATGTGTATTCTCCAGGATGGGCAAAGTTATTTAATTGTCCAGTGATTGGAGTGATTACTAAGAGTGATATGAATCCAGAAAATAGGAATATATGCTTGCATCAGCTTAAGAGAATAGGAGTAAATGAACCTTATTTTGATATTAGTTTTATAAAAAGAACAGGAATTGATGTTTTAAAAAAATATTTATTTGAAAAGTGTGAGGAGTAATGAGGAGATGATGAAATTTATTACTGAAGAGTATTTAAGGGATGTTTATAAGGAAGCTCCCTTTGATACATATAAATTAGCTGAAGGACAACGCCTTACACCTGGAGCAAGACAATATCTATCTGATAAAGGAATAAAGATGGAAGATGATGTCGTTCAAGAAAAGAAAAAGGTTACTCAAGTCAATGACTCAAAAGAAGGTGAGATATCTCAAAAAAGAAAAAGAGAAAAGCTATGCAATAGATTAAAGTCTATTGAAGCTTTATTCTTTGATACTAGTAGAGAGCTATTGACTTTAGATATTATTTTAGCACAGAAAATCATTAGTTTAGGAAGAAAGGTTACAAACATTAGAAAAGTTGTTGAAGGTAACTCTACTTTAGAAACAATTGAAGTTAAAGAATGTAGTGGAATATCCAAAGAAAATTTCTTTGATAATATAGAAGACTGTTTTGAAATTACTGAGTTTCATATACAACTTGAAAAAGGTAAGGAAATATTAAAACTTCATTTATTAAGATGTGCTTTAAGAGAAGTAAGTTTAGAAATTAGTGAAAGTTATGAGCATGATGAAAGTCAGACAGGAAATGAAATTATAAAGAATGTTAATTCAATTATAAATAGTATATCCCAGATGATTTGTATAACAGTAGGAGGAGAGAGATGTCAGAGAAAAGTATAGCTTTTGAATATTGTGATAATCTCGTTGAAGAGTTTGAACATGTAATAGAGTCACCTAAGGTAGGGGAAACTTCTACGTATTATACAGGTGTTGATTTAGGTACAGCTTGCATAGTTTTAGCAGTTTTAGATGAAAATTATAAACCAGTAGCTGGTGCATATAGATATGCGGATGTTGTTCGTGATGGCATGGTAGTAGATTATTTAGGAGCAGTAAGAATTGTTAGAGAGTTGAAAAAAGAAATAGAAGAAAAAATTAATGCAGAATTAATTTATGCAGCTGCTGCTATTCCACCAGGAACAGATGCTTTAGATTCTGGAGCTATAAAAAATGTTGTTCAAGCTGCTGGATTTGAATTAACAAACCTTCTTGATGAACCTACTGCAGCTAATGAAGTTTTAAAAATACAAAATGGAGCGGTTGTAGATATAGGGGGAGGAACAACAGGAATATCTATTCTGAAGGATGGGAAAGTTGTTCATGTAGTTGATGAACCTACAGGAGGTACACATTTTTCATTAGTTATTTCAGGTGCTTATGGAATGCCTTTTGCTAAAGCAGATGAGTTTAAGAGAGACAATAATAATCATAAAGAACTTTTACCAGTTTTAAAGCCAGTTATTGAAAAAGTAGCATCAATAATTAATCAACATGTAAAAGGATATGATGTTGATGGAATATCTCTTGTAGGAGGAACATGTTGCTTGACAGGAATTGAGGATGTTATACAAAAACAAACTGGTATATATACACATAAGCCTAAGAATCCTATGTTTGTGACCCCACTTGGAATAGCATTAAGCTGTACTCAAGAAATTATTGAATAAGGAGAGTGTGAAGAAGTGGATTTCAGAATTATTAAATCACCTTCTGAGAGCACAAAAAATATTCTTAGAAGAAGAATGGGGACAGGTTGTAAAACTGATTTAGATAATATTGGTGCAATAGGATTAGTACAAGGAAAACTTATAGATATGATTTATGCATCAGATATTGCAGATAAAGCAGTTGATGTTACAGTTGAGGATATTAAAGGAAATTGCCCTCAACATATGATACTACTTGCTATATTTGGAGATATATCATCAGTAGAATCTGCCATTAACGAAATAAAGCTCAAGTTGAAAGAGGGAAAGATAATATGATTACAGCTAAACTAATAGACAATGTATGGGCTACTAGAAAGGCCGAATCATTAAATGGATTAAAATTTATGCTTGCTGAGGTAATAGGTGGTACAGAAGCAGGTAGAAGGTTAATAGTAGTGGATATAATTAGTGCAGGTATTGGTGACAGAGTTATTGTAAGCACTGGTTCTGCAGCACGTAGAATGCTTGGTGATGATAATATTCCGGTAGATGCAGTAGTTGTGGGCATCATTGATGATGACTGTGATTTTATATAAATTTCAGTTATACATTGAAAGGAAGTGAGTAAATGAAAAAGTTAATATGTGTAAAAGAGATGGAAGAGTTCATAAAAACAGGAAAAACAAAATTTTATGTTACCAGTGATATGATTATAACTCCATCTGCAAAAGACCTGGCAAAAAATAAGAGCATAGAATTAACAACAGAAAGCCAAGGGTGTGAATTAAAATCAAATATTAATTTAAATTTATCAGATAGTGATTTAGATTCTGAAGCCATGTTAAAGTTGTTTAAAGCTATGATGAATAAAGGCCTTTTACAAGAAGTTCTTAAACGTTTAAAGGGAGAGAATCTTCCATATGAATCAGAATGCGATGTCAATGGTCTTAAAATAGTTAGAGGTAACACAGTAAAGTTGGATGTGTTTGATACAGGGAATCCAGATGCAAATGCTCATTATCAAGAATTAGTAAGTAAAGAAGAATCAAAAATGAGTGCTGGTTTTTTAGTAATTGAAAAATCAAGATTTGATTGGGAACTAACTTATGAAGAGATTGATTATGTAATTGAAGGGACATTAACTGTTGAACTAAATGGTAAAACATATACTGCCCATGCGGGAGATGTGTTATTTGTACCTTCAGGATCTAAAGTAGTTTGGGGTTCACCTGACAAAGCAAAAATATTCTATGCAACATATCCTGCAAACTGGGCTGATCTTTTATAGTGGCATTAAAAGGAGGACTAATCTATGCAGGCATTAGGTTTACTAGAAACAAAGGGATTAATTGCAGCTGTTGAGGGTGCCGATATTATGGTAAAGGCAGCAGATGTAAGTATCCTTGAAAAATCATATGTAGGTGGTGGATTAGTTACAATTACCATAACAGGAGATGTTGGAGCTGTAAAAGCTTCCATAGAGGCTGGTATTGCTGCTGTAAAGAAATTAGGTAGTGAATTCTTAATTTCAAATCATGTAATTCCTAGACCTCATAATGAATTAGGTATGATAATTGAAACTAAAACAATACAAGAGAGAGAAGAAACAAAAGAAGATAGTACTACTGATACAGATATTATTAAGAATGATACTCCTTTAGAAGATAATACAGAAAGTATCACAACTGTTATATCAGAAGAAAGCGAATTAGTAGACGATGAAAATTTAATTATAGTTAATGATATTAGTAAATTTCATAAAGAAGATGTAGATAAGCTTGTACAAGAAAATGGGTTAGAAGAAACCATTGCTACTTTAGGAAAACTTAAGGTTACGAAGCTAAGAAACTTAGCACGTGAGTATAACAAGTTTGAAATAGTAGGAAGACAAATTTCTAAAGCAAACAAAAACGTCTTGATTGAGAAGTTTAAATTATACTATGAAAAGAAATAACATTTGAGTCTGAAATAAGGAGGAAGAAAAATGCAAAATTTTGATAAGGATTTATGTTCTATACAAGAAGCAAGAGATTTAGCTAGACTTGGGAAAGCAGCTACTGACATTATTGCAGATTATACAGAAGAACAAATTAATAAAATAATATGTAATATGGTTAGGGTAGCTGAGGAAAATGCGGCATGCTTAGCACAGATGGCTGTTGAAGAGACTGGTTTTGGTAAAGTTGAAGACAAGACATTTAAGAATCATTTAGCATCTGGAGTTTTATACGATTCAATTAAAGATATGAAGACTATAGGTGTAATAAATGAAGATAACGTCAATAAAATAATTGAAGTTGCTGAACCAGTTGGACTAGTAATGGGAATTGTTCCTTCAACTAATCCAACATCAACAACAATATTTAAATCAATAATAGCTATAAAATCACGTAATGCTATAGTATTTTCACCACATCCATCAGCTGCAAAATGTACTATAAAGGCAGCTCAATTAATGCATGATGCTGCAGTAGAGGCAGGTGCACCAAAGAATATTGTTGGGTGCATAACTAAGCCATCTCTAGGAGCAACTAATGAATTAATGAAGAGTAAGGAAGTGTCATTAATTATAGCAACAGGTGGTCCTGCAATGGTTAAGGCAGCATATAGTGCTGGTAAACCAGCTTTAGGAGTAGGTGCAGGTAATTCGCCTGCTTATATAGAAAGAACTGCAAATGTTCAACAAGCTGTAAGAAACATTATGGCAAGTAAGACTTTTGATAATGGTACAATATGTGCTTCAGAACAATCTATAATTTGTGAAGAATGTAATCATGACTTAGTTGTAGAAGAGTTTAAAAAGCAAGGTGCTTACTTCATGACAGATGAAGAAACTGAAAAAGTTTGTAGACTACTGTTCAAAAATGGACATGCAATGAATGCTAAATTTGTTGGTAGATCCCCACAAGTAATAGCTAATGCAGCTGGAATAAGTATTCCACAAGGAACAAAAGTACTTATTGGTGAACAAAAGGGTGTTGGAGAAGGATATCCTCTATCATTTGAAAAATTAACAACAGTTCTTGGGTTCTATACAGTTAAAGATGATCAAGAAGCATGTGAATTAAGCATTAAGTTGCTTCAAAACGGAATTGGTCATACTATGAGTCTTCATACTGAAGATAGAAATATAGTGATGAAGTTTGCTAGAAAACCAGCATCACGTATTTTGGTTAACACTGGAGGTACACAAGGTGGAACAGGTGCAAGTACAGGACTTATGCCATCATTTACATTAGGATGTGGAACATGGGGTGGAAGCTCAGTTTCTGAGAATGTAACTCCAAGACACTTAATTAATGTTAAGAGAGTAGCTTATGGATTAAAGGATTGTGCAACATTAGCATCAACAGATCCAACATTTAATTGTATAAAGACTGAAGAAAATTGCCATTCAGTGAACAATCAAAGTTTAAATATGAGTCCAGCAGAAATTTTTGCTGCAGCGCAAAGACTATCTAATAATGAATGCAATACAGAAAAATGTAAAGCTGCAAATGATACTGAGAATAATGAAGAAATAAGAAATTTAGTTAATCAAATCGTTGCCGCTATGAAAGGGGCAAAATAGATGGATAAATACGAGGCTGTATTAAAGCTTTTAGTTGAAGCTATACAGAATAACCAAGGAAAAGAAGTAATAGAGCCTAAGGCATTTGAGATACCTGTTGGAGTATCTAATAGACATGCTCACTTATCTCAAGAAGACTTAGATATGTTATTTGGTAAAGGATATAAGTTAACTAAAATTAAAGATTTATCTCAACCAGGTCAATATGCTTGCAAAGAAACTATTACTATTTGTGGCCCTAAAGGAGCTATAGAGAAAGTTAGGATTCTTGGACCAATAAGGAGCAAAACACAAGTAGAAGTTTTAGCAGGAGATTGTGTTAAGTTAGGAACAGCTGCTTATCCAAGATTATCTGGAGACCTAGCAAATACTCCTGGAGTAACCTTAGTAGGACCAAAGGGAGCAACACAAATTAAAGAGGGATTAATAGTAGCTCAAAGACATATACACATGACTCCATGCGATGCAAGAGAACTAGGAGTTCATGATGGCGAAATTGTATCAATAAAGTTTGACACAATAAGAGGTGGAATTTTCAATAATGTAGCAATAAGAGCCAATGATGCTTCAAAGCTTGAGTGTCACTTGGATATTGAAGAAGTAAATGCTATGGGAATTAATTCTAAATCAAAGGTTGAAATTGTTAAACATTAGTAGATTATAATAAAAAAATTATAATAAATAAATTTATTAATATTTTAGGAGGATTTAAAAATGAAATATGATGCATTAGGAATGATTGAAACAAAAGGATTAGTAGGATCAATAGAAGCAGCAGATGCAATGGTTAAGGCTGCAAACGTATATTTAATAGGAAAAGAATATGTTGGTGGAGGATTAGTAACTGTAATGGTTAGAGGAGATGTTGGAGCTGTTAAGGCTGCTACAGATGCAGGTGCAGCTGCAGCACAACGTGTTGGAGAATTAATTTCAGTACATGTAATTCCAAGACCACATGTGGAAGTAGAAGTAATATTACCTGCTTCAAAAGAAGCAAAATAATATTATTGTAAGATAAGAGCCATGCTAGTAAACTAGTGTGGCTTTTTTATATTTAGAGTTAAAGGTATTTATTTTTAATTATAGAATTAATTAGAAATAAGGGGTGATTATTAATATGGTAGAGAAGAGAAATTAAAAAAATTGGTAGATTAATTTTATTGGAGATTTAAAATTTGGTTTTCTCCTCACGAGGAAACAAGGTTTATCATAAGATGTAGAAGAATAAGCGCATATTATGCTATCTACTTAATATCATTATTTTTTATTGAATGTTTATTTGGTATAGAAACAAGTCTAACAGGTGTTTGTTCAGGGATAGCAACTGTTGAAACTGAACATCAATTTACTAGATTTACAGTATATGCTACTGGTTTTAATAATAAACGTGAAATAAAGTTTTTTGTTAAAGCAAATTATTTATCTATAACAGAGGGGGGAGGTTATCACTGTAGTTCATGGGGTGTTTTCAAAAAGAGTAATATATGTTAAAGGACATAGTTTAAATATTATATAAAGGAAGGTGTATCATGAGTTCCATAACATATTCATTGAAAGGGGGACAAGCTGCTTCAAATAACTATTACGAAAAAGCTGAAAGGTTAAGCAAGAAAGTAATTTTAGATGTTTTTCAAAATGGAAAGGAATATCTACAAGACTTTATGGAGTATATAGTGAAAAACAAAGTAGAAGCTTTAAGGACTAAAGAGGAATATGCAGTAGAATTATTATTTATTGGTGTAATTCTTATGGAGTATAGTGAATATGCCTATGGTTTCAATCCTAAGTGGAGTGGAATTTTTAAATGGTTAAATTCCTTAAGGGATAAAGAAAGAATAAAAGAAAAAGTAGATATTATAAAAGGTAGAGCAATACTTAAGAATTTATTAAAAAAGAAAAAAATTAAAGAATTAGATTTAGATTTATTTAAGAAGATCCTATCTTGGTTGGAATGTACAGGTGATTTTAAAGAAGAAGTCTTTAGGCTTAACATATGGATGGATTTTTTATGTGAAAAAGATTCTAATTATGTAGGAAAAGTTTTAATGTTTGCTTTAAAGGAAGGGGAATATCTTCTAAAGGAAGGTCAGTATTATTTAGGAGAGTATATATCAGGTGTAAAGAGTTATTTAAGTACATATGAATTAATACATAGAAACAAAGAGGATATAATTTATTGTGGCAAGGGAGAAATACAGTACATTTTTAATATGGTTTGTGCTGAAATATTAAATAAGGTATATAAAGAAAAATTTTTAAGATGTGAAGAAAAAATTGTCTTTGCACCAGCTTGCATGAAACAAACTTTAAAGCCATGCCCTAGTTCAAAAGAAAAACTTGGAGATGTATGTAAAAGATGCTCAAAAGAATGCAATATAAATAAGTTAACAATCTTAGGAAAAAGTTTAGATTTTAAGGTATATATTATATCACATGAAACAAATTTATTAAATGCAAAAAGAGAAAAAAATGATAAGATAGGAATAATAGGAATAGCTTGTGTGCTAAATTTAATCTCTGGAGGATGGAAGGCATTAAGGTTAGGATTTATTCCTCAGTGTGTTATCTTAGAGGAGTGTGGCTGTAATAATCACTGGCTTAAAGAAAGCAAAATGACAGCTATAAATGAAAAAAGATTAAGTTATATACTTAAAGGATAAAGGAATAAATAAATGGACATCCTATCCTTAGGGAGGGATTAAATTATGAATGATAAGAATGTGTATAACAAAGAAATTCAAGATGTGGTTAAGACGGAACTTAGAATGGATGAGGTACATGAAAACTTAAAGCCAACAGATCCAGATAAGGTTCAAAAGGATGCAATTAAAATAGGAACTATCTAGTCAAAAATACCTATGGAGGAATTCTATAGGTATTTTTTTATGTCTTGAATAATATAATTAACAGTATATTAATAAAATATTCAGAATTTTGTGTTAAAATTAGTAATATAAAGTAGAAATAGAGAAAAAAGGAGGAAAGATTATGGAAACAAAATTTTTAATTTGCAAACATTGTGGTAATATCGTTGAAGTAATAAGAGAATCAGGAGTATCTATAGTTTGTTGTGGTGAAAAGATGAGTGAGTTAAAGGCTAACACAACAGATGGTGCAGTAGAAAAACATGTTCCTGTTGTCAATATTGATGGTAATAAAGTAGAGGTAGTTGTAGGAAGCACTTTACATCCAATGGTGGAAGCTCATTATATACAATGGATATATCTAAAAACTGATAAGGGTGTTCAAAAGAAATATTTATCACCAAGTGATGAACCAAAAGCAGAGTTTGTTATAGGTGATGATGAAAAAGTAATTGAAGCATATGAATACTGTAATTTACATGGTCTTTGGAAAAAAGAAATTTAAATAATTAACGAGGTGATTTTAATGAAGGATTTAAAAGGTACAAAAACAGAAGCTAATTTAATGGAAGCCTTTGCAGGCGAATCAATGGCAACTAATAAGTATATGTATTATGCATCTAAAGCTAAGAAAGATGGTTATGTTCAAATAGCATCTATTTTTGAAGAAACTGCAAAAAATGAAAAGGAACATGCAAAGCTTTGGTTTAAGTTATTACATGATGGAATTGGACAAACTACTACTAATTTAAGTGATGCAGCTGATGGAGAAAACTACGAATGGACAGACATGTATGATAAATTTGCTAAAGAAGCAAGAGAAGAAGGCTTTGAACATATAGCTAAGCTTTTTGAAGGCGTTGCTGCAATTGAAAAGGAACATGAAGAAAGATATAGAAAGCTTTTAGCTAATATAGAAGGAGATTTAGTATTCTCTAAGGATGAAGATGTAATTTGGCAATGCTCAAATTGTGGACATATCTGTATTGGGAAGAAGGCTCCAGATGTATGCCCAGTATGTGCTCATCCACAATCATATTTCCAAGTAAAAGCAGAAAATTATTAATATAAATAATTAATGGAGGGGAGTTGCAAAGCAATTCCTCTTTTTTTGATGTCTAGGAAAGTATAAAATTTCAATTGACTATAACTCAAAGGTATTATTATAATTTCATATTAAAAAAATATAAAATCAAGGATAGTAATTTTATAATTTCCTTACCTTTAGTACGCGTGGGGTGGATATTTGTTTCCATGTGACTTGGAGCTTGCGACGGAACAAGGGAAATAAATATCCACTCCACCTTTTTTGTGGTAAAATATAGTCAAAAATAATAAAAAGTGGGGATTGATATGAAAAAGCTAAAAGGGGTAATAATATCAGTTTTAATTAGTATTTTTATCATTAACATTGTAGAAGTAAGGCCCAAAGCAGAAGATGAAGGATATTATATAAAAAATATGCAAGTGGATGTGGAGGTTAATGATAAGAGACAGTTTTTTATAACAGAAACAATAGATGTTTACTTTAATGAAGACAGACATGGCATTAAAAGAGATATAACTACTTCATCAGGTACAGAGGAATGTAGTATTTCAGATATTTCTGTAATAGGGGCACCCTATGAATCAACTAAGGAATCAGGGAATGTAAGTTTAAAAATAGGTGATGAAGATGAAACTATAGATGGAGACAAAAGATATATAATAAAATATACTTTAAATTATTATGATGATGAAGAAGTTGATGGAGACTATATTTATTTAAATCTATTGCCAACTTGGGATACAAGAGTTGAAAGCTTTAGATCAAATATAACGTATCCTAAAGGAGGAAAGCTAGAGAATATTACCTTAACAGATGGGGAATATGGAAGTAAAGAAAATAAGCTTTCTAAATATACAGTTAAAGATAACGAAATTATAATTGAATCTACAAAAGAAATTAAAGAAAATAATGGGATAACTATAAATGCAAGGTTAGAAGAAGGGACATTTAAAAATGTAAAAGAAAGAAAATATCCCTTCAATATAAATGATGAAATAGTTAATATTAAGATTACAAAAGAAAAGGAATACTTGGTAGAAAGAGAATTTGAAATAAAGGTTACATCACAAAACTATGATTTTGGATCAAATGAAATAAAGCTATGGGATGATAATAAATATAATAAGATAAGTGAATTAAGCTGTGATAATTCCCAATTTAAAGTGTCAGAAAAATACTCTTCAATTTATGTTCCTAAAGAAGTTGGAGTATATAAGGTTAAGGTATCTTATAAGGTTAGGCCAAGACTTGCAGATGATATCTATTTAGGTTTAAAGAGTAATAATTACGAAGGTAAGGTTGATAATCTTATTGTAAATGTAGAATCAGAGGTTCCTATAGAAAATGCTTTGGTAAACTTTTTAGATAGAGGCATTGATAGTAATAAGGATAGATATACCCTAGCTAGAGAGAATAATAAGGTTACATTTAATAATACAAATACTATTCATCCAAGAGAAAAGGTATTTATATCAATAGACTGTGATAATAGTTTATTTACAAGAGAGATGGATAAGTCAGAAATAAAAACTATTATTTTATCATTTATAGTAGTAATAATTTCAGGAATTTTATTTTTAGTATTTAAAGAAAAAAGGAGATACGAACTAGAGTTAGAGTTTTATCCTCCAGATGGAATGAATAGTGCAGAATTGGCTTATGCCTATAAAAATAGTTGTACACCTAAGGATATTACTTCATTAATTTATCTTTGGGCAAGTGAAGGTCATTTAGAAATCAATTTTGATGAGAATAATGAGTTTAAATTGATAAAAATCAGTGAACTAGATAGTGAGCATAAAAAGTATGAACATACTTTGTTTAAAGGGCTATTTAAGAAAAGTAATGAGGTAACAGAAGCTAAGCTAAGGAATGGAGAGTTAGAAAGTAAAATCTCCTCAGCTATTAATTCAGTTCAATCAGTATTTAAAGGTAAAAGAAAGAAGCTAACAGATGCAAAATCAAGAAAGATTTCAGTGTTGTTATTATTCATATCATTTATTCCAATGGTATTGTTCTATATCTCTGCCAAGTATACAAGCAATTTAACTAATGGAGATGTAATTGGATTATCTTTAATATCAGCTGGAATAATAAGTATTGTGTATATTATAATTTATGCTTTAAACGTAAATAATTTAAATAGAATTGTTACTAATAAAGCTAAATTAGGATTTTTTATTGCTTTATTTATATATTTATTATCAGCCTTTATTATAGTATTAATCTTTAAGATAGGATCCTATGCTATAACTGATATTGTAGTAGCTATATGTATTTTTTCAATAATTATTATGGCAGGACTTTTACCAAAGAGAAGTGAATATGGAAGAAAGATATTAGAAAAAATATTAGGATTCAGAAAATTTTTAGAAACAGCAGAAAAAGAAAGGTTAGAAGCCTTACTAGAAGAAAATCCAAATTATTTTTATAATATACTTCCTTATGCTCAAGTACTAAATATAACAGATAAATGGGCTGATAAATTTGAGGGCATAGAAGTAGATAAATCACCATATTATACAGGGTATACAGATTTAAATAGCTATAGTATGCTTAGGATAATTAGTACTAATATGAATTCAGTATCTGATACTGTGGGATCTCATAATACAAGTTCTTCTGATGGAGGTTTCTCGGGTGGAGGTTTCTCAGGAGGAGGAACTGGTGGTGGAAGTGGATCAAGCTGGTAGGCTATAGGATTTAACCTCAATATTACAATTAGTTTACAAAGATGTAATTTGATTTAACAATGCTATGTTATCATAAGGTTGTAGCAAGCAATTGATAAAATTTCTTTGGTTTCGTGTTTCATCCCACTTAAAAAAGCGTCGCAAAAAAATGCGACGCTTTTTTCTATTTATTTTTACAATCTACTTCTTTAATTTTTATGTTTTTAGGTAGTATAACCTTAATGTCTTTAATAGTAGATTTACTATCTTCTACATTTATCTTACAAGATACAAGGTCAGTCTTAGTTGTTACTTCCATTTCATATGCTCCATTTTTAGGATTCCTTTTTAATAATAAGTTGACCATTTCTGAGTATTCAATATAGTTATTTTTAAAAACTAAGTAAGTATCAAAAAAGTAAAGTTCTTTAATACTTAATCTTATTAGTAGTTCAACTACAATAGTAATTATAACCATTGCTCCAGTAATTATAGGACTGTACCCAGAATTTCTAAAATAGAAAGCAAATATTATTGTTGCTAGGATTAAACCAAATAAAGGAGCGTAAGAAGTTATTGAACTAGTTTTTACTTTATATTTAATATTTGATTTGTTTTTCCATACAGTTTTATAATGAACAGAATATAAAGAGCTTATGTAGTATCCTAGTGTCATTAAAAAAACAATTCCAAGTAATATTATTATAAATGAATTCATATGCCATCCCTCCATAATGATAAATAGTCAATGTAGAACATTATACTACTATAAATAATGTAGTCAACTATGTTAAAGGATTTGGTAAAATAGAGGTTTATAGGTCACCCCCAATGTATAGTGTTAGTTTTAGGGGTACCACAATATATAGTGAAAAATTCTTATCATAACCCGATATTTTGTGCAAATGATGATATAGTGCAATAATTAGCAAAAATAATAGAAAAACGAAGAAAGATGAAAATAGTTATAAATATCTATTAATTTAATTTCTGAAAACTATTTTTTTATAAGTTATAATAGCTTTAGTTGATTTGAAAAAATAAACATATTAAACCATAAGAGGTAATTTATTGTAAGGGGAATGTACATGGAAGTAATAAAAAGAGATGGAAGCATAGTTGAATTCAACAAACACAAGATTAGAGAGGCTATTTTAAAGGCTATGAAACATGGAAGTGGTATTTATTTACCAGATATAGCAAAATTAATAGCAAATGATGCAGAGAATTATTTTAAGGATGAAAATGAAACTCCAACAATTTATAAAATTGAATCTTATGTTTATGAAAGACTAGTGCATTATGGTCAATCAATAACAGCTAAATCATATGAGGGATATAGAGCTGTTCAATCATTTAAGAGAAATATTAATACAACAGATGAAAGTATATTAGGGTTAATTCAAAAGACAAATGAGGATGTACTAAAGGAAAATTCAAATAAGAATTCTGTAATAGCTGCAACTCAAAGAGATTTAATTGCAGGAGAAGTGTCTAAGGATATATCAAGAAGAAGATTAATTCCACCACATTTAGTGCAAGCTCATGATGAAGGTGCAATTCACTGGCATGATATGGATTATACTCTATCACCAATATTCAATTGTTGTCTTATAAATCTTGAGGACATGCTAAACAATGGTACAGTTATAAATGATAAATTAGTAGAATCACCAAAATCCTTTGGTACAGCTTGTACAGTGACTACACAAATTATTGCTCAAGTTGCATCTAACCAATATGGTGGTCAAAGTATAACAATTAAGCATTTAGCTAAGTTCTTAAGAGTTACATATGACAAGTATTATAAATTCTATATGGAAAAATATAACAATGAAGAATTAGCAATAGATTTAGCTAATGACATGAAGATGAAAGACTTGAGGGATGGAGTACAAACTATAAGATATCAGCTTTCAACTCTTCAAACAACTAACGGACAAGCGCCATTTAGTACAATTTACCTTGAAATTGAAGAAGGTAATGAATATGAAGAGGAAATGGCATTAATATGTGAAGAAATGATTAAACAAAGACTTGAAGGTATGAAGAACTATAAGGGACAAGAAATAGGTGAAGCCTTCCCTAAATTAGTATACCTTTTAGATGAGCATAACTGCCTAGAAGGTGGAAAGTATGATTACATAACTAAGCTTGCTGCGGAATGTACTGCAAAGAGATTGGTACCTGATTATCAATCAGCTAAGATTATGAGAATGAACTATGAAGGAAATACATTCCCACCAATGGGATGTAGATCTCACTTAAGTCCTTGGAAGGATTCAAATGGAGATTATAAGTGGTATGGAAGATTCAATCAAGGTGTTATAAGCCTTAACCTTCCACAAATAGGTATTATTGCAAATGGTGATATGGAGTTATTCTGGGAACTTTTAGACCAAAGATTGGCTTTATGTAAGGAAGCATTAATAACAAGACATAATATGTTATTAGGTACAGTTTCAGATGTTTCGCCAATTCACTGGCAACATGGTGCAATTGCTAGACTTGAGAAGGGTGAAGCTATAGACAAGCTTCTTAATGAAGGATATTCAACATTATCCCTTGGATATGTAGGAGTACATGAAATGGTTCAATCAATGCTAGGGGTAAGCCATACAACTCAAGAAGGAGAGAAGTTTGCACTTGAAGTTATGAACCATATGAAGGATGCATGTGATGAGTGGAAGAAGGAAACAGGATTAGGTTTTGGTTTATATGGAACACCAGCAGAAAACTTAATTTATAGATTCTGTAGATTAGATAAAGCTAGATTTGGAGAAATAAAGAACGTAACAGACAGACTTTATTATACAAACTCATATCATGTTCATGTATGTGAGGAAATAGATGCTTTCTCTAAGCTTAAGTTTGAATCTCAATTCCATGGTATTAGTTTAGGTGGTTGTATTTCATATGTTGAAGTGCCTGATTTAACAAGAAATGTAGAAGCTGTAGAAAGCCTAATTAACTTCATTTATCACAATATTCAATATGCAGAAATCAATACAAAACCTGATATATGCTATAGTTGTGGATATACAGGAGAAATTAAGTTAGATGAAAACTTAGAATGGTACTGTCCATCATGTGGTAATAGAGAAGAAAGCGAAATGCAAGTAATGAGAAGAACTTGTGGGTTAACAATATAGGCTCACGTTAAATTACCGAAACTGCGGGGACATCCTTAGAGCTTAATGCTACCAAGTAATATTAGAAATAGTATTATGGCTAAGAGTAATTGCTTAGGTATGGTAAAAAGGCATTAGGATTGGACAATCCGCAACCAAGCTCCTAAAAATATGGAGAAGGCTCAACGACTATAATGGTAATACATGTGTAATGAACATATTGTAAAGGGATAGTCTAGTCCGACCTTATATAAGGTGTTAAAGTATTGGGAAACCAACGGTGGTACGATATAGGAACAAATTTCTGGAATAAAGGAAGAACGGCTGAAATAGGAGATAGAGTACTTCATTTATAAGAAGGTGTTTTCATGAGATATGCAAAAATAAGAAAATTTGATGTAGCAAATGGACCAGATATAAGAACAACTCTCTTTGTTACAGGATGTACAAATAACTGTGAAGGATGTTTTAACAAAGATCTTCAAGATTTTAATAGTGGAGAACTTTGGACAAAAGAGATAGAAGATGAATTTTTATCCTATGTTAAAAATCCTAATATTAAGGGAGTAAATATTCTAGGTGGAGAGCCAATGGAACAAACTATGGATGATTCTTTAGTAAATCTTTTAAAAAGAGTTAAAGAAGAAACAGGGAAAGATATTTGGCTTTGGTCAGGTTATATTTATGAAAATATAATTAATGATGAAAAGAAGAGAAGAATTCTTCAACAAGTTGATGTTCTTATTGATGGACGCTTTCAGCTAGAAAATAGGGACATAAAACTAAAATATAGAGGCTCAAGTAATCAAAGAGTTATTGATGTTAAAAAGACTCTTGAAACTGGAGAAATAAGTTTAATAATAAAAGATGAATAGTTGATATTTAAAGGAGAAATTGCTTTGCAGTTTCTCCTTTAAAATTATTTAGGAGTAATCACTGTTTAGTTTTATTTTCATATAATGTTATAATGAGTAATTATAAGAAGGGATAGTATGACTCCTAATAAATTATTAAAGCTATACAATATAAGTGATAGAATACCCTTTGATAGAGAATCTAAAATAGTTGTAATTAGCGATGTTCATAGAGGAGATGGAAGCTATGCTGATTCATTAATGAGCAATAAAAATATATATGTAGCAGCTTTAAATTACTATTATAAAGAAGGATATACACTTATTGAAGCAGGAGATGGAGATGAACTATGGAAAAATAAATGTTATAGAGATATTTCTTATAATTATAGAGATGTTTTTCAAATATTAAATAAATTTAATAAACATGGAAGACTTCATATGCTTTATGGGAACCATGATGGTAAGAAAGCATCTAAAGAATATTTAGAAAAGCAAAAAAGAAAGCTTCATAAAATAGATAGGGCCTTTGGTGAAGACTTAATATATTTATTGGATAAAATTAAATTTAAAGAAAGTATAGTTTTAAGACATGAGCCAAGTAAGAAGGAGATATTCATAACCCATGGGCATCAGCTAGATTTTATGAATTATGAATTTGCACCTGTAAGCAAGTTTTTAGTAAGGCACCTTTGGAGATACATGGAAGGTATTGCAGGGTTTAAAGCTCCAACTAGTCCAGCTAATAACTATAAAAAAGGTGGTAAAGTAGATAAGAAATTAGCTGAGTGGAGCAAAGAATATAATAAATTTATTATTTGTGGACATACTCATGAAAGTAGGTTTCCTAAGTTAGGAAAAGGCTTGTATTTTAATGATGGATGTTGCGTTTTACCCTATTCTATAAGTACAATAGAAATTAGTAGTGGACTTATAGCATTAGTTAAATGGATAATAGATGTTAGAGATGATAACACCTTATACATAAGAAGAAATATTTTAGGTGGTCCAGAAAGGGTGGATGAATATCTAAAGTATGTAAAAGAGTAAAGAAAAAAGGGGAAATAGCTATGAAGTATATTGATTTACATTGTGATACAGCTGGTAGAATGTTATATGAAAATGGTGGACTAAAAAGTAATAGTTTTAAAATTGATATTGAAAAGATGAAAAAGGGCGGAGCTTTAGCTCAAGTATTTGCATTTTTTATAGATATAGGAGAAGTTAAAAATCCATTTTTAGAGTTTCAAATTATGCATAGAAATCTAGAAAAAGAGTTGGATAAAAATAAAAAGGATATAACTTTAGTTAGGAATGTAGAGGAATTATCAAAGGCTGAAAAGGATAAAAAGATAGGAGCATTTCTTTCCATAGAAGAGGGAGAAACCCTTGAAGGGAACATAGATAATATTCAAAAGGTTTATGATTATGGAGTTAGATTTATTACCTTAACATGGAATTATAAAAATAGTCTAGGATACCCTAACTATGAATTTTTATATAAGGATAAGGGACTTACACCTAAAGGTATAGAAATGGTGGAAGAGATGGAGAGATTAGGAATAGTTCCTGATGCATCACACCTTTCAGATAAGGGATTCTATGATTTGGTGGAAAAATGCAAGAAACCATTTATAGTAACACATTCAAATAGCAGAAGTATAAAAAGGCACCCAAGAAATTTAACTGACGATATGATTAAAAAGTTATCAGAAAAAGGTGGAATTATGGGAATTAACTTCTGTGCAGACTTTGTAGGTTATGAAAAAGTTACTCAAATAAAGGACTTGGTTTCACATATTAAGCACATAAAAAATGTTGGTGGAATAGATGTTATATCATTAGGTAGTGATTTTGATGGTATAGGAAATGAAGTGGAAGTTAAAGATGCTTCTGAAATGGGAAAATTAGCACAAGCCTTAGAAAAAGAAGGTTTTACAATAGATGAAATAGAAAAAATATACTATAAAAATGCATTATCATTTTTAATAGATACATTAAAGTAAGGATAGGTAAAGAAAGATGTCAAAGTTATTAGGTAAGGTAGCCATTATTACTGGTGCCTCAAGAGGAATAGGAAGAGCTATAGCTATTGAATTAGGAAAAGAGGGAGCTAGCGTTGTAATTAATTATTCTAAGGATGAAGAGGGTGCAAAGGAAACTCTAGAAGCTTTAAGGGAGCTAGGGGGAGTAGCATATGCTGTAAAGAGGGATGTTTCTTCTTTTGAAGGAGCAGAGGAGATAATTAATAAAACTTTAGAGCATTTTGGTAAAGTTGATATAGTTGTAAATAATGCAGCAAGAAGTACATTAGGATTATTTATGGATGCAACAAGGGAAGATATTGAAGGGTTAATTAGCACAAATCTTTTAGGAGCAATGTATCTTACAAAGTTAGCAATACCTCATATGCTTGGAAAAGGTGGAGCAGTTTTAAATATTTCTTCTATGTGGGGAGAAGTAGGAGCTTCCTGTGAGGTTTTATATTCTACATCAAAGGGTGGATTAAACTTATTCACAAAAGCCTTAGCAAAGGAAATGGCTCCATCTAATGTAAGAGTTAATGCTATAGCACCAGGTGTTATAGATACAAAGATGAATTCATTTTTAAGTCAAGAGGAAAGAGAAGAACTAGAAAATGAGATTCCAGTTGGAAGGTTTGGACTACCTGAAGAAATAGGAAAGACAGCAGTATTTTTATGTTCAGATGATTCAAGTTATATTACAGGACAGATACTTAGAGTGGATGGAGGGTATATTTAAAATAACTTTACTTAGGGCAAAGTTATCTTATTAAGAGAGAATAAAGATAATAAAGTGAAGGAAGAACTTTGCCTATGGCAAAGTTCTTTTAAGTGAGTGTTGACTAAGACGCACAATAGCAATTGTATTGATGAATATTCTAAAATGGGGGATTATATGGAACAGAAATCGCAAAGCAATTTCTCCTCCTAATCTCTATTATCCTAATTAACCTGCTTATCTTTTTATCTATCTTTCTCTTACTGCAGCTGCAATATTATTTGAATGGTCTCCAATTCTCTCTAAGTTACTTATTAAATCAAGGAAAATTGTACTTGAGTTTGCAGAGCAAGAGTGTTCATTTAATCTTCTAATATTGTTTTCTCTAAGATCCTTTTCGTATTTATCTATGGATTCTTCTATCTTTTTAATATTTAATGCTTCTATATTATCTTCATTCTTATAGCTTTCAATAGCTAAAGTCAAAGCTTCTAAAGTTTTTTCATACATAGCTATTAATTCATTTTTCGCATCAGTACCAATAGAAATATTATTATTTATTTTATCAGTAGCCAATTCAACTATATTTTCAGCATGATCACCAATTCTTTCAATGTCATTTATAACATGGAAAGTAGCACTTAAGTTCTTACTATCTGTTACAGGTAAATCATAGGATGATAAATCTACTAAGTAGTCTGTTATTTCTCTCTCTAGATTATTTATTATTTTTTCTCTTCTATAGACTTGCTCTATATTCTTTTCATTATTATTTAAGAATGCATCCATTGCTGCTTCTATATTTTTCTTAGCTATTTCACCCATTCTTATAGTTTCTTTAAAAACTTGGGAACTTGCTACAACAGGTGTTTCAAGTAAATTCTTATCTAAATAGATAGCACCATCTTTTTCGATAATTTCATCACCTGGTAAAAGTTTATTAGCAAGTAAAACTAGGTATTTAGCTAGAGGTAATAGTACTATAGTTACAGAAATATTAAATATAGTATGTGCATTTGCAACTTGTCTAGCAACATTACCTGGATCTATACTTTCAATTAAAGAAATTAATGGAGTCATAAATGGAATGAAAATAACTACACCAATAACATTAAAGAATAAGTGAATAAGAGCTGCTTTTTTTGCAGTTCTATTAGCTCCAGCTGAAGCAAGTAAAGCTGTTACACATGTACCTATATTACAGCCTAAAATTATTGGAAGTGCTACATTCATATCTATAGAACCAGTTGTTGCTAAAGCAACTAAAATACCAGTAGTAGCAGAGGAACTTTGAACTATTGCAGTCATTCCAAGGCCAGCTAAAACACCTAAAAATCTATTATTTCCAATTATATAAATTACATTTCTAAAGGCATCTGATTGGGTGATAGGATTTAATGAAGATGACATAACTCCCATTCCCATAAATAAAATACCAAAACCTAAGGCTATAGATGAAATATCTCTAGCTCTTTTTTTCTTTAGGGCTAATAAACCAATAGCACCAAGGCCTATAAATATTGGTGCTATTTTATCTAAATCTAAGGAAACCATTTGAGCTGTAATGGTTGTCCCAATGTTAGCACCCATTATAACACCAGCAGCTTGCATTAATGTCATTAGTCCAGCATTTACAAAACTAACAACCATAACTGTAGTAGCACTAGAACTTTGGATAACTGCTGTTACAATAGTACCTACAAGTACTCCTATATATTTATTGCTAGTAACTCTTTCTAATATACTTTTTAGTTTTTCTCCTGCGGCATTTTCTAAGCCATCTCCCATAAGTTTCATTCCAAAAAGGAATAAACCTAAACCACCAAATACTTCAATGAAAATGTTAAATGTGTCCAAAATTTTCGCTCCTTCGAATATATAATTTTTACATAAATTTAATGTACAATACTATTTTATAATTAAAAGTTAACAATTCTAAGAGCTTTAACCTATATTTAACAATACGTATAATAAAAAGTTACAAAAATTATGTCAAATAATACGGAATAAAAAAAGATACTACCTGGGAGAGTAGTATCTTTATGATATAGGGTTCTTGGGGAGTTGTGACGTTGTGTAAACTTCCATATCTGCTAGGAATAATCTTACAATACAAGTATATATAACTAAGTTACATAAATCAACAGAATATGCTTAAGTTAGGACCTTTTTCCCTAAAATAGGGACTAAGTTACTATTTACCTATTCTTCAGGTGGATTTTCTACAGGTAATAGAAATTTAAATTCTACAGCATTTTCAATATTATTTAAAGAGTAATTAAAGTTGTGAATATCTAGTATGTTTTTTACTATAGACAAGCCAAGACCTGTGCTATTTTTATTTCTACTACGAGCCTTATCTATTCTATAAAACTTATTGAAAAGTTTATCTATATCATTTTTATCTATTTGAATACCATAGTTTATTACAGATATTTCATAAAAACTATCTTTCATGGAGATAGATACAACAATATCATTATTTTCAGGAGTATATTTTATTGCATTAGTTATAAGGTTTGTTAAAACCTGTTCCATCTTAAATCTATCTGCCTTTACATATGAGAAGTCAGTCTTTTCATCAAAAGTTATTCTTAATCCATTTTCATTTGCTTCAATAGTAAATTTATTTACTAAGTTTTTAATTAATCTATTAATATTAAAAATTTCTAAGTTTGGTTTTATAACACCTGATTCAAGTCTAGATATTTCAAGCATATTTGTGACTAGAATGCTCATTTTTTTTGATTCATCAATTATTGTCTCCAGGTATTCTAGGGCGTTATCTCCAGAAACAATACCATCTTTAAGACCTTCAGCATATCCTTCTATTATACCTATTGGAGTTTTTAATTCATGGCTAACAGAGTCAACAAAGTCTTTTCTCATAATCTCTAGATTTCTTTCTTTTTCTATATCTTCTTCAAGTTTCTTATTCTTTTCTTTTAAGTCTTGAAGGGCTCCATCTAAATTGCTTGATAAAAAGTTTAAAGTACTAGCAAGATTTCCAATTTCATCTTCTCTGTCAATTTTACATTTTTCATTAAAGTTCATTTGGGACATCTTTTTAGCAACATTATTAATTTTTATAAGTGGTTTAGATATAAGATTAGTGTATACAGTAGAAAGTAATATTGATATAAATATGAAACCTATAAATATGTAAGAATAAAATTCCCTTATAACATCAGAAGCTTCTTGAATAGGTTGAATGGATGTAACTGAAATTAATATTGAATCATTAGTAGAATATAAACTCATAGGAGCCAAAACACCAATTTTCGTACTGTTACTATTAGGATCTATAAAATCTATGGTTTGAGGTTTTCCTGATGCAATAATCTCTTTTCTTAAATTATTATTTTTCAATAGTTGTTTTAGTGTTCTAACATAGGCTGTATCTTCACTGTAGGAATCAGAGATATAAAGTGTATCTCCAGTAATGGAAGAGAAAATACCTATTCTTGAATTTGTTTCACTTTCTAATATAATTAATGCTTTGCCAATGCTATTATAATCTTGAGTTTGATTAGCATATAAGGAAGTAAACCTATTAATATCTTTAACTAAATTATTCTTTTTCTTTAATTCATAAAAGCTTTGAAAAAAGAAGGTTTGAAATATAAATATAACAATCATTAACCCAAGTAAAAGGCTAAGAGTAATGATGAATATTTTTTTTGATAAGTTATTCTTCATTATTTCACCTCAAATTTATATCCGCTACCTCTAACAGTAACTATATAGTTAGCTTTATCTCCTAATTTTTCTCTTAATCTTTTAACATTGGTATCTACTGTTCTAATATCCCCATAGTAATCTATTCCCCAAACATTATCTAATATATTATCTCTACTTAAAGCAATACCTTCATTAGAGGCCAAATATATAAGAAGTTCATATTCTTTTGGGGATAATGAAAGTATATTTTCATCTATTTTTACTTCTCTGGAAAGTTTATTTATTACTAACCCATTAAAGTTTTGGGTACTTGAATCTATTTTTTCACTAGTCCTTTTTAACAAAGCCTTTACCTTTGCAACTAAAACCTTAGGACTAAAAGGTTTTGTAATATAATCGTCAGCTCCAAAATCATATCCTTGAAGTTTATCTTCTTCTTGCCCCTTAGCAGTAAGTAAAATAACAGGAATTGTTGATACTTCTCGTATTTTTTCTAATACAGTTAATCCATCCATTACAGGCATCATTATATCTAAAATTATAAGGTCGATTTTATTACTTTTAAAGATTTCTAAAGCTTCTTTACCGTTTTCAGCTTCATATACTAAAAAGTCTTCCTTTTGGAAATAATCTCTTAATAGAAACCTTATTCTTATTTCATCTTCAACAATTAAAATATTTTTTCTCATAGTATAAAAACTCCTTTCATTATTGTTTGTATAAGAAGTTAAAGTTATTATAATATACCTTATGTACATTATATAGAAAATTCCGAGGATATAAAATAGAATAATGTAATTATATATTGTAAAGTTAGGTAAAAAAGCTTATATTATATAGATACAATGATTGATAAGGAGATAATTGATGCTTAAGCTGAATTTTGATGTGAAAAAACACTATTTAGATAATGGTTTGGAAATATTAACTATAAAGAAAGATACTCAAATAGCTTCTATAAATTTAGGAGTTAAAGTGGGTGCAATATATGAGTCCTTAGAAGAAAAGGGAATAAGTCATTTTATTGAGCATATGCTTTTTAAGGGGACAAATAAAAGAAATAATGAAGAGCTTAATGATGAGCTTGAATCTTTAGGCGGAGAATATAATGCATATACAGATTATAATTCTACAGTATATACAATAAGTTGCTTAAGTGAAGAATTAGAGAATGCTTGTATATTATTAGGAGATATGATTACTTCATCTAATTTTCCAGAAGAAGAGATAGAGAGGGAAAGAGGAGTAATTCTCGCAGAAATGAGAACAAGCAAGGATGATATAGAGGATTTAAGTTTTAAAAGAGTAAATGAAGTGGCTTTTAATAGTAGTCCATTAAGATATGATGTTACAGGATTAGAAGAAGTTGTTAAAGGATTAAAAAGGGATGATATTAAAAGGTTTTATAATAAGTATTACACTCCTAAAAACAGCTTAATAACAATGGTATCATCTATGGAACATGAAGATGCTAAAGAGTTAATTAGTAGAGAATTTTCTAATTGGCAAGGGGCAGAGGAAGTAGAACATCCTGTAATTTGTGAAGATAATATTCCACTAAAGAAAGTAAGCTATAAAAACGACATGGAGCAAAGTACTATAGTTTATTTATATACATTTTATCATTTAGATAAGAATGATGAGTTAGCACTTAGAATACTAAATCACAGATTAGGTGAAAGCTCTAATTCATTGCTTTTTAGAGAGGTAAGAGAAAAAAAAGGACTTGCTTATGATATCTATACACATTTAGATATGACAAAGAACGTTAAGACTTTATATGTATACACTGCAGTTTCTGATGAAGATGTGGAAGAGGCTATAAGAGCAATTGATGAAACATTAAATAATGTAGTTAATGGAAATATAGAAATAGGTAATAAGGACTTAGCTATAATGAAAAAGGTCCATAAAACTGCAGTAATATCAACTTTAGAGGACTCTGCTGAACTTTGTAACTATATACTACATCAGGAGCTTGAAGATGAAGATATTTATGAGTTTGTTAAGGATATGGAAGGTTTAAATAATTTAAATAAGGATAAAATTTATAAAGTATCAAAGTTGGTACTAAAAGATCCTACAATTCATATTTTAACATCTCCAAAGGAGTAGATTATAAATGAGCAAAATAACTAAGATAGAAGCTCAAAAAAGAACAAAAGATAGGGTTAATATTTATATTGATGAAGCCTATGCCTTTTCTGTAAGTGCAGAACTTGTATATAGAGAGGGATTAAGGAAAGACTTAGTAATAAATGAAGAAAAGCTAAAAGAAGTAGTTAAAGAGGACAATATAATAAAGTGTAAGAATACAGCTTTAAGAATAGTAGAAAGAAGCTATAAAACTGAAAAAGAAATTAAAGAAAAGCTTTTTGAAAAAGGTTATGAAAAAGATGAGATAGATAAAACCTTAGAGTTTTTAAGTGAATACAAGTTTATAAATGATGAAGCTTATACAAAGATGTACGTTAAGGATAGGTCTAAAACCCAAGGTAGAGGGAGAATAAAATATGCCCTTATGAAAAAAGGAGTAGACCAAGAGGATATAGAAAGTGCATTAGAAACAATAGATAAAGATGAAGAAAAAGAAGCAGCACTAGAGTTGGCTAGAAAAAGGTACCTAGCAATTTCTAAAAGAGAAAGTGATAAATATAAGATTTGGAATAAACTATGTAGATTTTTAGTAGGTAGGGGGTATGACTATTCTTTGGTAAAAGAGGTAGTTAAGGAAGTTGTCAATGTAGAAGAATTAGAGTAAGGGTGAGCCTATGGATTTATTTAACTTAGATATTCAACAGCTAGTCTGTTTGGGGATAATTATTTTTTCTATAATTACTTGTGTTAGAAAAGTAGTATATAGTCGAGATCTAAACGAAGCAGTAGACCCAATTTTATCAGGGTGTTCAACTATAGTTACATTTTTCATAATTCTTTCTTATTATGAAAAGTTTGACATTATGGTTGGTAACTTATTAGCTCAAGTATTTCAAAATTCAATAAGAGATAATGGAATAGTTCATGTTATTTTATTAGTGGGAATATTTGCTGTGGTTAAGTTTATTATATATTCAGTACTTAAATTGGTTCATTCATTTTCACTAAATTCTGCTTTAAACAAACTAAGACACAATAGTCCTTTTCTTATAATTTTTTCTATTATATTTGGATTTATAAGGGGAATTATTTTTATTGTTTTAATATGTATTCCCTTAGTTTTATATAATAATTTAGTAAGTTCAAGCTATAGAGTAGGCATATTAGATGGACTTAAGCCTTATGATAAACTAGAGGAAATGGTAGATAGTAAAAAGGTTCAAGTTATTTCAAATGGACTAAAGGAGAATATATCTAGCAATAAAATTATTTATTATAATGGTATTACCTTAGATGAAGGGGTTAAATCTAATGCAAGCATAGATAATAAAGCAAAAGCATTAGTTTCTAGAGATACTAGTGATAGAGGAAAAGCTAGAAGTATTTATAGATGGGTTGGAAGCAATGTGATTTATGATGATGAAAAGGCAGATTCTATAATGGAAAATACATCATCCTTTGAAAGTGGAGCAATACCAACTTTTAGAGATAAAAGAGGAATTTGTTTTGATTATGCTTGTCTTTATACAGCTATGTGTAATGCTATAGGATTAAAAAATAGAATTATTGTAGGTGATGCTTACAATGGAAGTGAGTTTGTAAGTCATGCATGGAATCAGGTATATCTTGAAGATGAAGGCAAGTGGATAAATGTAGATCCAACTTTTTATATTTCAGGTAATTATTTTGATTCATCAAACTTTGAAGAAACACACAGAACTAAAAATATAGCAGGAGAATTTTAAAGGAGCTAAAGTTATTTGGCTCCTTTTTTAAGGCATATGAAATTAGATATAGCCAAGATATTTTTAAAGAAGATTGGAGCAAAATGGATTTTTTATATGGTTATAACTAAAATATAAAAAGAAAAGACCGAAATTGATTTCAGTCTTCTACATATAAGAATGTGAAATGTTATTTACTTATTTCTGATTTTAGATGTTATTAGTTTAATTGCTTTTTCACAGTCATCATCATCATTATTTAATGCCCAAGCCATATTAAAGTTAACTAAAGCTTTATTAGAATCCTCTTTCATGGCATAGCAATACCCTAAGTTAAAGTAATACTTGCTATCTTTTTGAAGAGACAGAGCATTTTGTATCATGGTAATAGCATTGTCATAATCTTTAAGTTTAATGAAGCAAACACCAGCATTATAGTAGGAGCAAGCTTCATTTTCTTTTTTAGAAACAGCTCTTTTATAACAATCTATAGCTCTTAAATAATCTTGAGAATTGTAAAGTTTATTACCTTCGCTAAAAAAATTCATAGTTTCCTCCATAAGTATAAAATATAAGTTCATTATGATTATAGACATTGGCAATATAATATATACATATTTTTCTATGAATATTCATAATATAAATAAATAATTACAATAGTAAACAAATGTTACAAATCTTTAAATCATTCTTAAATTTTTGGTGCTTTTCTTGAAATAAGTTTCAAGGAGTCTATAATATAGTTTGGGGCAAAATTTACTAAAGTAGGTGTATTTATGAAAAAATATAATATGGGGCTAGATGTGGGGTCGACTACAGTAAAATTAATAGTATTAGATGGTAATGAGAATATTGTTTACAGTGAATACAGAAGGCATTTTTCTGATATTAGAAGCACAATAATTAATTTAATAAAAGAGGCTTATGATGTTGTTGGAGAGTGCAAAATTACAGTAGGTGTAACAGGTTCTGGAGGGCTTTCTGTATCAAAGTGGTTAGATGTAGACTTTATTCAAGAGGTAATAGCGTGTACTAAAACAGTAGAAGAAGTTATACCAGAAACAGATGTGGCAATTGAATTAGGTGGAGAAGATGCCAAAATTACATATTTTAAAGGCGGAATAGAACAGAGAATGAATGGTACTTGTGCAGGTGGTACAGGTGCGTTTATAGACCAAATGGCAACTCTATTAAACACTGATGCAATGGGGTTAAATGAATTATCAAAGGGACATAGTGTTATATACCCAATAGCTTCTAGATGTGGAGTTTTTGCTAAAACTGATGTGCAACCATTAATTAATGAAGGAGCTAAAGCAGAGGACATAGCTGCATCAATACTTCAAGCTGTTGTTAATCAAACTATTAGTGGACTAGCTTGTGGAAAGCCTATAAAGGGAAATGTAGCATTTTTAGGAGGGCCATTATACTTTTTATCTGAATTAAGAGAAAGATTTATTGAAACTTTAGGTTTAAAGGATGATGAAGTGATTTTTCCTGAAAACCCTCAGCTTTTTGTTGCTATAGGCGCTGCACTTTTATCAAGAAATAAAGAATTTATTAGCTTTAAAGAATTACATAAGAAAGTTGAAAATATATCAAATATAAATGAAGAGGAAGTAGATAGATTATCACCATTATTTAAATTACAAAGTGATTATGATGAATTTGAAAAGAGACACTCTAAATCAAAAGCAAAAAGAGGAAAACTAGAGGATTGTAGAGGTGGTGTATTCTTAGGTATAGATGCAGGATCTACTACAACAAAAGTGGTGTTAATTAATAAAGATGGAGAAATTGTTTATGATTTTTATGGTGGTAATGGAGGAAATCCTTTAAAGAAGGTTATAGAGATATTAAAAGACCTATATTCTAAGTTGCCACAAGGAGTAGAAATTATTAACTCAGCAGTAACAGGATACGGTGAAGCTTTGATTAAAGCTGCATTACATATAGATATAGGAGAAATTGAAACAATTGCACATTATAAGGCAGCAGATTACTTCTTGCCTGGAGTTGACTTTATACTAGACATTGGTGGACAAGATATGAAGTGTCTTAGAATAAAAAATGGAGTTATAGACTCAATTTTACTTAACGAAGCATGTTCGTCAGGATGTGGGTCCTTTATTGAAACCTTTGGTAAATCACTAAATATGAGGGTGGAGGATTTTGCTAAGGAAGCAATTAAGTCAAAATCACCAGTTGATTTAGGATCAAGGTGTACTGTGTTTATGAATTCCAGAGTTAAACAAGCCCAAAAAGAGGGGGCAGAAATAGCAGATATTTCAGCCGGACTTTCATATTCAGTAATAAAAAATGCATTGTTTAAGGTTATTAAAATACGTGATGAAAAAGAAATGGGAGAAAAGATAATAGTTCAAGGTGGTACATTCTATAATGATGCCGTTCTTAGAAGTTTTGAACTTATATCTGGAAGAGAAGCAGTAAGACCAGATATAGCTGGGCTTATGGGAGCTTTTGGAGCAGCTATTATCTCTAAGGAAAGATATGTAGAAGGAGAAAAGTCTACTATTCTTTCAAAGGAAAAGGTTGATAGCTTCCAAATGACTTCTGATTTTAGGAGATGTGGTCGCTGTGGAAATAACTGTCTTTTAACAATTAATAAATTCTCTACAGATGAAGAATTTATTTCTGGAAACAGATGTGAAAAAGGATTAGGAATAGATAAGATAAAAGAAGAAGTTCCTAATATGTACAAGTATAAATTTAAAAGAACCTTTAATTATATTCCATTAAAGAAAGATGAAGCCAAAAGGGGGACTTTAGGATTACCAAGAGTTCTTAATATGTATGAAAACTACCCATTTTGGTTTACACTTTTAACTAATTTAGGATTTAGAGTAGAGCTTTCTCCAGTTTCAAGTAAGAGTATATACGAGCTTGGAATAGAAACAATACCATCTGAATCTGCTTGTTATCCAGCAAAAATTGCTCATGGACACATTATGGCATTAATAAATAGGGGGATAAAAAATATATTCTACCCATGTATTCCTTACGAGAGAATAGAGTTTAAGGATGCCAATAATCACTATAATTGTCCAATGGTAACATCATATCCAGAAGTGATAAGAAATAATATGGATGTGTTAAAAGAGAAGAATATTAAATTTATTCAACCATTTTTAAATTTAGAAGAAAAAGATGTATTGTCAGAAAGAATAGTTGAAGAATTTAAGGACTTTAATGTAACTATAGATGAAGCAAGAAAGGCAGTTGAAGAGGCCTATAAAGAGAGAGAAAACTTTGATAATGATATAAGAAATAAAGCTAAAGAAGTATTAGAATATTTAAAGGAAACTGGAAAGAAGGGTATAGTTTTAGCAGGAAGACCATACCATATTGACCCAGAAATTAATCATGGAATACCTGATATAATTAACTCCTTTGATATGGCTGTATTAACAGAGGATAGTGTGGCACATTTAGGAGAATTAGATTCGCCTTTAAGGGTTGTTGATCAGTGGATGTATCATTCAAGATTATATAGGGCTGCGAGTTTTGTAGCTAAGAATGATTCCTTAGAATTAATTCAACTTAATTCTTTTGGATGTGGTCTTGATGCAGTTACAACAGATCAAGTTTCAGAAATTCTTTCTTCTAAAGGAAAGATATATACATGCTTAAAAATTGATGAAGGTAACAATTTAGGAGCTGCTAAAATAAGAATAAGATCTTTAAAGGCTGCTATGGAAGAAAGAGAAAGAAATGGATATGTGCCTGTAGAGGAAAAAATAGAGTTTAGAAATCCTACATTTACAAAAGAAATGAGGGGAAAACATACTATTATTGCTCCTCAAATGTCTCCAATTCATTTTGATATAATAGAACAGGCAGTAAGGTCATGTGGTTACAATTTAGAAGTGCTTCCTGCTATAGATAGTGAGGCTGTAGAAGAAGGATTAAAGTATGTTAATAATGATGCTTGTTATCCATCAATAATAGTTGTAGGACAAATAATACATGGTTTAAAATCAGGTAAATATGATGTTAATAATACCTCTGTCATTATTACTCAAACAGGGGGTGGATGCAGAGCAACAAATTATGTTGGGTTCTTAAAGAAAGCATTAAAGGAAGCAGGATTTCCACAAGTACCTATATTATCTTTAAATGCTGTAGGGCTTGAAAAACAACCAGGGTTTAAAATTACTCTACCTTTAATTAATAGAGCTATTATGGGGATGGTTTATGGGGATTTATTCATGAGAGTTTTATATGCTACAAGACCTTATGAAAAAGTAAAGGAATCTGCTAATGCTTTATATAAAAAGTGGAATGAAATAGCTAAAGAAAATGTTAAGAATGGTAGCAAGAGAACATTTAATAAAAATATAAAACAAATAGTTAAAGAATTTGATGAGTTAGAGTTATTAAATATAAAGAAGCCTAAGGTTGGTTTAGTAGGAGAAATTCTTGTTAAATTCCATCCAACAGCTAATAATAATGTTGTTGATATAATTGAAGAAAACGGTGCTGAAGCAGTAATGCCAGATTTAATGGACTTCTTCTTCTACACAGCATATGATGAGGACTTTAAGTATAAATGTCTTGGTGAAAGTAAGGTTAAGAGAAATATATATATGATGGTCATAGAGTTCTTAGAAAGCTATAGAAAAACTATGAAGAAGGCTTTAAATGACTCTAAGAGATTCCATGCTCCAGCTCATATTAAAGATTTAGGAAAAATGGCATCACAAATACTTTCTTTAGGAAATCAAACTGGTGAAGGATGGTTCTTAACAGGAGAGATGATAGAACTTATTGAAAGTGGTACGTCTAATATAATTTGTATGCAACCATTTGCTTGCTTACCAAATCACGTAACAGGTAAAGGAATGATAAAGGCACTTAAGGAAAAATATCCTGAATCCAATATAGTAGCAGTAGATTATGATCCAGGAGCTTCAGAGGTGAATCAATTAAATAGAATTAAGTTAATGCTTTCTGTAGCATTTAAGAAGCTTGAAGGTGAGATGTTTATAGATTTACCAGCACATAAAGAGGCGAGTATAACAGAAGAGACTTTAATAACAATAGAATAAAATGAAAAAGGGATAGATGCATATCTAATCCCTTTTTATATGTAAAAAAACAGGATGTTTTTAATAAAAAACAAATTACTAATATGTTTAGTTTGTAACTAAAGTAATATAGTAGGTTTAATTTTTTATAATATGTAGTATTTTTAAATAAGTATCACTAATAAAATTAATAGAAGTACAAAGGGGGATTTATGATGAAGAAACATTATTTGGGTGTAGATATAGGTGGAACTTTCATAAAGTATGCTAAGGTAGATGAAGAGTTTAACATTATTAATAAGTGGAAGGTAAAGTCTGTTGAGTTTGCTGATAAGGATGGATTTTATGATTATCTTTGTTCCAATATGGGAGATTTACATGAAGTTGAAAGTATTGGAATAAGTGCCCCAGGCCTTATAGATAAAGAGTCTAATGTGAAATCTTATGCAGCACCTAATGTTCGCATTATGTATGGCACCAATATTAACAATGAAGTTAATAAAAGAACAGGAAAAATTGTGGCATCAATAAATGATGCAAAGTCAGCAGGGCTTTGTGAATTCAAAATAGGTAATGCTAAAGGAAGTAGTTCATCTGCATTTCTTATTATAGGGACAGGTACTGGTGGGTGTGTATGTGATAGTAATGGAGTTGTTTTTGGAAAAGATTCTTTTGCAGGAGAATTTCATCACTTAGCATTCATGAACTTAAAAACTAAACAAATAGATAGATTAGGTGATTATGCCTCAATAACTGCTCTAGTTTCAATATATAATTCAAAAGTAGATGATAAAGACAAAGTCGAGTTTGGAAGTGAAGTTACTTTTAGATATAAGAATGGTGAGGAGAAGGCAATTGAATCAGTTGAAGATTGGATGAATAATATAATTGTTCAGTTAATTACAATGACAACCTTTTACAATCCAGAGGTAATATGTATAGGTGGAGGCATCTCTGAGGAGGATTGGTTTATTAATTTATTAAAAGAGAAATACAAGGAAAAATGTATTGAGTTTTTATGTTCGGATGTTATTACTACTGATATAAGAGCATGCAAATATAATAATGATGCTAATATATTTGGAGCAATAATAAATGTTAAATCTTAATTTTGTATAAAAAACTAGTATATTAAGCAGAAGTTAGTTATAATGTTTCTGTAAACGATTAATGACGAATGGGGTTGACAGTAATATGTTTAATTATGAGGTTATACAAAGTTTAAATGAGTTAGAGCTTTCATTATATAGCTATATAATGATGAATAGAAAAAAAGTTATGTATATGAGAATTAGGGAATTAGCAGATGAAGCTCATGTATCAACAACTACTATTCTAAGATTTTGCAAGAAACTAAAATGTGAAGGATTTTCAGAGTTTAAAGTTAGATTTAAAATGTATATAGAAGAAGAAAATATAAAAAAAGTAAGTGATGATGCATCAGAGATAGTAAACTTTCTTAAGGGCATAGATAATAGTGATTTAGATTACAAATTGGACAGACTATGTAATATGGTTAAAAACGCCAATACAGTGATTTTTGTTGGAATAGGCTCTTCGGGAATATTGTGTAAGTATGCAGCTAGGTATCTTTCTTCCATAGGAAAATTTGCAGTACATATAGATGACCCATTTTTCCCTACAAATTTTAGATATTACTCTACTAATGCTTTAGTTATAGCACTATCAGTTTGTGGAGAGACTCCAACTATTATTGATCATGTTACTAGATTAAAAAAGGAAGGCTGCACAGTTGCTAGTATTACCAATACAGAGAATTGCACCCTTGCCAAAATGTCGGACTTAAACCTTTCATATTATGTTCAACAAGTAAAGGTAGGGGACAGTGATATTACAACACAGTTACCGGTATTATATATAATAGAGAGAATAGGTAAAAAATTATATAATGAATATAGAATTTAAAGTAATAAGACTCCTTACATGAACTATTATGTAAGGAGTCTTATTTTTTAATGTCTAGGAAAGTATAAAATTTCAATTGACTATAACTCAAAGGTATTATTATAATTTCATATTAAAAAAATATAAAATCAAGGATAGTAATTTTATAATTTCCTTACCTTTAGTACGCGTGGGGTGGATATTTGTTTCCATGTGACTTGGAGCTTGCGACGGAACAAGGGAAATAAATATCCACTCCACCTTTTTTATTAAAAATACAGATAAATAAAAAAACAAGATGTTACTTTTGGGTATCAATTTATTAAAGAGTAGGACATGTTTTTTAAGGACCTAATTGGGTTACAAAGAGTCTTTAGAGGGGGTATAATAAGCTTGTAAGGCAGAATGAAAGGAGTTGATATAATGATATATACTAAATTGGATGCTTTCAGAGATGATTTTTTGTGGGGATCAGCATCAGCTGCTTATCAAGTAGAAGGAGCTTGGAATGATGGGGGCAAAGGAGAAAGTATATGGGATATATATACTAAAATTCCTGGTGCAACGTTTAAGGGAACTAATGGAGATATAGCAGTAGACCACTATAACAGATATAAAGAGGATGTAGCATTAATGGCTGAAATGGGGTTAAAAGCATATCGATTTTCAATATCATGGAGTCGTATATACCCAGAAGGAAGAGGAGAAGTAAATGAAGAGGGCTTAAAGTTTTACGATGACTTAATTGATGAATTATTGAAAAACAATATAAAACCAATCATAACAATATATCATTGGGATTTACCTCAAGCACTTCAAGATTTATATGGAGGATGGGAGTCTAAGAATATCATAGAAGATTTTAATAATTATTGTATAACTTTATATAAGAGATATGGAGATAGGGTAAAATATTGGGTAACTTTAAATGAACAGAATGTGTTTATAGGATTAGGTTATAAAGAAGGTTTGCACCCACCTGGTGTAAAGGATATCAAAAGAATGTTACAAGCTAATCATATAGCTAATCTTGCAAATGCAAAGGCTATAGAGTCATTTAGGTTATTTGTACCTAATGGTATGATAGGGCCAAGCTTTGCTTTCTCACCTACATATCCATATAGTTGTAATCCAGAAGATATATTAGCAGCTGAGGATGCTGAGGACATAAATTGTAGTTGGTGGTTAGATGTTTATTGTAAAGGGACTTATCCATCATTTACACTTAAAAATTATGAAAAGCTAGGAATCGCTCCTGTTGTTGAAGATGAGGAGTTAGAACTTTTAGAAAAGGGTAAGGCAGACTTTATAGGAATAAATTATTACAGAACATCTACAGTTGCAATGAATCCCCTAGATGGAGTGACTAGAAATTATAGAATGAATAATTCAGGTGAAAAAGGAACTCAAGAAGAGGGAGGAATACCAGGAGTATATAAAAATAAAAAAAATCCACATCTTGATAGTACAAATTGGGATTGGGAAATTGATTCTACAGGGTTAAGAATAGGATTAAGAAGATTAACAAGTAAATATGGATTACCAATCTTAATTACTGAAAATGGCCTTGGAGAGTTTGACAAGCTTCAAGAGGGTGATGTAATAAATGATGATTATAGAATAAAGTATTTAAAAAATCATGTAAAAGCTTGTAAAGAAGCAGTTACTGATGGAGTAGAACTTTTGGGATATTGTACTTGGTCATTTACAGATTTATTAAGTTGGCTAAATGGATATCAAAAGAGATATGGTTTTGTTTATGTAAATAGAGATGAAAATGATGTAAAGGATTTAAGAAGAATTAAGAAGAAAAGCTTTTATTGGTATAAGGATGTAATAAAAAGTAATGGTGAAGACATTTAAATAAATCTAAATTGAAACTTTTAAAATTAAGGAGTGAGTTTTTATGAAAAAAATATTATTAGTATGTGCAGCAGGAATGTCAACAAGTTTATTAGTTAATAAAATGAAAGAATCTGCAATAGAACAAGGAATAGAAATAGATATAGAAGCATTACCTGTATCAGAATGTTCAACAGTAGTAGATAGTGTTGATATTGTATTATTAGGGCCTCAAGTACGTTTCCAAAAGCCACAAGTAGACGCTTTAGTTGCAGGAAGGATTCCAGTAGAAGTAATAGACATGAGGTTATATGGAACAATGAATGGAAAGGCAATATTAGAGAGTGCATTGGCTAAGATTTCTTAATCTTAGCTTAATGATATAAATAATATTTAAGGAGGAAAAGAAATGAGTTTTATGGACAAGTTTCAAGTAGGAATTGAAAAAGCTCTTGTACCAATTGCTACAAAACTAAATGCACAAAGACATATTTGTGCGGTAAGAGATGCATTTATTTTAACATTCCCTCTTACAATGGCAGGATCCCTAATGATATTACTTAATTTTGTTTTGTTATCACCAGATGGATTTATTGCTAAGATATTTAAGCTAGGAGAAATATTTCCTAATTTAGCTGATTATCAAGCAATATTTAGTCCAGTATTAAAGGGGTCAGTAGACATACTAGCAATATTAATTGTATTTCTAGTAGCTAGAAACCTTGCAAGAATAATGAAAGCTGATGATTTATTGACAGGATTAACAGCTATATCAGTATTCTTTATAATCTACCCAGACTATGTTGCTGTAGAAGGCGCTAACCACTTAGCAACAAAATATATGGGTGCGCAAGGTTTATTCGTAGCTATTATAGTAGGTTTACTTGTTGGTGAGTTAATGTCTAGATTATCAAAAACAAGCAAATTAGAAATTAAAATGCCACCACAAGTTCCACCAGCAGTAGCAAGAACTTTTAAAGTTTTACTACCTATTATGATTGTAACAATTTCTTTCGCTATTATCAACTTTATTGTTATTAAAATTGCCCCAGGTGGATTACACGAAATTGTATACAATGTTGTTCAAGGACCTTTAACTAAACTTGGAAATAATGTTGGTTCAGTTGTTGTATTTGCTTTAGTTTCACAATTACTATGGGTTATGGGAATTCATGGCCCAAACACTATTGCAGCGGTTAGAGATACTATGTTTGCAGAAGCAAATAATGCAAACTTAGCATATGTTGCACAAAATGGTACTGCATGGGGAGCTCCATTTCCAGTAACTTGGGGAGGAATGAATGATGCTTTTGCAAACTATGGAGGATCAGGATGTACTTTAGGTTTAATTATAGCCATATTTTTATTTAGTAAGGCACAAGACCAAAGAGGTATTGCAAAATTATCTTTAGCTCCAGGATTATTTAATATAAATGAATCTATAATCTTTGGGTTACCAATAGTATTAAATCCGATATATATAATTCCATTTATTATTACTCCAGTTGTAAACATATTACTGGGTTATATGTTTGTGGTGGTACTGGAAATAATGCCACCGGTAGCATATGGGGTGCCTTGGACAACACCAGGACCATTAATACCATTCTTAGGAACAGGTGGTTCAGATGTAATGTCACTTGTATGTGGCTTTATATGTTTAGCTGTTAGTGTTTTAATTTATGCTCCATTCGTTATAGCTGCTAGTAAATCTGCTCAAAAGCAAGCTGAAGCAGAGGGGAATTTAGAATCCCAAATGGCAAACGTATAGAGAAGAAGTAGGAGAAGAGTAATGGAAGGGTTAGAACTTATATCATTTGAAATAATAAGTAATGTAGGAATGTCAAAGTCATTATCTATAGAGGCAATTAGAGAAGCTAGAAAAGGCAATTATGAGATGGCTGATGAAAATTTGAAAAGAGCTAATCAGTATTTAACTGATGGTCATCACGCACATGCATCATTAATTCAGCAAGAAGCAGCAGGAGAAAAGGTGGATTTTTCACTAATACTAATGCATGCAGAGGATCAAATGATGAGTGCAGAAATCATAAAAAGTTTAGTAGAAGAAATGATAGAGATGTATAAGGATTTAAAGAAAGCTTAATTAAAAGGGTAGCCTGGTTTATAACATTAGGCTACCTGTTATTTTAGTAGAAAGTATGGAGGATATATATGAATTATAAATTTAATGAAGGATTTTATTGGGGAACTGCTATTTCAGCACTTCAAACAGAAGGAACCCATGAAGGTGATGGGAAAAGTGATACTACTTTTGATGTGTGGTTTAAGAAGGAACCTGAAAGATTTTTTGGTGGCGAGGGAAATAAAGTAGCGGTAGATTTTTATCATATGTATGATGAAGATATAAAGATGATGAAAAAAATGAATCATAACTCCTTTAGGTTTTCTATAGCATGGTCAAGGTTAATACCAAATGGAGATGGAATAGTTAATGAAAAAGCAGTTAAGTATTATAATGATTTAATTAATAAGCTATTAGATAATGGAATAGAACCTTTTGTTTGTTTGTTTCATTTTGATATGCCTTGGATTATGCAAGAAAAAGGTGGCTGGGAGTCATTAGATGTTGTTGATAAATATAAAGAATATGCAGAAATTGCTTTTAGATTATTTGGGCATAGAGTAAAGAAGTGGTTTACTCATAATGAACCTATAGTACCCATAGAAGGTTCATATATTTATGGATTTCATTATCCAATAATAAAGGATTTAAAAAGAGGTGTAAAAGCTACATACTATACTATACTGTCTAGTGCAAAAGCTGTAGAAGTATTCAAAAGACTTAGAAAAGATGGGGTTTTAAGAAGTGATAGTACTATTGGGACCATATTAAGTATGTCACCAGTATATCCTAGAGATTATAATAATAAGGAAGATGTTAAGGCATCAGAGATTTGCAAACTATTTTTTACAAATAGCTTCCTTGATCCTATGGTAAAGGGAGAATTCAATAGGGAATTAGTAGAATTATTAAAAAAATATAATTTATTAGAAGAGTTTTATACACAAGAAGAATTAGAGTTAATAAAAAATAACACCATAGAAACTTTAGGATTCAATTACTATTTTCCAAGAAGGGTAAAGGCTAAAGAACATATAAGTGGAGGAAAAGTAGAAAGTCCTGAATATTTCTTTGAACATTACGAAATGCCTAATAGAATCTTTAACAAGGATAGGGGATGGGAAATTTATCCTGAGGGTATTTATGATATTTTAATAATGTTAAGGGATGAATATGATAATATTCCAGTATATATTTCAGAAAATGGAATTGGAAGATATAAAGGTGATATTGAGGATATGGATGATGCAGGTTTTATTCATGATGATGCTAGAATTGAATTTGTAAAGGAACATTTAAAGTGGATTTGGAGGGCTCAAAATGAAGGCTCTAATGTTTTTGGATATCACATGTGGTCACTTATGGATAATTGGTCTATGTCTAATGCTTTCAAGAATAAGTATGGATTTGTACATGTAGACAGGGAAAATGGATTAAAGAGATCATTGAAAAAAAGTGGATATTGGTATGGGGATGTTAGTAAAAATAATGGTTTTTAAAATAAAGATACTAGATTTTATATAAATCTAGTATCTTTATTTGTATTTTAATAAGTTATCTCTTCAGTACTAATTTTGTAATTATCTTCTTTATAAGTTTTGGCAAAAATTGATATTGCAGAAATTACAGTGAATAAATAGCTTACACCTAAGTCTTTTATAAAAGCACTTTTTACTTCAGGAACTTTTAGTAATGCAGGAATGTCTAATAAACAATCTAACAAAGAAGCTCCTATATCTTTAAATTCTGAATATAATGAAATTCCAAGTGACAAGTAATTTGCAAGGAAAACCATAAGTATAATAATTAATGAAGTTATTAAAACACCTGAAATGTTAATCCTACCTCCAAACTTTTTATATCCAGCTATACAACAAAATACAAGCAGTATTGCACAAAGTGCAGAGATATATCCTAAATAGTTTACAAACATCCATACTGCAACACCTATTAAAGAGCCAAGTATTCCACCTATTATTCCCAGTGGAATGTTGTTTGGAAGCTCTCTTATAGATTCTTGTTTATAAGCAATATCAGCATGTACATTATTTTTGCAGTTATCACAACATAGCACTAGTGTTCCATCTATTGCAAATGGAGAAATGCTAACAACTTCACCACATAAACCACAGCAACTTGAAAGATTGTTAAGTGATAGTTCATTAGTAATTTTATTTAGTATTTCAATAAATTCATCTACATAAAGATCATTTATCTTTTTAGGTGTATAACTAACAATAATGTTTGAATTAGAGTAAAGTATATCATTTATTTTGTCATAATCAATTTTTAAGTTGTCTAAGAAGTATAATAACTTCATTTTTGTATAAGTTTCTGAAAGCTTTACTGGTAATACAAGATTATATGTATTTTTGTTAGCAACTATAGTAAAGCTAAAGCCATCTATAGAACCAATAACAGCCTCTTTATTCCCCAAAGCGTTAAGAGTGATTTTTTCACTTAGATTATTAAGAAATTTATCTTTCATATTTACCCCCCTTTTTGAAAATACAAATATTACCTTTAGATTATATAACAATATAAAGGATATTTGCAAATATATGTAATTAATTTGATGTTGATATAAGGTTATCTTAAGGATATAATGATTTATCATAAAGTAATAGGAGAAGAAAATGGAGAAAGTAAAGTTTACTTTAAATGAAATAACTACTATAGTAGTGGCTATGATAGAGCAGATTGAGGTATATGAGATATCAGGAATAGATGAAGATATATATTTACCTAAGCCTATAGAAGATAAAATAGATTTATTAGGTACAGATGAAATAGAAGAGTTTTATAATAGTATAAATTTAATAGTTAATGAGGTAAGGGATTTAAAAAGTGGAGAATTAAATATGTTAAACAATTTAAGGAGTGAAATCTCATATATTGCTAATGAATATTTAGAAGATTATATTATAAATTAGTATAGGTTTACACAAAAATATGATATTATTATATTAATAAATGATTTGGAGGCGATGAAATGGGTATTTATGATAAGCTAGTTGGTAATGCTACTATGGGAGCAGATTTAAAATATGTTAATGATCATATTTTAGATGGAGAAGAAATAATAGCTTCATTTCAATTTATAAGAGATTCTATAATTCTAACTAACTTAGGATTATATTTAGTTGATGTACAAGGTGTAACCGGTAAAAAAGTAGAGGTTAAATTTTTCCCAGCGAAAAATATAAAAAGTGTTACTTATGAAACAGCAGGTAATTTTGATCTTGATGTTGATGTTAAAATTGGTGTTGATGGAAATACAGTAATGGCTACAAGTGGAGCTTTTTATAGTGCGCCTATTTCTTTTAAGGTGCCTAAAAAACAAGCAAATGAAGCTAAAGAAATAATTAAATTAGTAAAACAGAATTATTTATGTAAGTAAAAATTAGAATCCTTTACCGTAATAGGCAGAGGATTCTTTTACATATCTACAACTTTATATCTAGAAAGGGAATGATTATAATGATTTATAAAGTATTTGGAGACACAATTGTAATGAGATTAGAAAAGGGAGAAGAAATAATTTCAGAAATTACAGAATTATGCAAAGAAAAAGCTATAAGTGCAGGTTCTGTATCAGCTATAGGTGCAGTAGATAATGTGATTTTAGGCTTGTATAAAGTAAAGGAAAAGAAATATTTTTCTAGTGAGTATAAAGAGGAAATGGAGATGACAAGCCTTACAGGGAATATATCAGTAAAAGATAATGAACCATATTTACATTTTCATGCAAACTTTGGTAGAGAAGATGGAAGCGTAGTTGGTGGTCATTTAAATAAAGCTGTAATTAGTGCTACTTGTGAAATAATAATACATAGAATAAATGGAGTTATTGGTAGAAAACTTGATGATGAAATAGGATTGAATGTAATAGAGTTTAATTAGAAAGTGTTTTAAGAGCAAAATTTAAGAACCTTTAAAGCAAAAATGAATAAGATAAAATATGATTTAAATAATTTATGGGGGGATTAGGATGAATCCTTATGAACTAATAGTAAAGGTTCAACAAAGAATGCAGCAAGATCCTGCTTTCGCACAAAAGTTTGCTCAACTTACTCAAGATTTAAATAACATACCTGGACTTCAACAGGAAGTTATGAGAATAATGCAATTAGATGAAAAGAAAAGAAAAAAGGCTTTGGATAAGTTACCTGATAATGTAAAGAGAACAGTAAAGGAAATGTTCGATCTTTTAAATAATTAATTAAATAAAAATCACAGAGGATTTTACTCTGTGATTTTTATTTTACTTTTTTAATTCTTGTACACCTGAAACTGAAGCATCTCCATCTAATTTAAATGTGTCTTTAGCTTCTTGGTTTTGGAAGTATATGTTTCCTTGTACCTTTGTATTTGAGATTTTAAAGTTCTTTCCTTGAACGTATATGTCTCCAACAAATGTACCACGTTTTAATTCAACGTCATCAGCAGCAATTGTTAATCTAGGTGCAGTTAGTGTAAATTCTTTAACTACATTTTGATTTTCATCAGTTGCATAAAGTGAAATATTACGTCCAACTTTTCCCTCAGGAATAGTTGTAAGTTTAGAAACAACTATGTCTTTATCAGTTTTAATATCATTCTGAGGTATTACTATCCAAGGACCAGTTTCATTTAAAGCTTCAACTAAAGTAACATCATCTGTAACCTTAGATGGGGAAGTAATTATATCAGGTTTTTCTGTACCTGTTGAATTTCCAGGATTTTGGCTTTGTTCAGTAGATGGTGGATTGCTGTTATTACCATTATTGGTATCATTATTCTTATCATTACTACATCCAATAAGAAGTGTAGATCCGATAAGAACTGCTGCTAATATTTTTCCGTACTTCATTATATATTCCTCCTTGTTATAGAATTCACATCTAGTATGTGGAGAAACATATAGAATTATTTATAGTAAGTTAAGTTTATATTTGCTGAATGCAATTCTTGCTGTTTCTATCATATCATTCCAAGAACCAAACTTAGTATTTTTTTGTATATAATCATTAAATTCATCAATATCTATATTATTAAAATCTTCTTCTGTTGTAATAATACAATTACAAGAGTTGAAAAAGTCGTCTATATTATTAAATTTACTGAATTTGCGCATGAACTCATCAGATAATACAGTTCTATATAAATCTATTTTTTTACTCAAGCTATTATTATTACTAGATAATGTCATATTAATCACCTCTTATATATTATAATATCATTAAATAGTAGTAAGTAAATTATATATAGTAAATATTAATAAATTTTTTAAAATTATAAATAATAGAGTCATGACTAAATAAAGCGAAAAAGGTATTTAATTATATGAAAAAGTTTGTATAATTGTATTTGAGGTGAAATAGATGAATAAAATAATACCTGGAATTTACAGACACTTTAAGGGAAATGAATATGAAGTAATTGATATAGCAGAGCATACAGAAACTGGTGAAATGCTTGTTGTATATAAGGCGCTATATGGAGAATTTAGAACTTTTGTAAGACCTTTAGAGATGTTTGCAAGTGAAGTAGACCATGACAAATATCCAGAAGTAAAACAAAAATATAGATTTGAATATGTAAGGGAGAATTAAGATATGAACATAAGATTTGATGAAAAGGCTAAAAAAGCTTTAGAAGATATAATAAAGGATAGTAGTGAAAATTACATAAGAATAAAGGTCTTTAGAGGGTGTGGAAGACCTGCATATGAAATTTATCCAAGTTATAAAAGTGAAGAGGATATGTTAGTAGAAATTGATGATATTCCTTTTGTATATAAAAAAGAGGATGAAAAAATGGTTAATGGAATAGAAATAAAGTATGATAAAGAAACTTATACAAATGGATTTTATATAAAATAGGGGAAAAGGTTTATGAAAAAAACACTATACTCTAATACAGTGAAAATTGTACTATCAGCTACAATTTCAATTATAATAGCAACAAGGTTAGGCTTAGAATTTAGTGTTACTGCAGGAATTATATCAATATTAAGTATACAAGGTACTAGAGTTGAATCTATATTAGTTGCAATAAAAAGATTTATTGCAGTATCTATAGCAATATTATTATCTTATTTTCTATATTTACTTCTTGGTACTAATCCAATAGTTTTTGGACTATTTCTTTTAATATTTGTTCCAATAACAAAAAGATTTTCCTTGCAAGAAGGTATGGTAGTTGGGTCTGTTTTATCTACTCATCTATTAGTTAGTAATCCCATAGATATTTATTGGGTTATAAATGAGTTTGGTCTAACCTTAATTGGTATAGGGGTAGCTCTTATATTTAATTTATTCACTGAGTCTTTAGAACATAAGTTTGAAGAGAATAAAGAAAATATTGAAGAGGGATATAGAAAAATACTTTATTCCATGGGGGAAACTTTAATTACTCATGCTGTACCAATAGATGAGCAGAAGGTTTTAGATGAGATAGAAGAAACTATTGCTTCCACAAAAACATTAGCTTTAGAGATAAATAATAATTATCTATTTAAGGAAAAGAAGCAATTTATAAAGTATATAGATATGAGAATTATGCAGATGGACACAATAAAAAGAATGAAAAAGCATTTTCAAAGGTTTTATATGAAGTATGAGCAAACTAAAATGCTTTCAAACTTAACTAAAGAGGTGGCAAATAATCTAGCTGAAGAAAATGACTGTCTTCAGTTAATTAATAAGGTTAATTATTTAAGAGATATATACAAACAAATGGATTTACCAAAGAGTAGAGATGAATTTGAGAATAGGGCATTATTATTTCAATTCCTAAATGATCTAGAGGAGTTTTTGCAAATTAAAAGAGAGTATTACTTATCAATGCATAAATAGGATGGTATTTACAAATTTAATATAATTGGCAAAGATTTACAAGATATAGAAAAAAGATGTAAAATAAGGCTATTATATGATAAAATTAATTATTATGGGTCAAAAGGGGGATGAGATAGTGCCAATAAATACTATGGATTTATTAGGAGTTACTTTTAATGAAGAAATAATAGGTAATATGATAGTGGGTTTAATTAATAATTCCAATAATTTCAAAAATGCATTTGGTAAACATATATTGGAGGTACCTGATATAGATAGCTTTGAAGTAGAAGCTTATACTAAAAATTCTACATCAAGGGGGGTACCAGATATTATTGTAATTGCTGAAAATGCAGATGAAATTGTTATATCTGTTATTGAGGAGAAATTAAAAGCAAATGAAGGTCATAATCAAACCTTTATTTATACTGAAGAAGTAGCTAAAACAGAGCTTATTCAAGGGTATAATAATGATAAGAAGGTTAAATTTCAGTGTATCTATTTAACATTGCTTGAGGACGAGCTTAAGGAAGATGATAGGTATATTAATAAAACTTTTAAGGATTTAATAAATGATGTGTGGGTAGAGATAGAAGATGAAGGATTAAATAGGTTGTATAAAGACTTTGGAGCTAATATGATTAGATATTATAGTCTTAAAGAGCTTCCAGCTAACACACAGTCTATAAATATTCTTCTTGATAGTAATGAAAAGGAAAAGATGTTTATACACTTTAGGACATTGATGCTTTCATTGGATTACCCAGATAATTTATCTGTAAGGTTTTTTGGGAAAGGTGCAGGTGGAGACGAGCTAAGTTTTATATCTAAGCTTGTAAAGAGTAGATGGATAGGTAAAGAAGCAAAGTGGGAATATGGATTGTATGAAGTTGGAGAAGAAACTTATGAAATTCATATTGAAGCAGAGTTCCATGTTACTAATGAGAAGTTGGTACTATATGTACATTATGAGCCTAATCCATATATTACAAGATATAAACTTAAGAATGTTGCAAATAGTAAAAATGTTGACGCATTTGAAAAAAGAAGAAATTTAGTATTAGAAGTTGTACATAATGAAATTGATAAACTGGGAGATCCTTATATTAAAAAGTATGAAGGCACAAATAGTATAGCTTATACTGAATTCTATTTTAAACAAGATACAACCATTGGTGATTTTAAAGAAGTATTTATGAAATATGTATATATTCTATCTCATATTATTGATAAATCTTTAGATATTGTTGATGATAATAGGGAAAATATAAAATAAGATATAATTAAAGAACTAAAGATAATTAGGTGATTACAAATGAATAAAAGAATTAAAAGAGCTTTATTTGCTCTAGGGCAGAGGATAAGTCCGCAATTATTGACATTTTTTCTAATATTGATTATTGGAGGTATTACACTTTTTATCAGACCTATAATTGGTGTTGCCGATAATGGAGATTATTTTAGAATAATGAGTAGTAACGATTTATATCATTTGCCAATAGAAGAAGATGAGAAAATTTTGGGATATTTTAATAAGGATTATGGCATTTATGAGTATTATAATGAATCAGAAACTTTATTGATATCTACTCAATCATTTTTCATAAAACTTGCTTTAGGAATAAATCAAATATTCTATAGTAATAAAATATTTGATATAAGATTTTTAGGGGGCTTACTACTCTTTGTACACTCCATAGCAGGATATTTATTAGTAAAAGTATTTACATCATATTTAAAAAAAGAAAGATTAAAATATCTAATTTCTTTGTTATATGTTGTAATATTTTGTGATACTGGATATATATCTTACTTCAATTCTTTCTATGGAGAAGGAGTGGTAGTCCCTACGTTTTTATTAAGTATAGGAATAATATTATATATTATAAGATTTAATAAAATAAATCTATTAAATCTTATTCTGTTTTCATGTATTGTTTTCTTGTTTTTTGGGGCTAAACAACAATTAGCACCTATTGGTATATTAATAGCAATACTTATTTTAAGAGTAGCATTTTCTACTAAAGATAAAATCATAAGAGCAGGTTCTATAGCATTATCCATTATATTTGTAGTATCTGCATTGTTTTTTTATAAATCTATTAAGGGGGATTTTGATTATATAAATAGATTTCATGCAATGAATAGAGGGGTATTATTACATGAGAATGATCCTGAAAAAATATTAAAGTACTTTGGAATAGAGGGAAGTTATTCCTTATTAGAAGGTGAAATATTCTATGAGGAAACACCATCAATTTCTCCATATGATGAAAGGTTATTAGAAAACTTCTATAATAAATACTCTATTGGATCCATTATAAAATATTACACAACCCACCCATCTGCTTTAAAAAAAGTATTAGATATGGGCTTTAGTAAAGCTTATGAAATAAGACCAGAGGCAATGGGGAACTTTGAAAAGATAGAAGGGAAGGAATTTGGAGCAAAGAGTAATTTCTTTGTATTATGGAGTTCATTAAAGAAGTTTATAATGCCTAAAGGACTTTTATTTGCAATAGTGTATTCAGGAGTATATTTTATTTATTCCTTTAAAAGGTATAAAAAAGCTTTTAATAACAAGGATAAGAAATCAATTCTCATTGAAGATTGCTTTATATATGTGTATTTGGCTGGGTTATCTCAAATATTCACATCTGTAATAGGAGCAGGAGATGCAGATTTATCAAAGCACGTATTTCTATTTAATTTAAGCTTTGATTTGATTTTGATAAATTTTATCGTACAAATGATAAAAAACAGTGGAAAGGAAGTTGACTAAGGATGAATGATTATAAAGCAAATAATAAAATAGATATATCTATAAGTTTACTTATAGCATATTTTTTAATACTGTCCATTTCTTTTAATTACTTAAACTTAGGTTCTGACATTAAGAATTATATAATGATTACACTTGTAATGATTGTAGCCTTAGCAAGTTATTATTTAAGTAGAACTTTTGTTTTAGTAATAATCTTAATAATAGACTTTGTCTATACCTCCTATAACTTTTTAATTTCTGTGATTTCTAATGTGAAAATAGAGGAAGAAGTTTTTTTCTGGATAGTTATAATACCTGTAACTGCATTGGTTGTATCCTTCTTATCAGAAGAAATTAAGAATCTTGAAAATAATTATGCAAAGATAATTTCATATAATGAAAAGTTTATAAAGGTAGATATATCAACTGGATTAAGAAATTTAAGTGCCTTTATGGAAGAAATGCCTGTATATATTAACCTTTATAAAAGATATAACGTTCACGTAAGTCTAATTCTTGTGAGAATTAAACATGGAAATAGGCTTGTAAAGATTGTAGGAAAAGAATATTTTAATAAGGTTTTAGTTAAGTGCTCAGAAGAATTAAGTGATTCCTTAAGGTTTGAAGATAGAAAATATATTCTAGATGATGACACATTTGCTTTTATTATAATTTCAGATAAGGATGGAACTAGTATTGTAAAAAATAGACTGAAAAAATCTATAGGTGAATTAAAAATTGGAAAAGAACAGCTATATAATGATTTAAATATAGAAGTTCAAATAGGTTCATACACTATAAATGAATCAATAAATGATTCAATGGATTTCATTGAAAGAGCAGAGAAGGAATTGGAATACGATGTTTAAAAAAAGGAGCTTGGTATTTCTTTTATGTATAATGCTATTTTCTACATTTTCTGTTAGAACTATAAAAGCAGATACTGAAAATAAGTATTTTCTAATTATATTTGATAGCTATAAGGAGTTTACAGCTAATGAGAATTTGTTAAATAAATTAGTAAGAGTTATGGTAACAAGTGGCTCTGACTTAAAAATAAAAAGGTGGAATGAATACACAAATGAGGATGTGGTTAATGCCTCAGGTGTTGTAGTTTTAGCCGTTGAAGATGAGCTGAATAATGAGGTTAATAGTATAAAAGAGAATAATTCAAATGTAGTTACCTTTAATGAAAGTAATTTAGATATGTTAGATAGAGGAAATGAACTAATTTTAAAAAGATATCTAGAGAGGGAATTTAATATAGATAATTCTAAAAAAGGCACTTATCTTGTTTTAAAAAATGTCTATCCATATGATAGTTTAAAAGAATTGGTTGAAAAAGTAGAGTATCTAAAAGAAAGAGGAATTAACTTTATTGTAGATGCAATGCCTGTGTTTAAAAATCAAAATTTTGATTCTATGAAAAGATATACTGAAGCCTTAAGGTATTGTGCTGCAAATGGAGGAACAATATTTATATCATCACCATATATATATCAGTCTCAAAATATTCAGGTTAGTGAGCTTATTAGTAAAATGACTTTAGCATATGAAAGTTTTGTTAATTATTGGATATATCCAGTGGGGCTTACAGTACCAAATGAGTGGATATATAGTTATGATAAAGAAAACTTTATAAACAGAAGCAATTCAGTTTTGCTTTGGAATAATAGAGATATAGGAAATCTAAATATAAGGAGTCTTAATATTAAAGGAATAAAAAATGTTCTTGTGGAAGAGGAGTGGAAAAAGCTAGATAAGGAATATTACCATGGAGTAGCTTTAGCTATTAATGGAAACACCGAAAATGATTTGTTTCAAAAAACAGTAGAAGAAATGTTATCATCAGGAATTGTTTTTTCAAATCCTACTAAAAGAATGGATATGGAGATTTCTTTTGGTAACTATAAAATTGAAGGGAATTATAAAGGGATATTTCTAAATGGGAAAAGTGTATATACTGAAAGGTTTATATCTAATAAAGAATATAGTAAGGCTTTTATTAATGAAGAAATAGAGGAAGAAGATAAGGTGAGTTTAAGTGACTTTAATAAAGGGATATTTACTATTACATTAATAGCAATATGTATTTTTATAATTTTCTTTTTTAATAGTAGAAGAATTGATAAAAAGAAATATTTCAAGTAGGTGGGTAAAGGAATATGAATATTTTTGACTATCTTTTATTATACTCCCTAGGGACTATATGGGTTGTTATAACTGTAAACATTGTCTTAGTAATTGGAGGGTATATTTATTATACAAAAACAAATGACAAAAAAATGAAAGAGGAATTGGAGCATTATCCATTTGTAAGTATTATGGTACCTGCGCATAATGAAGGAATTGTAATAGAGAAGACTGCAGTATCATTGTTAAATTTGGATTATCCAGAGGATAGATATGAAGTAATAATTATAAATGATAATTCATCAGATAATTCAGCTGAAATACTAGAAAACGTAAAAAATAGGTATCCAAATAGAAACTTCATTGTAATAAATACAGATAATATAACAGGTGGTAAGGGAAAATCTAATGCATTAAATATTGCCTTAGATTTAAGTAGGGGTGAATATTTAGCTATATATGATGCTGATAATACGCCAGAGTCTAAAGCATTAAAATACCTAGTTCAAACCATAGAAGAAGATAAACAATTAGGTGCTGTTATAGGGAAGTTTAGATGTAGAAATAAGAAAGTAAATATGTTAACTGCCTTTATAAATATTGAAACTTTAGCTTTCCAGTGGATGTCACAGGCTGGAAGGTGGCAGTTCTTTAATTTATGTACCATTCCTGGCACAAACTTTATTATAAGAAGATCTTTAATAGAAGAAATGGGGGGATGGGACACAAAAGCAGTTACAGAAGATACTGAAATAAGTTTTAGATTATATAGAATGGGGTATAAAATTAAATTTATGCCACTTGCTGTAACTTGGGAGCAAGAACCTCAAACATTAAAGGTTTGGTTTAAGCAAAGGACAAGATGGGCAAAAGGAAATATATATGTGGTTTTAAAGAATGTTAAATATATTTTTGCAAGGGATTCAGGAGCAACACGATTTGATATTGCTTATTATGTTATGGTATATTTTTTCTTTTTAAGTGCAAATATTATTTCGGATTTATTATTTATTTTATCAATGTTGGGGCTTATTACATTAAATATTGAAGGGTATGGTATTGCACTATGGGTTATGGCAGTATCTGTTTTTATATTATCATTGCTGGTGTGTATATCTACAGAAAAAGGGGAATTGACTTTAAAGAATTTCTTTATTATAGCCATAATGTATTTTACATATTGTAAGCTTTGGGGTATAGTAGCTGGATTTGGTTTCTATAGTTTTATGAAGGACACGATTTTAAAGCAAGAGGTTAAATGGTATAAAACTGAAAGGTTTGAATAAGGGAGTAGGAGGTACTAATGAAGAAGAATATAAAAGAACTTTTAAAGATAATTAGTTTGATTTTAGTTGTAAGTTTTATTATACCAGTAAATATTGCTACAGCTTTTCCTAAAAATAGTTATACATATACAAATGAAACTTATATAAGTAAGATTGATTTAAATAGTAATATTACTTTTCATGGAGTATTTGATAGTTATAGATGGATTTTTAATACTAAGAGTAAAGAAGGAATTGAAAGAGCAACTTTAAACTTAGAGATAGAATTAACAGATGTGTTAGCTGATAAAGTAAAGAGCTACTTAACATTTTCTCTAAATGGATCTCAATTTTATTCTATGGAAATAAATAAGAGAAATGGAGAGCCAGAAACTATCACTATAAATTTACCTGGTTATTTATTGAAAGATGGATCTAATGAAGTTAAAGTAGAAGGATATTTAAGATGCAGTGATGAACCCTGCACTGATGATTATAATACTGTAAACTGGTTAGTTTTGGGAGGAAAATCAAATATAGAATTAGTAGAAAAGGCTAAAGTATATGGAAATAAAATTATAGAATTCCCTTATGGATTATCAGAAAGCTATGATTCTAATAATAAAATAATAATTCCTGATAAGTATACAGATGGTGAATTATCATCTGCTCTAAAATTCCAAACTCTTTTAGGAGGGATTAATGGTAATGGGGAAATAGTAAAATGGAGCGATAGAGGAGATTTATCAAAAAGTAATGTTATATTTATAGGTTCTAAAGAAGAGGGGGAAAGTAATCTTCCAATAATAAGCAATGATATAAAAGATTTGCCCTTAGATAATGAAGCTTATATAGGAGTAAATAATTCACCTTTTTCTACAAGAAGTGATTTAAAGCTAATTTCTATAATTTCAAATAGTGAAACTGAATTAGAGAGTGCTATTAAGTTTTTGATGAATAAGGATATATATGGTCAAGTTTCATCAAGTTCAACCTTTGTAAATAGTAATCTTGATTTAGATAAAGAGATAAAGCCAATTAGCTCTATAATTACCCTAGATGAATTAGGGATAAGTGAAATGAAAGTGGAAGGACTTTTTAGAAAAGAAGTTAAGATTGGATATGCCTTACCTAAGAATAAAAAGTTATCTCCAGGAGATAAGCTTGAATTAAATTTAAGATATTCTGAAAATCTTGATTTTGATAGGTCTTTATTTACTGTATATATAAATGATACTCCAATAGGTAGTAAAAAGTTAGAGAGGGAAAAAGCTAATAATGATAATATATCAATAGTTATTCCTAAAGATGTTTTAAATACATCATACCTAGAAATAAAATTAGCTTATGATTTAAATTTAAAAGGTGTAGAGTGTGAGAAGAATCAGCATGAACAACCATGGGGATTGGTAACTGGAGATTCATATATACAAATTAATAGTAGAAATACAAATGAGTTTTATTTTAATAATTATCCTGCGCCATTTGTTCAGGATTGGGATATAAATGATACCATGTTTATTATTCCGGATAACCTTCCATCTAAGGATTTAACTGCTTTAGGAAATATGGCTAACCTTATGGGAAAAGGCATGAGATACAACCTTGGTAAAATAGGAGCAGTAAGTATAGGTAACTTAAAGGATGAACATAAGGATAATAATATTATAGTTTATGGTACGCCTAATAGTAATAAGCTTATAAAGGAACTAAATAATTCATTATGGTTTAAGTATGATAAAGATTGGAGTAAATTCTTATCTAATGAAAAATTATATTTAATGGATGACTATGCTAAAAACATTGCAACATTTCAGTTAGATTACTCTAGCTACAGTAGTGGAAAGTTTATGTTAGTTCTAACATCTCCAAATGAAGAACTACTAACTAAGAGTTTGGTGTATCTAGGAAAAGAAACAGAGGTATATAAGTTGTATGGAGATGGAGCTGTTATTGATATAGATGGTAATGTAAGAAACTTTAAGTATAAAGAGTCAGAAGAGGCACCTATGTATGAACAATTAAAAGGACTAGAAGGTGGGGAAAAAACATTATTGATTATATCAGGATTAATCTTTGTCTTTATAATTGCAGCTGCAGTATTTTACCTAAATAAGAATAGAGATATTATAAGAAGCAAGAAAAATAAATAGAAATGTGAAAAAGTACTTGGATTTTTCTAAGTACTTTTTTTATCTTTAGTATGGTACGGTGGATAATATATAAGTATAATGTATATTGAATTTTAATTTAAAAAGCTACATTAGGAGGAACAGATGAATTTTAATAATTTGAGTAATAGAACAAAAGGAATAATATTTATAATACTATCAGCCTTTGGATTTGCTATGATGTCAGCCTTTGTTAAGTTAGCTGGGGATTTACCATCCTTTCAAAAAACTTTTTTTAGAAATCTAGTATCTGCAATAGTTGCTTTAATTTTAATTTTAAAACACAAGGAAAGTTTATTTGGTAAAAAGGAAAACCAAAAGACTTTAATAATGAGATCAACCTTTGGTACATTAGGAATAGTTCTAAATTATTATGCTATAGATAGACTTATTCTATCAGATGCAAATATGCTAAATAAATTAAGTCCATTTTTTGTAATAATATTTTCTGCTTTGTTCTTAAAAGAGAAGATTAATTTTAAACAGGGATTAGCTTTAGTTATAGCTTTCTCAGGAGCTTTATTCATTATAAAACCAAGTTTTAATTTTGAAATGATTCCTGCTTTAGCTGGTATAGGTGGCGCAATTTTTGCAGCAGCAGCTTACACTTGCCTTAGAGTCTTAGGAGGAAAAGAAAAACATTATACAATAGTATTTTATTTCTCTGCCTTTTCATTAGTGGCAATATTCCCATTTATGATGGCAGTATATAAATCTATGACAATGACTCAGCTTATGTATTTATTATTAGCTGGTGTCTTTGCAAGTGTTGGACAGTTTGGAATAACATTAGCATATAAATATGCTCCTGCAAAAGAAATTTCTATTTTTGATTATTCAAATATAATTTTCTCAGCATTAATTAGTTTTGTTATCTTTGGAGCATTACCAGATTATTTAAGTGTTATTGGATATTTAATAATATTTGGAGCATCGTTGTTTATGTTTTTATATAATAAGAAGCTGGATAAAAAGATAAGAAGGTAAAAAGAGTTAATGTAGATGCCTGAATATTTTTTTCTTCTTGCTATCTCAAATCTCCAAATCATTCTTTATAAATTCTAAAAATGAATATATTGAAGAAACAACAAAGCTTATTGGAAGTTTTGAATTTAATAAGAAAAGGAGTTGTCCCAATAGAGAAAAATTATTATCTATTGAGACAGCTCCTTTATTTTAAATTTATTATATTAATTATCTATCTTATTTTGATTATCCTATTTAAGTCCTTCATGAATTGCATTTAAAAGTTTACCAGTCTTATCAGCATCATAAAGCCAGAACATAATTCCCCTTAAATTATTATCCTTAACATATTTGGTTTTATGAGAAATAGATTCTTCATCATCATAGGATATAAAATTATCACCATTAAATAGGTAAGGGGCTTTTGCTTCATCATCCCAATATCTTGTGTAACCATTTTTATTAATATAATCTCTATCTAAATCAGTAAAGTCTTGAGATATACCACCTGTTGATTGAGCCATTTGAAGATATCCATTATTTACATTAGGAACTCCTGTCCAAGATCTGGAGTAGAAGGCAGAACCTATTAATAATTTTTCTGATGGTACTCCAGCAGCTTCAAATAGTTTAACTGAATTCATAATACTGCTTGGAAATATATCTCCTGAAGAAGTATATAGATTAGTATGATGACCAGTTAATATTTGAAAACCGCCTCTAAAATCATAGGTCATAAGCATAACATAATCTAAGTACTTTTGAACTTTTTTCATATTAGTAAATCTAATAAAATATTCATCAGCACCAGCTGCTATAGTTAACAAATAGTGTCTGTTGTCTTTCTCTCCTTCTTTGTCTAAAGCTTCTCTTAAATCCTTCAATAGAAGAGTGAAGTTCTCTTTATCTTTAGGGCTAGATGTAATTCCAGAGATTGATGAAGTAGGATATTCCCAATCTATATCAATACCATCTAATTTATGTTCTTTCATAAATCTTATAGCTTCTTCATTAAAGAATTTTCTACTTTCTTCTGTCATGGCAGCTTCAGAGAAACCACCATTTCCCCATCCACCTAGAGAAATAAGAAATTTAATTTCAGGATTATATTTTCTTATTCTTTCTAATTCATTAAAGTTCTTTAATTTAGTATAAATTTTTCCTTCAGAATCGATTTTACCAAAGGCTAAGTTAACATGAGTAAGTTTCTTAGCGTCTTCTTCAGTAATTGTTTCTAGTCCACCATCTCTCATATAAGCTATTACATATTTTTTCTTCATAGTGAATCCTCTCCCCATTTATAGAATACGTAATTATTATAACAGTTATGGATAATAATAGGGAAGATTGTATAGACATATTATTTATAAATGCAAAATTTGGGGTGGATATTTATTTTGCTTGTTCTGTCGCAGGGTCCAAGTCACAGAAAAATAAATATTTAAAGATAAGGAAAATGTAATAATACCTTTGATGTATAGCTAATTGAAATTTTATACTTTCCTAGACAGTGAAAAAAGAACTTCTAGCTATTCTAGAAGTTCTTTTATATGGTTGCGGGAGCAGGACTTGAACCTACGACCTTTGGGTTATGAGCCCAACGAGCTACCAACTGCTCCATCCCGCGTTATTTACTATGTATTTATATTAAGGCAATTATTAAAGTTAGTCAAATACAGGATTGCCTAGATATATTCAGTATATAGGAGGAAAGTGTGAAGTTTATGTATGAAATTGTTTAAAACCATGTATCAGGGAGGAAAATATATGGATTAACCTTTAAGGGTACAAAATTATTAAAAAAGTATAATTTATATAAAAAAATAATTGTTAAATATTTACAATTATGTATACTAGTGCGATAATGATTCATATAAGAAAGGGAAAAAGGGGGAGAATAAGGGATGAGTTCATATTATGTTAGTAATAAAGTTGACTTAAATGGTATGCATATAGTTCATGAAGAGGGATGTAAGAATATGCCTGAAGAATTAAATATAACTTATATGGGGGAGTATTATAGCAATATTGAAGCGGTAGAAGACTGCAAAAAGAATTATTATCATAATAGTGATGGATGCTATACATGCTGTCCTGATGCAAACTTTAGATAGGAAAAAGAACTAAAACCAAAGAAAATAATTTTATAATTTTCCTACCTTCAGTGGGGGAGGAGAGGATGTTTGTTTTTCGGTGACTTGGAGCTTGCGACGGAACAATAAAAATAAATATAAGTGCCGATTTTCTTGGCTATTATTATATTATGTGGTAGAATTTATATTAAACAAAATATGAGATAAAGGGGCGTTTGCTTTTGAATTGGATAAATAAACTAGATAGAAAATTTGGAAGACATTATATTCATAATTTAATGGGAATAATTATAGCTGGTAGTGCAGCCTTATTTATAATAGATTATGTTTTAAAGACAAATATAAGAAGTATGCTTTATTTAGAACCAGCTTTAGTATTACAAGGTCAAATATGGAGACTTGTAACCTTTGTTTTTGTAATGAATCCAGGAAGTATAGTATTTGCAGTTTTTGCTTTCTACTTTTATTATATAGCTGGGAACGCTTTAGAATATGAGTGGGGCGGGTTTAAATTTAACCTTTATTATTTGGTAGGTATGATATCAGCAATTGTTATATCTTTTATAACAATGAGTTCTGTTACTGCTGATATAATAAATTTATCTTTATTTTTAGCTTATGCTAAGCTATATCCTAATGCAGAATTTTTACTATTTTTCATTTTGCCTATTAAAGCAAAGTATTTAGGATATTTTAACTGGGCAATAATAATATTAGGAGTTTTACAAAGCATTATTAATTTTAGTATACAAGGAATTTTAATTAATCTAGTTCCTGTAATTAATTACCTTTTATTCTTTGGAGCAAGTAATTATAGGGAAAAGAAAATGAGAAATAGCTCTGTTATAAGAATGAAGGACTACAAGAGAAAAATTAATTCTGTTAAAAAGTCATATACTCATAAGTGCACTGTTTGTGGCATTACTGATGTAGATGATCCAGATATGGAATTTAGATATTGTAGCAGGTGTAATGGAAAGCATGCTTATTGTGAAAAGCATATTTTAGATCATGAACATATAAAATAATCTAGGGGGTAGCAAGTAAATGCTGCCCTTTTTACATCTAGGAGTGATAAGATGGTTGATTTATGTTTTTTGGGAACACTAGGAAATATACCTTTACCTAATAGACATTTAGCAGCTTTAATGGTTGCTTATAATGGAAGAAAGATATTAATTGATTGTGGAGAAGGAACACAAGTATCTATTAGAGAAGGTGGGTTAGGATTTAAGAATATTGATTGTATATGTATAACACATGTACATGGTGATCATGTAATAGGACTTCCAGGGCTATTATCTACTATGGGAAATAGTGATAGAAGAGAGAAGGTAAAAATAATAGGTCCTGTAGGGCTAAAAAAAGTAGTGGATGGATTAAATATTATTAACCCATATTTACCCTATGAATTAGAGGTTATTGAGGTGAAAACAGAAAAAATAGTGCTAAGTGATGAAATTATTATTTCTTCATTAGAATTGGAACATTCAACTAATTGTGTTGGATACAGCTTCTATTTTAAGAGAAGAAGAAAGTTTGATAGGGAAAAGGCAGAAGAAAATAATGTTCCAAAGATTTTGTGGTCAAAGCTTCAAAAGAATGAAGAGGAAATTGAATATGAGGGGAGCATATATACAAAGGAAATGGTGTTAGGCCATGAGAGAAGGGGAATAAAATTATCATATATTACAGACACAAGGCCTATAAAAGAAATACCTGAATTTATTAAAGATAGTGATTTGTTTATTTGTGAGGGCAACTATGGGGACGATAATGATTTGGATAAAGCTTTAAAAAATAAGCATATGACGTTTAGAGAAAGTGCAACACTTGCAAAGTTAGGGGAATGTATGGAACTTAAAATAACTCATTTTAGTCCATCACTTCCAAATCCTCAGGATTTTATTCATAATGCTAAAGAGGTTTTTGAAAATTCATCTATTGCTTATGATGGGGAATTAAAAACTATTAATTATAGGGAATAATAAGGGCGTAATTCTGTTTAGAATTACGCCTTTAGTAAACTTATATTTTATATAGTAAGTCTGCATAAGTTGGTATTGGCCAATATTCTTTGCCTACTAATAATTCAAGACTGTCCGCATAGGATCTAGCTTCTTCCATAGTAGGTATAATTAATGATTTGTAGAAGTCCGCAACTGATAGTGGATCTGAATAGTCATCAACCCTTCTTAAAAGGCTATCTAGCTTTTCTATTTCGGTATATAAATTGTTAGCTAGGTTAGATATATTAGTTAAGGTTCCTCTTTCCATATCACAGCAGTTACTTAAGCCAACAGACTTTTTAGCTATGATTGTATCACTTAAATTTTTCATGTAATTAGTAACAGCAGGTAGTATTTCTTTTCTTATCATATCCACCATTGTTAGTGCTTCAATATTTATGATTTTTGAGTAATTTTCAAGTAATATTTCATATCTTGAACGAATTTCTGTTTCAGTAAATATATTATGCTTTTCAAATAAAGCTATATTTTTATCCTTAATGAAGTAAGGAAGAGCATCAACTGTAGTTCTTAAGTTTAATAAACCTCTCTTTTCTGCCTCTTGGATCCATTCATCAGAGTAATTATTTCCATTAAAGATAATTCTCTTATGGTCTTTTAGAGTCTTTTTAATTAATGAATTTAAAGCCTTCTTAAAATCAGTTGCCCCTTCAAGTTCATCTGCAAAGGAAGAAAGAGCTTCAGCAACAATTGTATTTAAGATTACATTTGGTCCAGAGACAGAGAAGGTAGAGCCAAGCATTCTAAATTCAAACTTATTACCTGTAAATGCAAAAGGAGATGTTCTATTTCTATCTGTTGTATCTTTGGGAAATCTAGGAAGGACATCAACTCCAAGTTCCATTTCTACCTTGTCTTTAGCTGAGTACTTTTCATTATTTTCAATAGCATCTAATATACCTGAAAGCTCATCACCTAAGAACATTGAAACTATAGCTGGAGGAGCTTCATTAGCACCTAATCTATGGTCATTTCCAGCATTGGCTACAGATATTCTTAGTAAATCTTGATATTCATCCACAGCTTTAATTACTGCACATAGGAAAGTTAAAAATTGAGCATTTTTAGCTGGAGTTTTTCCAGGTTCTAAAAGGTTTTGACCATTATCAGTAGATAAAGACCAGTTATTGTGCTTTCCTGAACCATTTATACCTTCAAAGGGTTTTTCATGAAGTAAACATACTAAACCATGTTTATCAGCAACCTTCTTCATAGTTTCCATAGTTAATTGGTTGTGATCTGTAGCTAAATTAGTTGTAGTAAATATAGGAGCAAGCTCATGTTGGGCAGGCGCAACTTCATTGTGTTTAGTCTTTACAAGTACTCCAAGCTTCCATAATTCCTTATCTAATTCTTCCATAAAAGCTGCTATTCTAGGTTTTATAATACCAAAATAGTGATCTTCAAGTTCTTGCCCTTTAGGCGCTTTTGCACCTAGTAAAGTACGTCCTGTTAATATTAAGTCTAATCTCTTTAAGTAAAGATCTTTATCAATTATAAAGTATTCTTGTTCAGGTCCAACAGTTGTTATAACACTCTTAACATCTTCATTACCAAATAAATTTAATACTCTTAAAGCTTGTTTGTTTATTGCTTCCATGGAACGAAGTAGAGGAGTTTTTTTGTCTAAAGCTTCCCCGCTATATGAGTAGAAGACAGTTGGTATACATAAAGTATTATCTTTTATAAAGGCATATGAAGTGGGGTCCCATGCTGTATAACCTCTAGCTTCAAAGGTTACCCTTAAGCCACCATTTGGGAAACTTGAAGCATCAGGTTCCCCCTTAATTAATTCTTTACCTGAAAATTCCATAATTATTTGTCCATCTTCAGTTGGTGAAATAAAGGAATCATGCTTTTCAGCTGTTATTCCTGTCATTGGTTGGAACCAGTGTGTAAAGTGAGTAGCACCTTTTTCTAATGCCCAGTCTTTCATGGCACATGCTACAATATTTGCCACATTTATATTAAGAGCTTTACCCTTATCAATACAAGATTTTAGTTCATTGTAAGTTTGTTTTGGTAATCTTTCTTTCATTATTTTTTCATTGAAAACCATGCTTCCAAATAAATTAGGTACATAATCTTTATTCATTTATAAATCCCTCCTATAGCAAGTTTATATTATTTTCTTTACAAATTTTTAGGGTATCTTTATCCCAAATTGATGAATGAACTTCTCCTATATGTGCTTTTCCAAGTAGAAGCATGGAGAGTCTAGATTGTCCAATTCCACCACCTAAAGTTAGTGGCAAGGTTTCATTAAGAATCATCTTATGAAAAGGTAGGTTCTTTCTATCTTCGCATCCACTTTTAACTAACTGTTCTTCAAGGGAGGTTTTATCTACTCTTATTCCCATTGAAGAAACCTCAAAGGCACATTCTAAAATATCATTCCAAAATAATATATCTCCATTTAATGCCCAGTCATCATAGTCAGGAGCACGTCCATCATGCTTTTTACCATTAGGTAGAAGATCTCCAATTTTCATTATGAAAGAGGTTTTATGAGTTTTTACAAATTCATTTTCTCTCTCTTTAGGAGTTAGCTCTGGATAAAGATTATATAGTTCTTCTGTGGTAATAAAAGTAACATCATTAGAAAGAGTCGTTGTAATTTCAGGATAAATTACTTTTAATGAATCCAAGGTATTACAGATTGCAGAAACGATGCTTTTTACTGTATCCTTCAAATACTCAATATTACGTGTTTCTTTAGTAATTATCTTTTCCCAATCCCACTGATCAATATATATTGAGTGAAGGTTATCCATTTCTTCATCTCTACGTATTGCATTCATATCAGTATAAAGACCTGTTAACTCTTTAAAACCATATTTAAATAGTGCCATACGTTTCCACTTAGCAAGAGAGTGTACTACTTCTGCGTAAGTTCCAGTTTCCTTAATATCGAAACTTACTGGACGTTCGTATCCATTTAAGTTGTCATTAATTCCTGTTGTAGGATCTACAAATAGTGGTGCAGATACTCTCTTTAAATTTAACTTTTCCCCAAGTTCTTTTTGAAATTTACTTTTTATAATTTCAATAGCCATTTGTGTTTGAAATAAATCAAGTTTAGGTTCATAGTTGTTAGGAATGAATGTTTTACTCATATATATATAGCCCCCTTTTAAAATAAAAAAAGACGCCCTAGGAAATTAATCCTATAGCGTCTTTGCTTTAGTTCATTATATTCTTGATGGAAATAAATAGTCAATACTTTTTTAAAATATTGACAAAAAAATATCTAAGGAATAAAATGTTAATAGGACAAAGGCGTTCTAAGTTTGTGAGTGATTCGCAGGTTTAGTGACGTCTTTTTTTGTTTATAGAGACATTAAGGAGGGTAATTATGGATAGAACAATAAGTGAAATCATCAAGTTTGTAGATGATAATGATATTAAATTTATTAGACTTCAATTTTGTGATATATTGGGGGAATTAAAAAATATATCAATAATGTCCTCTCAATTAGAAAGGGCTTTTAAGTATGGAATAAGCTTTGATGCTTCATCTATAAAGGGATTTTTAGATATAGAAGAGTCAGATTTATTCTTATATCCAGACCCATCAACATTAACAATATTACCTTGGAGACCACAGGAAGGTAGGGTGGCAAGATTCTTTTGCTATATTAAAAAGCCTAATGGGGAAATCTTTGAGGGAGATACGAGATATATACTTAAAAAAACAGAAGATGAACTTTGGAGTAAAGGATATTTATCTAAGGTTGGACCAGAATGTGAATTCTACTTGTTTAAAAGGGATGATGAAGGAGACCCAATATTAATTCCTCATGATTTAGCTGGATATTTTGATGTTGCACCTTTTGATAAGGGAGAGAATGTAAGAAGAGAAATTTGCCTTACACTTGAGGATATGGGATTAACTCCAGAAAGTTCTCATCATGAATCAGGACCAGGGCAAAATGAAATTGATTTTATGTATGATGGATCTCTAGCTTCCGCTGATAATTTTATAACTTTTAAAAATGTAGTAAAAACAATAGCATCATTAAATGGGCTACATGGAAGTTTTATGCCTAAACCATTTATAGATAAGAGTGGTTCAGGTCTTCATATAAATTTATCCTTGTTTAAGGATGAGGATAATATTTTCTTAACTGATGTAAATCATAATAAAAATGCAGAAAGTTTTATAGCTGGAATTTTAGGGCGTATTAAAGAGATAACAGCAGTTTTAAATCCTACTGTAAATTCATATAAAAGATTTGGGGGATATGAAGCACCTAAATATATAACATGGTCACACAATAATAGATCACAGCTTATAAGAATACCAGCATCAAAGGATAAGTACTGTAGGATGGAACTTAGAAGTGCAGATTGTACATGCAATCCATATATGGCTTTTTCTTTATTATTAAAGGCAGGTCTTGAAGGCATAGAGAAGAATAAAAAACTTATAGCTCCTGTTGATAAAAATATGTATTCAAGTCTATTAGAAAATGATATTGATAGTCTTCCAGATAATCTTGGGGAAGCTATAAATATAATGGAAAAAAGTACATTTGTAAAAGAGTCATTAGGAGATTTTGTTTTTAATAAGTTTATCGAGAATAAAAAGAATGAATGGAAGCATTACGAAGAAAAATGTGTTCAAAATGATGAAGTAAGTGATTGGGAAATAAATAATTACTTTATTAAACTTTAATTAGATGTGCTAGCGTGGGAGGTGTTATATGGATAAGATACTTGTAGTTTGTAGTTCTGAAAAAGGAAGAAAAGTATATACTGACAATTTAAAAGATATGGGATATATCCATGTTGACACTGAAAATAATAGTGGAGCTGCAAGGAGAAGAATACTTGTAGATGAATATAATATGGTTATAATTGATACACCTCTTACTGATGAATTTGGTAATGATTTAGCTATTAAAATAGCAGAAGGAGGAACTATTGGGGTTATACTTATGGTTAAAAGTGAAAGTGCTGATATGATTAGTGCTAAGGTTGAAGATTATGGAGTATTTGTTATATCAAAGCCTTTTACAAAATCAATATTTTATCAAGGAGTAAAATTTGTTTTTACCTCTTTAAGGAGATTTAGGGCGTTAAAAAAGGAGCAAAGCACATTAAAAAGAAAAGTAGAAGATATAAAGAGAATAGATAGAGCAAAATGTTTGTTAATTCAATATAATAACATAACGGAGGAAGAAGCTCATAGAGTTATAGAAAAGCATGCTATGAATGAAAGAATAACTCGTAGAGAGGTGGCAGATAAAATTATTAAAAGATATGGGGTATAGATATTATGAAATTTACAAAGATGCATGGTATAGGAAATGATTATATATATTTTAATTGCTTTGAAGAGAAAATAAAAAATCCAGGGGAATTATCAATTAAGTTAAGTGATAGACACTTTGGAGCTGGTGGAGATGGTATTGTGCTTATATTGCCATCAGATAAGGCAGATTTTAGAATGAGAATGTTTAATGCTGATGGATCAGAAGGAAAGATGTGTGGCAATGCATCAAGATGTGTTGGTAAATACTTATATGAGAAGGGGCTAACTAAAAAAACAAGTATTAAACTAGAAACTCTATCAGGAATTAAGGTATTAGATTTAAAGGTAGTAAATGAAAAAGTAGTATCTGTAAAAGTAAATATGGGAAAACCTATTGTAGAGGCAAAAAATATTCCGGTTATATCAGATGAAGAAGAAGTTATAAATAGAGAGTTAATTATTAATAAAGAAAAATATAATATTACATGCCTATCAATGGGAAATCCTCATTGTGTAGTATTTATGGATAATATTCATAACTTAGATTTAGAAAAAATAGGACCATATTTTGAGAATAATGAAATTTTTCCAGATAGAATTAATACAGAATTTGTGGAAATTATTAATGAAAAATATATAAAAATGAGAGTTTGGGAAAGAGGAAGTGGTGAAACCCTTGCTTGTGGAACAGGGGCATGTGCTTCTGTTGTAGCTTCAGTTATAAACGGATATTGTAAGAGAGATAGTGATATAAAGGTTGGGCTTTTAGGTGGAGAATTAATTATAAATTATACTTCACAGGGAGATGTTTATATGGAAGGACCTGCAGAATTTGTGTACGAAGGAAGGATAGAAGATGAGTAAAAAGTATATTTTTGTAACAGGTGGAGTTGTATCAGGCCTTGGAAAAGGTATAACAGCAGCATCCTTAGGAAGACTTTTAAAAAGTAGAGGATTAAAGGTAGCAGCTCAAAAGTTTGACCCATATATTAATATTGATCCTGGAACAATGAGCCCCTTTCAACATGGTGAGGTTTTTGTAACAGATGATGGTGCAGAAACGGATTTAGATTTAGGGCATTATGAAAGGTTTATTGATGAAAGCTTAAATAAATATTCTAATATTACAACAGGTAAGGTATATTGGAATGTTTTAAATAAAGAAAGAAAAGGGGAATACTTAGGAGAAACGGTTCAAGTAATACCACACATTACAAATGAGATTAAAAACCAAGTTTATTTACTGGGAAATAATACCAATTCAAATGTGATTATTACTGAGATTGGAGGAACTGTAGGTGACATAGAATCACTTCCATTCCTAGAGGCTATAAGGCAAGTTTCATTAGAAGTAGGACGTGAAAATTGTTTGTTTATACATGTTACTTTAGTTCCATACATATTAGGGTCAGAGGAATTAAAGACTAAACCAACACAACATAGTGTAAAAGAGTTGCAAGGTTTGGGAATAAAACCAGACATTATTATGTGTAGATGTGACATAGAATTAAATGAGTCAGTAAGAAATAAAATTGCAATGTTCTGCAATGTAAAAGAGGATTGTGTAATAGAAAACAGAACTGTACCAGTATTATATGAAGCACCATTAATGCTTGAAAAGAATAGATTTTCTGAGATTGTATGCAGAGAATTAGGAATTAAAAATACTAAATCCAACTTAACTGAATGGGAAGCTATGGTTAAGAAAATTAAAGCCTGTGATAAGGAAGTTAAAATTGGAATAGTAGGGAAGTATGTACAACTTCATGATGCATATATTTCTGTAGCAGAAAGTTTAAAGCATGCAGGTTATGAAAATGGAGTAAACATAGATATACAATGGATTGATAGTGAAGAGGTAACAAGAGAAACAGTTAAAGAAATGCTAAGGAATTGCAGTGGTATAGTTGTACCAGGTGGTTTTGGTAATAGAGGAATAGAGGGGAAAATTGAAGCGATAAGGTATGCTAGAGAAAATAATTTACCTTTCTTAGGAATTTGCTTAGGTATGCAAACTGCTGTAATTGAGTTTGCAAGAAATGTTTTAGGTTTAAAGGATGCTAATTCAAGGGAGTTTGATGAAGTATGTAAGAACCCAGTTGTAGACTTAATGAATAATCAACTAGGTGTTGAGTATAAGGGTGGAACAATGAGATTGGGCTTATACCCTTGTGCTATAAAAGATGGTAGTAAATTAAAAGAATTATATGGAAGAGATAGAATAGAAGAAAGACATAGACATAGGTTTGAGTTTAATAATAAGTATAGAGCAATGTTTGAAGAAAAGGGTATGACATTAAGTGGTGTTTCTCCAGATGGAAGTTTAGTTGAAGTTGTAGAAATAGATAAGAATGACTTCTTTGTTGCAGCTCAATACCACCCAGAGTTTTTATCACGTCCAAATAGACCACATCCGTTATTTGTGGGATTAGTAAAAGCATCCAAGGAGGGGAAATATGGTAAAAATTAATAGTAACTATTTAAATTTAAAGGAGGGCTATTTATTTTCAACAATAGCTAAAAAGGTTAAGGCTTATAAAGAAAAACATCCAGATAAAAGGGTTATATCTCTTGGAATAGGAGATGTAGTTTTGCCCTTGTCAGAGCCAGTAATTAATGCATTAAAAACTGGTGTTGAAGAAATGGCAAACAAGGATTCCTTTAAAGGATATGGTCCAGAACAGGGGTATGGTTTCCTAAGAGAAGGCATTAGGGAATATTATAGTGAATTTGGTGTTAAGCTTGATGATAAATCAATATTTGTAAGCGATGGAGCTAAAAGTGATTTGGGAAATTTATTAGATATTTTCTCAAAGGAAAATACAGTTTTAATACCAAATCCAGTGTATCCAGTATATGTAGATACTAATATTATGGATGGAAGAAAGATAGAATATATGAACTGTACTACAGAAAATAACTATCTTCCATTACCAGATTTCACTGTTAAGGGAGATATAATATATTTATGTTCACCCAATAATCCAACAGGTGCAGCATATAATAGAGAGCAATTAGAAAAGTGGGTACAGTATGCAAAGGAAATTGGAGCAATAATTCTTTTTGATGCAGCATATGAAGCCTTTATATCTGGTTTAGAAATTCCAAGAAGCATATATGAAATAGAAGGAGCAAAAGAATGTGCAATTGAGGTATGTTCTCTTTCTAAAACAGCTGGTTTCACTGGAATGAGATGTGGTTATACAATAGTTCCTTTGGAATTAGAATGTGAAGGAGTTAAGTTAAACAAGTTATGGCTTAGAAGACAAACTACTAAATTTAATGGAGTATCCTATGTTGTTCAAAAAGCAGCTTCAGGAGTATTCTCTAAAGAGGGAAGAGAGAAGGTAAAGGAAGTAATAGATTATTATAAAGAAAATGCTAAGATAATATCTAAAGTATTTGATAAACTTGGAATTTCTTATACTGGAGGAGTAAATTCACCATATATATGGATTGAATGTCCAAATAACATGTCTTCCTGGGAGTTTTTTGATTATCTTTTAACAGAAGCAAATGTTGTTGGAACTCCAGGAGTAGGCTTTGGTGAAAATGGTGAAGGATGCTTTAGATTTAGTTGCTTTGGAGATAGGGAGGATATAAAAGAAGCTTCACAAAGGGTACTTAAGGCGGTAAATGATTTAAAGTAGTATCTAAAGAGAAAAGAATTATAAACATAGTTATAAAAGTAAAGAGAAAAATTAATTATTATATATTAAAGATTTTTAAGTAAGCTTAGAAGTTATATTTTAAGCTTACTTTTTATATTTTTAGGTATTCATTCTCTTGAAAATGAATATAATCTTATAATGACTAATAGTCAATATAAGATTATTAAGGAGGTAATGCTATGAACATAATTGATACCATCGGAAAGGAAAGTAGGGAGGTGATTATTTCTCAAGTTTGTAGAGTACTAGAAAAGAATCCAGAAAAGAATGTAGACAAGTTATTTAGTATTATTAAGGCATTATCAAGAGATACAGAAAGTAAGGATGCTATAGAGAGTATAGAGAAATATTATAATGAAATACCTTCTATAAAGGAAGAGGTAAATCATATACTTTCCACCACAAATTCAAACTGTTTACAGAAGTTTTTTAAGAATTTTTTGGCTAATGCTATATGGAGTGGAGTACCTAAAAGAGGAAAGTGGATGGAAAATGAAGATACAAAGATTCCTTTTGTACTATTATTAAGTCCATCAATGAGATGTAATCTTAGATGTACTGGTTGCTATGCTGCAGATTATCCTAAAGATTCAGGCCTTTCATATGAGGAGGTAGATAGAATAGTTGGAGAAGCTAGAGATTTAGGCATACATTATATAATTATATTAGGGGGAGAACCATTTTTTGTAGATTACATGTATAAAATATATGAGAAATATAATGACGTGTACTTTACTCCATTTACAAATGGAACATTATTTAATGATGATGTAGCTGATAAATTATGTAAGCTTGGAAATGTAATGCCTATGTTTTCTTTAGAAGGCTTTGAAGAGGAAACTGATAGTAGAAGGGGAAAAGGAATATTTAAAAAAGTAATGGAAGGTATGGATTTATTAAGGGATAGGGGAATACCTTTTGGAGTTTCTTCAGCTACATCAACTCATAATATAGATAAGGTAAGTTCTGATGAGTTTATTGATATGCTTATAAAGAAAGGATCTTTAATGAGTTGGTATTTTATTTATATGCCTGTTGGAGACAAGCCTAATGTTAAGGATATGCTAACTCCAAGTCAAAGAATAGAGCTTGGTAGAAGAACTAGAAAAATAAGAACTACAAAACCTTACTTTACAATAGATTTCTTTAATGATGCTCCTTATGTAGGAGGATGTATAGCAGGGAAGTATTATTGTCATATAAATTCTAGTGGAGATGTAGAGCCATGTATATTTGCTCATATTGCTACAGATAACATAAAGGATAAAAAACTTATAGATGTATTTAGAGGCAATATGTTTAAGGAATTAAGAAGTAGGCAACCATATAATAAAAATATGTTAATGCCATGCATGATGATAGATAACCCTAATGTAATAAGAGAAGTTGCAGCTAAGGTTAAGGCATATACCACAGATGCTAGTGCAGATGCTATGTTAAATGATGAGGAATTTAAAGAAAAGTTAGATACTTTAGCAAGTGAATTTAAGCCATATGCTGATGAAGCTTGGAAAAATGATTTTAATTGTAAAGGTAATGATGAGTTTTCTAAGGGATAAAATATATAGTTAGGTATTTATCATTTTTTAGTTTTAGGTTAAACTATAAATATACCGATAGAGGGTATAAGGAGGAATAATAATGAGTGACGACAAAGATAAATTAAATAAGGATATTTTAAATAGATTAAAAAGAATAGAAGGTCAAGTAAAAGGAATTCAAGGAATGGTGGATAAGAATGTTTGCTGTAAGGATGTTCTTATACAAATTTCTGCTATTAGATCAGCTATTAATAAAGTGGGAGCATTAATGCTAGAAAACTATGCAATGAATTGTTTATCCCTTGATGAAAACTCTGAGGATAAAGAAAAATTACAAGAGTTAATTAAAACAATGAATACATTTATGAAATAATATAATCCAAGATATAAAAGAGAAGTTCTAATAGAGCTTCTCTTTTACTGTCTAGGAAAGTTACCTTTAGTATGTGGGGGAATAGATATATTTTTCTGTGACTTCTAGCTTGCGACGGAACGCGAAAAATAAATATCCACTCCACCTTTTTTATGATTTAAAGAAATATTTAAATATTGTTATAAATATATAAAT